>Ga0066637_10000827_pt1 | contig 19356 bp, 16 predicted proteins | sample CryGeyCG2014_020_FD_62737 | JGI IMG/M metagenome (GOLD analysis project Ga0066637, IMG submission 62737) | Groundwater microbial communities from aquifer - Crystal Geyser CG08_land_8/20/14_0.20 | ecosystem: Environmental > Aquatic > Deep subsurface > Groundwater | place: USA: Utah: Grand County...
AAGCAGGCTTTCTTCAATATAAATGCCTTTTTTAAGCGATCGTGCCACAAAAACTCCTTTTTTTATTTTGAGCCCGTCCCTTGGCGGGCGAAAACAAACTTTCCCATATGGGATACACCGTGTCTTAACGCAATGTAGTTTATTTTCTTCGTTTAATAATTAACTTATCTGAATATTTTTTCCTGCGTGTTTTAACACCTTTTGCTGGTTTTCCCCACGGCGTTTTTGGGTATTTTAATCCTACAGAAGAACGTCCTTCGCCGCCACCGTGCGGATGAGCACCAGGATGCATTGCTATGCCACGAACCGTTGGGCGAATGCCCATTCTGCGAACCCGTCCGGCGCTACCTAATTTTATTCTACTATGTTCTTGATTTGAAACGTAACCTATTGATGCAAAGCAACGACCGTCAAATTTTCTAATCTCGCCTGACGGCATTTTAAGATGAACAAAATCTTCATCGTGTACAGTAACTATACAAGCTGTGCCGGCGCTTTTGGCTATTTCGCCACCCTTTTGGGGGAATAATTCAATATTATGAACGGGCGTTCCTACAGTGATGTATTTCAAAGGCATACGATTTCCCACATTTATTTCAGTTTTTTTGGATGAAAAAATAATTTTATCACCTACTTTTATCTTTGCGGGTGCTAAAATATAACGCTTTTCGCCATCAGTAAAAAATATCAAAGAAATAAATGCGCTGCGGTTTGGGTCATATTCAATACTTTTTACTTTTGCTTCAATGTCAAGTTTACCCTGCTTAAAATCAATTTGACGATACAATCTTTTTACTCCAGCGCCTTTATGCCGAATAGAAACTCTTCCTTTGCTTCGTCCGGAAATTTTCTTTTTACCAAAGGTGAACGATTTTTCCGGCTCTTTTTCTGTTAAAATCTTTTTATAATCAACATTTGAAATAACGCGACGCGATTTTGTATATGGCTTATAAGTTTTTATATTTGAACTTGTCATTCTTTTACTTCCAACTCTTTAATTTTTTCGCCTTTTTTCAAAGTAACTATGGCTTTTTTGAACGAACTTTTTTTGCCAACGGTTTTTCCACGTTTTTTAATCTTTTCTTTTTGGTATAAAATATTAACATTATCTACCTTTACGCTAAATTGGCGGCTAACATCTTTTTTTATTTCATTTTTTGTGGCTTTTTTTAATACCTTAAATATGTACTTGCCTTTTGCGGCAAAATTTACTGATTTTTCTGTGATAAGCGGTTCAATAATTAAGTTCATTTTTTGAGTTTTCTTTCAATTGATTTAATAACATCTAAAGTTGTGATAATCCATTCGTATTTTAACAAATCATAAACAGTTAAAGAATTTTGCTGTATTGTTTTAAGATACGGCAAATTTCTCATAGAAAGTTCTACTTTTGGATCAATTTTGTCATAAATGAATAAAAATGTTCCTTCTTTAACGGGTAGTTTATTTAGCATTTCATCAACTTGTTTTGTTTTTATATTTTTAAATTCAATTTTGTCTAACACAATGATGTTTTTCGTTTTCATTTTGTTAGACAAGGCCGCAATTAGTGCTTGTTTGCGCATTTTTGAAGGTATTTTTAAGGAATAATTTTCTTTTCCTGTTGGGCCAAATGTTACACCGCCACCACGCCAGAGCGGTGAGCGAATGCTGCCTGCACGGGCACGACCTGTCCCTTTTTGCCGCCAGGGTTTGGCGCCTCCGCCACGAACCTGCGCACATGTTTTTGTTTTGGCATGGGCTGTGCGATGATTTGCAAGTTCTGTTATAACAGCTTTACTAATCAATTTATCATTTTTTTCAACACCAAAAACATTATCATCTAATTTTATGTTTGATTTTTTTTCACCATTTTGATTGTAAACATTTATCGGTTTCATAATTCTTAATTTCCTGCGGAGCAGGATCTCGCTTCGCGAGACATATTTCTTATTTCACAGTTCTTATCTCTATAACTGATTTATTCGGTCCCGGAATCGCCCCTTTGAGCATTAAAATATTCGTTTCTGGAATTATTTTAATAATTTTTAAACCTTTAACTGTCACTTTTTCAAATCCCATATGGCCGGGCATTTTACGGCCTTTAATTACTTTTTGCGGGAACATTGAGCCAATAGAGCCGGGATGACGATGATGATCAGACCCGTGTGTTTCCGGACCTCGCGAAAAATTATGGCGTTTGATTACTCCTGAAAAACCTTTACCCTTTGAAATCCCGGAAACTTCTATTTCGTCACTTTCTTTGAAATTAGCTAAGGTAATTTCATCACCAATTTTAATATCTTTAATCTCGTCAATATCATCTACTCTAAACTCTCGTAAAGTTTTGAGTTTCATATTTCGGATTTCGGATTTCGGATTTCGGATTTTTCGCAGGTGTCCTGTTTCGGGTTTATTTAATTTTTTTGCTTGTCCATATCCTATTTGTACGGCAGAATATCCATCTTTTTCTTTGGTTTTAATTACAGTAACAAAACAAGGACCAGCAGAAATCAAAGTAACAGGAACCGGTTTTCCGTTTTTGTCAAAAATCTGCGACATTTTCAATTTTCTTCCCAGAATAAATTTAATCATTAACGTTTCCTAATTGCATAAAATATTTGCCCGGATTGCGGCTCACAATAGCGAGACGAATATCCCGACAAGCACATTAATTATATTTAACCTTGTAATTTCATTTTATATAATTTTTTAGATTATGTCAACTATTTTACGCTCAATGCCATCTGCTTATATATAATATTAAAATTTTCTACTATTGTTTCGTTACTATTTGTATTTAAACTCTGAACATAATTTGAAAATTGACTATCTATCGTACCTCGATTTGAGTCAACATCTAATTTATCAGATAGCATGGCAAAATGAAATTGAATTATGTTACTGGTTCCGTCTGTCAGAATTATTACACAATCAAGCATGGTACTAACATCTTGACCAATATTTGCAAAGTAGTAAATACCCCGGTATTTTGCGTCAGAGGTTTGAATATAATTTGGTGTATTAGATGCCATAACCGTGGCGTTAACTGGGGGTAACATCAACTTTTCTGTTCCAACTAATGATTTTGTTGAATATACTTTTTTAATTTTTTCAACATCAGCTTCATAGTCATAGTCTGATGTTTTTTTATAATCTGAATATTTTGAAATATCAACCTCGCTTATATAATATTTCTTATCACCCGTTGAAATAGAAACGATATCATAATCAACCAATATTGGTCCATCGCCACTCTTTACAGATTCAGTTTTTGTTGTCCAGTTTTTAGGATATTTAAAGGTAACTCCATAAATATCATTAGTATACGTCTTCCAATCTTTTGTTTCGTTTGTCGTTGTAGAATCTGTTGTAGTTGCTTTTTTGCTTACTTTTATAGGTGAAACGATATCTACTTCTATGTCCATATCTGGTGCTACTTTGTAGTAATACCAGAAAATAGCGCCTCCACCTAAAAGTACCGCTGCCGCTAATACAATAATTAAAGCCCATGATGTTTTGATTTGTACCACTTTATCCTCCTGCTTCTATTATATTTTGTTATATTATATATTACAGAATCTATTTAATAAAGTGTTATTTTTTCCGCAAGATTACAACAATTACAACCTCTGCCGTCGTGCTTTTGAAATGATAATATCAGCGCAACAGGACTTGACTTGGTTGATTTAAGTATTTTTTCCTTAACTCCAGAACCAAAAACAGTACCGGTATCATCGGAAATAGTATTGTTTTCGTAACAACCTAAATTAAATTGATATTTGCTGGATGATTTTTCATTGACTGTATTACCTTCGCTCAAACTTTTATCCATACTGGCTTGAAATTTTGCATCTTTGAATTTAGTTATCACAAAATAGGCATTAACATGCGCATCTGTTCCCATTATTTCATCTACTGGTATATCTTTTTTGGTAAAATATCCACAAACCACGGTATCAAATTCTTCGTCTCCCATCATACTGTAATTAGTTCCTGCTTTGAGAATAACTTCTTTTGTAAAATCACAAGATTCTTGCATGCTGTTCGTATTGGCATTTTTGTTTGCATTAACATTTTGATTAACGTTTGTAGCAACAGGCGTTGTTTTTGTTCCTTTAGTATATTTATAAATGGCATACCCTCCACCTCCAAATACTACTAAACCTAAAAAAACAAATAATACAATTAGCCAAACAGATGCTTTTGACATTTTTTGCCCCCGTGAAGTTTAAAATTTAGATATATGAATCGGATTTAATTTAATTACATCTTTATCTCAACATCAATGCCAGCTGGAAGTTCCAAATTCATCAAGTTATCAATTGTTTTATTAGTTGGTTCCAAAACATCAATTAAACGCTTATGAATACGCATTTCAAATTGATCGCGAGAATCTTTTTTAATAAAAGAAGCGCGCAAAACTGTTTGAAGTTTTCTTTCGGTAGGAAGCGGCACAGGACCGGCAACCAAGGCACCAGTACGCAAAGCTGTTTCAATAATTTTCTGTGCAGCTTTATCAATAATACGATAATCAAAAGCTTTGAGTCGTATACGAATTTTGGATTTTTTTTTCCTTGTTGCCATATTTTAAGAATTATTTAATAACTTTTGTAATTACGCCAGCGCCAACAGTTTTTCCGCCTTCACGGATGGCAAAGTGCATTTTTTCTTCCATAGCTACAGGAACAATTAATTTAACTTTAAGATTAACAGTATCCCCGGGCATAACCATTTCAGTGCCTGATGGTAACTCAACATCACCGGTAACATCTGTAGTTCGAATATAAAATTGTGGTTTATAACCTTTGAAAAACGGTGTATGTCGTCCGCCTTCTTCTTTAGTTAAAATATAAACTTCGGTTTCAAACTCTGTATGTGGCGTGATTGAACCGGACTTGGCAATAACTTGACCGCGCTCAATATCTTCTTTTTCTACACCGCGAAGGAGTAAACCAACATTGTCACCGGCAATTGCTTCATCAAGTTGTTTGTGAAACATTTCAACGCCAGTTACAACTGTTTTTTTAGTTGCTTTAAGCCCAACAACCTCTACATCTTCATTAACTTTAATTTTTCCTCTTTCAACACGCCCCGTTGCTACAGTACCTCGTCCTTTAATTGAAAAAGTATCTTCAACGGGTAGTAAAAATGGTTTTTCTATGTCGCGGGTAGGTTCTGGAATATGAGTATCAATTGCATCAAGAAGCTCTGCGATTGCTTTTTGCGCCTCGGCATCACCTTTTTCTGCTTTCAAAGCTGAACCTCTAATAATCGGGGTTTTTTCGCCGTCATATTTATATTTAGTTAAAAGCTCACGAATTTCTACTTCAACTAAATCCAAAAGGTCTTTATCATCCACTTGGTCAACTTTATTTAAGAAAACAACCATTGCGGGAACACCAACCTGACGCGCCAAAAGGATATGTTCTCTGGTTTGCGGCATAGGACCGTCTGTTGCTGCAACAACTAAAATTGCTCCATCCATCTGGGCTGCTCCTGTAATCATATTTTTAACATAGTCAGCATGTCCCGGACAATCAATGTGTGCATAATGTCTTTTGTCTGTTTCATACTCAAGATGAGATACAGAAATAGTTAAACCCCGCTCTTTTTCTTCTGGAGCGTTGTCAATTTGATCATAATCTTTAGCTTCTGCCATTCCCTTTCCTGAAAGATATTTTGTAATCGCGGAAGTTAAAGTAGTTTTTCCATGATCAACATGACCAATTGTTCCAATGTTAAGATGTGGTTTTTTCCTTTCAAATTTTTCTGCCATTTTTTTACTCCTTTACCCCGAGCGTAGCCGAGGGGCTAATCAAATGTTAATATTTTTACTTTTCTTTCTATATAATAATAATTTTCTTGTCTTTTGTCAACATTCATTCATTTCTTTCCTTCAATAATTTTTTGCTGAATAAATTTCGGAATTTCATCAAAATGAGAAAATTCCATCGTAAACGAACCTCGGCCTGTTGTTAACGAACGAAGTGCTGTCGCATAACCAAACATTCCAGAAAGTGGAGCATCGCAATCAATAACTTTGGATACTCCTCTATCGGAAACTAAATCAACTTTGGCTCTACGACTATTTAAGTCGCCCATTACATCACCTAAAAATTCAATGGGAATAACAACTTCAAGTTTCATAATCGGTTCAAGTAAAGTTGGTTCGGCTTTTTTTTCTCCGTCTTGTAGGGCTATGCGTCCGGCAATTTCAAAGGCAAGATTTGATGAATCAACATCATGATATGAGCCGTCAAAAAGTGTTGCCCGAAGATCAACAACAGGATATCCTGCAAGAGTGCCTTTTCCCATGGCATTTTTTATTCCACGTTCAACCCAAGGTATAAATTCATTAGGAATGGTTCCGCCTCTAATTTTATTTTCAAACTCAAAACCTTTTCCACGAGGAAGAGGTTCAAGATTCAAAACAACATGGCCATATTGTCCGCGTCCGCCAGTTTGACGAATATATTTTCCCTCAATTTCTATAGCTCGTTTAATTGTTTCTTTGTATGCTACTTGCGGTGCGCCAACAGACGATTCAACGCTAAATTCACGCTTTAATCTATCAATAATAATTTCTAAGTGTAGTTCTCCCATACCAGAAATTAATGTCTGACCAGTTTCTTCATCAGATTTAATCTTTAATGTAGGGTCTTCTTCCAAGAGACGGGACAGCGCCAAACTCATTTTTTCCTGATCTGCTTTTGTTTTGGGCTCAATTGCAACAGAAATAACAGGCTCGGGAAAAGTGGGTGGCTCTAAAATTATTGGTTTGTCTAAACGACAAATGGTATCACCGGTTTGAACGTTTTTAGGACCAACAGCTGCAGCAATATCGCCTGAAAAAACTTCTTTTACTTCTTCGCGAGCCGATGAATGCATTCTAACAATACGGCCTATGCGCTCTTTATCAGCTTTTGTTGCATTATAGGCTGTTTCTCCGGCCTTAAAAATTCCTGAATACACTCTAAAATATGCTAATTTTCCAACAAAAGGATCTGTTGCAATTTTGAAGACCAATGCGCTAAACGGCTCATTATCATTTGGTTTTCTTTGTTCTTCTTCGCCTGATTTCGGATTTACACCAGAAACCGCTTCAACATCACAAGGAGCGGGTAAATATTCAGCAACTGCATCTAAAACTGGTTGCACTCCTTTATTTTTAAGAGCTGAGCCGCATAAAACAGGCGTTAATTTATTTTCAATGGTTGCCGTCCGTAAAACATCTTTTAGTTTTTTATCATCTATCTTTTCACCATTAAAATAATGGTTCATTAATTCTTCATTTGATTCAACAATGTTTTCTGACATTTTATCGCGCCATTTTGAAACTACCTTTTTTAGTTCTTCTCTGATTTCTTTTTCTTCAATTTTCGTTCCTTCCGGTCCTTCAAAATGAATTTCTTTCATTTTGAAAAGATCAATTACGCCTTCAAATTTATCTTCAATGCCGATAGGAATATTCAAAACAACTGTTTTGGCGCCTAATTTTTCTCTGATTGAATTTAGGCTTTTTTCCCAATCTGCGCCCATACGGTCTAACTTATTGATAAAAGCAATTTTTGGCACATTAAATTTATCAGCCTGCTTCCATACAGTTTCCGACTGTGGTTCAACGCCGGCTACACCATCAAAAATCACCACGGCACCATCCAAAACACGAAGTGAACGTTGTACCTCTGCTGTAAAATCTATATGACCCGGAGTATCAATAATATTAAAGAGATATTTTTGGCTATCAACTTTCCAAAAACAAGTTGTAGCTGCGGCAGTAATTGTTATTCCTCGTTCTTTTTCCTGTGCCATCCAATCCATAACAGCAGCACCTTCGTGTACCTCTCCAATTTTATAAGTTTTACCGGTATAAAATAAAACACGCTCGGAAACAGTTGTTTTTCCAGCATCAATGTGGGCGATAAAACCGAAATTACGAGTTTTTTCTAAATCAAAATCACGTGGCACAAGTACTCCTTAGAATCTTGCAAAGTGGGCAAAGGCTTTGTTTGCCTCTGCCATTTTATGTGTGTCTAACTTATTCTTTACGGCCGTTCCTTCATTGTTATACGCAGCCATAAATTCCTCTGCTAAAAATTTACTCATAGGGCTACCTTGCTTTTTAAGGGCACTTTCAATAATCCATCTTGTAGCTAATGTAAAACGTCGTGATGAGACAACTTCATATGGAACCTGGTATGTAGCTCCGCCCACCCGAGTAGAGCGCACTTCAAGTAACGGTCCTGCATTATCAATTGCTTTTTCAAATACTTCAAGGGGCTTTTTATCAATTTTTTTTGCAGCAATGTCTAAGGCATCATAAACAATTTTTTCAGCTAAACTTTTTTTACCTTTTTTCATCAAAAAATTAATAAATTTTGCAATTCGCATATCATTATACTTAAAATCGGGTTTTATGATTTGTTTTTTAATATGTTGTCTACCCCTTGGCATCGTCGCTCCCTTTTATTTTTTCTCTTTTAATTTCTTGACACCGTATAGACTTCGACCTTGTTTTCGATTTTCAACACCAGCTGTATCCAAAACTCCACGAATAATGTGATACCGAACACCCGGCAAATCTTTTACCCTACCACCCCTGATTATTACAACAGAGTGCTCTTGTAAATTATGCCCTATTCCCGGAATATAAGCTGTTACTTCTTGACCTGATGTCAAACGTACACGAGCAATTTTACGCAAAGCAGAGTTTGGTTTTTTGGGTGTAACAGTAGTGACTTTCAGACAAACTCCTCTTTTGAAAGGACTGCCTTTTTTAATTTCATAAGATTTATGTTTTAGGTATGAAAAACCGCGGTGAAGTGCTGTCACCTTTGTTTTTTTGATAATTTTTTTTCTACCTTTTTTAACAAGTTGGGAAATTGTAGGCAAAATCGCTCCTAATTTTAAGTTTTTCTAAATCCTGTTCCTGCAGGAATCAACTTTCCGATGATAACATTTTCTTTCAATCCCTTCAAGTGATCAACAGTACCTTGAGTGGCAGCGTCAATTAAAACTGATGTTGTTTCCTGGAATGAAGCGGCAGAAAGGAAACTATCGGTTTTTAATGAAATTTTCGTAATTCCTAATATTAATTCTTCGTATTCAGGAGGATTTTTCTTGCTTTTTTTCATCTCTTCAATTTTTTTCAAAATTTTTAATCTATCAACAAACTGACCTGACAAATATTCAGTATCTCCACTTTCTAATATTCTTACCATTGAAAGCATTTGTCTTACAATAATTTCAATATGTTTTTCGTTAATTGTCTGACCTTGAGCGGCATAAATACTTTGGACCTCCTTCACAATATATTTTGCTGTTTCGCTTCGTCCTACCAATGTAAGCATCTGGTGCAAATCTAAATGACCTTCTGTTAGCGGTTGTCCCTTAATAACCAAATCTCCTTCTTTGACGCCAAAAACTACCCACGGAGGAAAGGTGTAAATACGAGTTGAGGGTTTTTTAGACAAAATTTTAATTTTATTTTTTTCTAATTTAACTATACCGGAAATAGTTACTCTTTTTGCTTTCTTTTCAAAAGCTGAAGCAACAGCTTGTTTTGCGACAACTTTATCGCCGTCTTTAACTAAAGAAGTGAATCCTTTAATATCTATTTCCTCTTCAGGATATTCTGACGAAACAATTTCAATAATATGATTATCGTTTTCTTCTTTAATTTTAACTTTGCCGTTAATCTCGCACACTGTAGCAGGAAAACGAGGTGACCTTGCTTCAAAAAGTTCTTCTACGCGAGGTAAACCCTGAGTAATATCTTCACCAACAATTCCGCCAATATGGAAAGTTCTCATTGTAAGCTGAGTTCCGGGTTCTCCAATCGCTTGAGCGGCAATAATTCCAACAGCTTCACCCTGTTCAATTGATTTTCCTCGAGAAAGATCCTCACCATAGCATTTTTCACATATCCCCCAAGAGCTTTGACAATTAAGCGGTGAACGAACCCAAACTTCTTCAATATTGCTTTCAGTAACCTGTTTGGCTTTTTCTCTGTCTAAAAATGTATCACTTTCCATTTTTAGCTTAGGTAAACTTTTTGCCAAATAACGGCCTTCAATTCTGGACTGGAAATCAACGCCTCTTTCTTCACTTTCTGCTTTAGTCATCAATATACCCTTTGCCTTGCAGTCTTTTTTGGCAATAATCATATCTTGAGCAACATCAACCAACCTTCGTGTTAAATAACCAGCATCGGAAGTACGTAAAGCAGTATCAGAACGTCCTTTACGGGCGCCATGAGTAGAAATGAAATATTCAAATACCGAAAAACCTTCTTTGAAATTTGATTTTACAGGCAGTTCAATAATTTCTCCTGCGGGGTTTACTACCATTCCTTTCATACCAGCGATTTGAGTTAATTGTGGAATACTTCCTCTTGAGCCCGAATGAATCATCATATACACAGGATTATATTGATAAAAATCATTCAACATCTCTTTTTCAATTTTAGTTTTTGCTTCCATCCATAGTTCAACAGATTTTTCATATCGTTCGCTGTCAGTTATTAATCCTTTTTGATACTGATTGGAAATTTCATTAAGCAACGCGTCAGCTTTTTTTAATATCGTTGTTTTTTTCTCGGGTATATGAATGTCAGAAATTGAAACAGTAATGCCGGAAATTGATGCATAATTAAAACCTGTGTCTTTGATTTTGTCAACAATAACTGCTGTTTTTTCTTGACCGTAACGAATAAAGCATTCTTCAACTAAGCGAGAAATATCTTTTTTCTTAAATTCTCTATTTTGAAATGAAAAATCTTCAGGTAAAATTGAATTAAAAATTATTCGCCCAACACTTGTTTGCGTAAGAATATCGTCAATTTTTACTTTAATTTTTGCCCTTAAATCAACACATCCGCTGCGGTAAGCAATTAATGCCTCTTCTTTATCGCCAAATGCCTTTCCTTCGCCTTTCAATCCGTCTTCGCAAGAAGTAAGAAAATAACACCCCAAAATCATGTCATTTGATGGAGTAACAACAGGCTCACCTGATGCTGGCTTAAGTAAATTGCTCGTTGAACGCATAATGTTTTTTGCCTCTTGTTTTGACTGTTCAGACAAAGGAATGTGAACGGCCATTTGATCTCCATCAAAATCTGCATTATATGCGGTACAAACTAAAGGATGAATAGAAATAGCCTTCCCTTCAATTAAAACGGGTAAAAATGCTTGAATACCGAGACGGTGCAAAGTCGGCGCTCGATTCAAGAGAACATAATGAGCTTTGGTTATTTCTTCTAAAATATCCCAGACAAAAGGCGCTCCCTGTTCAATTAAACGTTGAGCATTTTTAACATTGTAAACATAACCATCTTTTATTAACTTGGAAATCACAAATGGCTTAAAAAGCTCTAATGCCATAATTTTTGGCAATCCGCACTGATCAAGCGAAAGTTCAGGACCAACAACAATAACCGAACGGCCAGAATAATCAACCCTTTTACCAAGCAAGTTTTGTCGAAAACGCCCCTGTTTTCCGCGCAGCATATCAGAAAGCGAACGTAATTTTCGTCTTCCTGAAGAAATCGTTACACCTTTACCGCGAGTAGCTTGATTGTCTATTAACGCATCAACTGCCTCTTGAAGCATTCTTTTTTCATTACGGCAGATTACCTCGGGCGCGCCTTGTGTTATTAATTTTTTCAAGCGATTGTTACGATTAATTACTCTTCTGTACAAATCATTTAAGTCAGAGGCTGCAAATCTGCCTCCGTCAAGTTGGACCATTGGTCTTAAATCCGGAGGAATAACCGGCAAAACCGTAAAAATCATCCACTCGGGACGAATTTTTGCTCTCTTTAAGTTTATAAATAATTTTAATCTTTTTAAGGCTTTTTTTCTATGAAGACCTAAAACTTTTTCTGATTCTTTAGTTAAACTTATAATTTCATCATCAATATTGATTTTACAAAGTAATTCACGAATAGCAGCAGCACCAATACCCACCTTAGCAATTTGGCCGTATTTCATTGAAATATCAAAATAAGCAACATCGGAAATAATTGAAAGAGGACGTAAATCTTTTAATATAGTGAAAGCTCTTTGATGTTCCGCATCAACTTCAACAATATCTGAACCGTTTTTTGATTTAGCGTCTTTGTATTCTTTTTCAAGTTGCGAAATAGCGTTTTGCTTCATTTCTTCATTTACTTCCAAAACAATATACGCACCAAAATAAATTACTTTTTCCAAATCTCGTACAGATAAATCCAATATCAAACTTAAAATTGAAGGTACGCCGCGAACATACCAAATATGAGAAACAGGCACAGACAAATTAATATGTCCCATTCGTTCGCGGCGAACAGAACTTTTCGTTACTTCTACGCCGCATTTGTCACATACAACGCCTTTATATCTAATCTTGCGATATTTTCCACAATAACATTCAAAATCACGGGTTGGCCCAAAAATTTTTTCATCAAAAAGACCATCTCGTTCAGGTTTTTGTGTACGATAATTAATTGTTTCTGGTTTACTCACTTCACCATAAGACCAGCCCAACATCTGTTCGGGTGAGGCAATTGAAAGTTTTATCGCATCAAAATCAATAATCTTTAAGGTTGGTCTTTCCATTATTTCCTCTCAATTTTTTTATCTTTTTGGGGCTTACCGCCCTGTAATTCTATTGACAAGCCTAAAGATTGTAATTCTTTAATAAGAACATTAAACGACTCGGGAATAGACGGTTTTTGAATCGGCGTTCCTTTAATAATTGATTCGTAAGCTTTTGAGCGACCTTGAATATCATCGGATTTAATAGTCAACATTTCTTGCAAAGTATGCGCGGCCCCATATGCTTCAAGTGCCCATACTTCCATTTCGCCAAATCTTTGACCGCCAAATTGCGCCTTGCCTCCTAAAGGCTGTTGAGTGATCATTGAATAAGGACCAATAGAACGGGCATGAATTTTATCTTCTACCAAATGGATCAATTTCATCATATAAATAATCCCCACTGTGGTTTTTTGATTAAATGGCTCTCCTGTGCGTCCATCATAAAGTTGGATTTTTCCATCTTTAGGAAGATTTGCTTTCTGAAGTTCATTTTGAATTTTATCCCAAGATGGTGATTCAAAAACAGGAATTGCTGCTTTATAACCAAGTTTTTTAGCTGCCATGCCAATATGAGTTTCAAAAATCTGACCCAAGTTCATTCTTGCCACAACACCGAGAGGATTTAATATAATATCAACTGGATTGCCGTCTGGCAAAAACGGCATATCCTCTTGCGGTAATATTTTGGCAATAACACCTTTGTTGCCATGACGCCCTGCTAATTTATCACCGACGGTGATTTTACGAAGTTGAGCTACTGAAATTTCAATTTGTTTGAAAACACCAACTGGAAGCTCATCTCCTATTTCAAATATCTTTACACCGACAACGACTCCATGTTCTCCATGAGGAAGACGCAAAGACGAATCGCGTACCTCTTTTGCTTTTTCACCAAAAATTGCGCGCAAAAGTCTTTCTTCAGCAGATAGTTCAACTTCTCCTTTTGGCGAGATTTTTCCCACCAATATATCGTCGGCAGAAACTTTTGCGCCTAAACGAATAACTCCGTTTTCATCTAAATTGCGCAGTGCTTCTTCTGAAACATTGGGAATATCACGAGTAATTTGTTCTGGACCCAATTTAGTTTCCCGAACATCAAGGGTATATTCTTCAATATGAATTGAGGTAAAAAGATCTTCTTTTGTTAACCGATCGGAAATAATAATTGCATCTTCAAAATTACCGCCAATAAATGACATAAAGGCGACTAAAATGTTTTGACCCAAAGCAAGCTCACCGTTTTCAGTAGAAAGGGAATCAGCTAAAACATCGCCAACTTTCACTTTTTGATCACGTGAAACTATTGGTCGATGACAAAAGCATGTTCCTTGATTGGTTTTTTGAAATTTTGCCAAGTGATAGATATGTTCTTTTTTATTACTTGATAAAATAATTTCGTTTGCTGAAACACTTTTTACCGTCCCGTCTTGTTGTGACAAAACTACTTCACCGCTTGAACAGCCAACTTCTTCTTCAATACCCGTACCAATAATTGGACTCTCTGGGTTAATCAATGGCACGGCTTGACGTTCCATATTAGAGCCCATTGACGCTCGTCCTGCTTCATTGTGCTCTAAAAAGGGAATTAAGGCAGTTGAAAGTGATACAATCTGTTTTGGCGAGACATCCATATATTGCACTTTTTCAATTTTATCTTCTGCAGGAGAACCAAAACGGCGAACAATGGTTTTTGCTTCCACAAAATTATTATTTTCATCAAGCAAAGCAGAAGCCGGGGCAACAATCGCCCGTTCTTCCTTATCAGCATTAAGATAAATAACTTTTTTTGTAACATAAGGATGCACTTTAATATCTTTAAGTGTTTTTATTTTAATAATTTTTTTAGCTAAATTTGTGTCAATTTTATCGCCCGAATGAGCAGTAATTTTTTTACCAATATTAATATTTTGACGCAAAACTCTATCAGTTAAATCATCTAATGAATTTTTTACAATATTTTTTACCACAAAATAAGGGGTTTCAATAAAACCATATTCATTAATTTTTCCATATGTTGCCAAATATCCAACTAAACCAATATTAGGACCCTCTGGTGTTTGAATAGGACAAATGCGGCCGTAATGACTTTGGTGGACATCACGCACCTCAAAACCAGCTCGCTCGCGAGACAAACCTCCGGGACCTGTCGCAGACAAAGTTCTTTTGTGCTCAAGCTCTGAAAGAGGGTTAATTTGATTCATAAATTGAGAAAGCTGTGAAGAGGCAAAAAATTCTTGTAAAACTGCTGTGATAGGACGAGCGTTGATAAGCATTGCTGGTGTAACAGTGGCTAAATCTGAAACTGCCATACGATCGCGAATAATTCTTTCCATCCTTAAAAAACCGACTCGCATTTTATTTTGAATTAATTCTCCGACCGTACGAACACGACGGTTTTTCAAATGATCAATATCATCCTCTTGTGCATCAGGGCTGTTGTTAAGCCGAATAATTTCTTTAACAATATCCATTAAATCTGATGCGAGCAAAACACGATTTTCCAAAACATTTGGAACGTCTTTTCCAAGTCTTTGATTTATTTTATAACGACCAACCTTACCCAAGTCGTAACGTTTGGGATTTAAAAACATACTTTCCAAAAAAACAGCCGCAGTTTCGGGATTTACTAATTCGCCCGGACGAATCCGACGATACATTTCCACAACTGCTTCCTCTTTTGTTTTTGCCGGATCTTTTTCTATTGTTGCAGAAATATAATCATGTTTCTTATCAGTATTTACATCTTGAAATAGTTCTTTAATTTTTTCGTCAGTATCATACCCTAAAGTTCGTAAAAAAGTTGTAATCAAAACTTTACGCTTTCTGTCAATTTTTACAGAAATTACATCTTTTGCAGATGTTTCCAGTTCCAGCCAAGCACCACGATTGGGAATAATTTTTGCTCCAAAAAGTTTTCTTTCTCCAAACTCTTCTCCAACAAACAAAACACCATAAGAACGAACAAGCTGGGCAACAACAACACGTTCAATACCGTTTATAATAAATGTACCGTTTTCGGTCATTAAAGGAAATTCGCCCAAAAAAACTTCCTGTTCTTTGACTTCTTTTGTCTGTTTGTTTGTAAGTAAACCTTTACATTTTAATGCTGCTTTATAAGTCAAATTTTTCTTTCTTGACTGCTCGGCATTATATTTTGGCTCTTCAAGAAAATAATCACCCAAAGAAAGTGATAAATTTTTGGCTGTAAAATCTTCTATTGGCGATATTTCGCGTAAAAGCTCTTTCAGTCCTTCTTTGAAAAAATTCTCATAAGAAGCGGTTTGTATTTCAATTAACGAAGGAAGGCGATAAGAACTAATTTTCTTAAAATATTTTCGATTTTTCATATTTATACACAAAAATATTGTCCAACAAAAATGGACCGCAGATTCTTGACTACTTACTTACGACAAAATTGTTTTTGCAAACCCAAACCCCAGAAAATAATTTCTAATTATTTATATAATAATACTTTAATTATTTTATGTCAAGCCCCGCGCTAAGCGTGGGGCGCAGACCCCTAACGAAGCGACACCACGATGCGTAGACGTAGACCACGAGAGCGGCGAGCGGAGTGGGGTCAAGTGTTTAATATATATAACCTTTAACCACTCCACTATTTGCAGGAATTGTTCGGCGCGAAACAACGCCCCAGCCATTGTAATTCATCTCTGAAATCGTGACAGAATTACCAGAAACTGATTCAACATAACCTACATGGCCATACCAACTTTCGCGCGTAACAACTATCGCACCAACTTGAGGTGCAGAACCTGTTGCATATCCTGACGACCTTGCCGAAGAAAGCCATGAACCGGCGTTTCCCCATTGACGGGGAATATTGCGCCGTGAAGCAGCATACCAAGTACACCAGCCCCATGGATAACCATTGGAACGGCTGCCACTACCGGATAAATTTCTTCCCGAAGATGTTTCTCTTGTTACAACACTACGGGAATTAGCCAAACGTCGCGAAGTTGATGGCGTTGGCGCAGGCGTTGGGGCTTTTCCTCCCACAACAACAATTTTTTGTCCCGGCTGTATGTTTTCGGAATTATATTTTATTGTAGAAGCTAAATCACCTGAATATTTTTTAACAACAGCACTTAAAGTATCACCTTTTTGCACAGTGTAAACAAGACCGTTTGTTGGCAAAATTGATAATTTTTGGCCAGGTTTAATTAAGTTTACAGAAGTTAAACTATTGGCATCAGATATTGTTTTTACTGCTAAATTAAATTTACCTGCGATTTTTGATAAAGTATCGCCATCTTCAACCGTGTAAGTAACAATTTCTGTTCTTATTTGCGGCTTAGTATCAGAAAGTTGCACTTCTTCTGTTTGTGATGGCAGAGTCTCTAAAAGTTCTGGTCTTTCAATAAACTGGTCTTGAAATGCTATTGTATTTTGATAGCCCAGAATATCTGCCGTGAGGACAGGTTCTTCATCAATTACGGGTGTGTAAGCAGAGGCCAGAGTGACAAAACCTTCTATTTCATGTTTGGTGTAAACGCGCGGGTCAAAAAATAGGGAAGCCAGTTTTCTTTCTCTGACATTACCCATAAAAGCGATGAGTGCAAAAAATATGAGCGGTAAATACGCCAAATTTTGTCGCCTTGCCAAAACGAATGTCGCTTTACTAACTTTTGAAATAAATTGTTTTAATACGGAAAGAATTTTTTCTCGTAAAATATGCTCTCCTCTCACACAACTACCATTATAAAACGATTGTCAAAGTGGTGTCAAGGCCTAATAACAAATTAAAAAAAGGTTTTAGATTTTTGTATTGTGAAACTTGCAAAAAGGACAGATTTCGTTTTGTTTCATTCCGCAAGTTTCGGAAGGCTTAGGTATTTCTCTGTTTAAGCACTTAACGGCATCTAAAATTTTGCTTTTAATTTCGTCGGGGTTAGTTTCAACTTCTTCAACTGTCACATTGAATTTGAAAGGATCCCCAAGATTCATATTCTTGTGGTCCAAAAACCAATGAACCAAATAAGCCAAGTTTTTAGTTTTAATACTTTTATTTTTCAAAATCAAAGTGTAACCGCTCATCTGCATTTTTTGAGTCCAATGTGATTCTTTGGGTGGGAAACCTTTAGTTTTGTTATCCAATGGAACAATTGAATCATCTTCAAATTCCAGGGCCTCATCTAACGCTCCACCAAACCAAACGTCTTTATTTAATTCAAAACCGAAACTTCGTTTTCTCATTTCAGAAACTTTTTCCTGATCGGAAATCAATTTTCCCTTAATTAATCCTTTGAGTTGAGGTGGCAGACCATTTTTTCGGCAATAATCATAATAGTTTTTCAAAGTATAATCCATACCAGATGGCAAAGTTGAAGATGGACCAGATGGACGGCTAATTCCTTTATTAAATCTCAACCAAAAACACCTTGGACATTCAAGAAATAAATTTAATGACGATGGTGAAAGTTTAATCATAATTCCTTTCGATGATTTTTATTTTAGCAAATTTTGTGTTTATTTGAGAACCATCCCCTTCAACGTCCCTTTTTTATTTTTTTGTAACAAATATGAACATTCATCGCAGAGCGAGGATAAATGACCAGCGGGTAAAACAGTGTTACATCCAATACATCTACCAGATGCAATAAGTACATCGGGTGAATTAGTCAATGATAAAAACGTAGGCATACCTAAAGGTGTCGTCGTTGAAAAAGTAGCAATATTCGCTTTCTCTTGTTTTAATTCATCTAACTCTTTTTTAATCACTTCCAATTCTTCTTTAGTAGATTTCTTTCTTAGGAGTTTGGAAACTTTAATTTCTAAACTATTTATTCTCTGACGTCTTTTTTGAATATCTTGATCAAATTTTTTCAATGCTTCGGCCCGTAGTCTTTCTTGCTCCTTAAAAAAATTATTGATGACTTTTTTATAATTAATATTGATCCAGATTATCAATCCGGTTGCAAAAATTGTCAATACACCAACCAGAATTGCTAAAATTGTAATCTGAATAACAATAGGATTCCATGTATATGAAAGTTGTTGATTTGCTTTTTCTAATAGCTCAATATATTTTTGTTCCATTATTTACTATTTTCTAATCCTTCTATAATCATAATTTCCTTTTTATTCAACCCGTAAAGTTTATAGACCATCTGGTCAATTTGTTTTTTGTATTCTTAACAACCAATCCTTATTCCTTCTTTGCTGTCCAGCGAGATTTGACCTTTTTGAAATAATCTATTCTTTCTTTGATTTTTCCGATTTCTGAAGGATAAAAATCAAAAAGAGTATCACAAAGTTCAAGCATCCACTTTTTACGACTTTGAGGAACGATAATAATATTATTTGAGTTGGCAATTTGAATTTGACCCCAACCAAGAGCACCAATAGTTAAACATTTCCATGATAAAAATTCTATCGGGATAAAATGGACCTTACTTACCTCAACGTGGGTATCATTAAGATTATATGCAACAACTAAAATTACAAAGTAATTTTTATCATCTTCGTAGAATCGAGCCAATCTTTCAACGGATGTTAAATTTGGCATATTAAAGTGTGTTTCAAGCCTGTGGGTTTTTACATCAATGACATAATAAAAGTTATCTTTGTCAGTAAAAGCTAAATCGGCCATTGCACGCCTTGCAAACGATGACGAATATTTTTTGATGATCTTTTTCATAATGGATTTAAAATTACCCATAAGTAGATCTTGGATTGCATCACCGGTTGCGCGCGTACTTGAAGAAGTATGCGGAGATAAAAAATCAGTTTGTGAATTAAGAAAATCTTTAATTTTCTTTTCAATCTTTTTGTATTC
>Ga0066637_10000832_pt1 | contig 19316 bp, 4 predicted proteins | sample CryGeyCG2014_020_FD_62737 | JGI IMG/M metagenome (GOLD analysis project Ga0066637, IMG submission 62737) | Groundwater microbial communities from aquifer - Crystal Geyser CG08_land_8/20/14_0.20 | ecosystem: Environmental > Aquatic > Deep subsurface > Groundwater | place: USA: Utah: Grand County...
CCTGACCCCAATCGGCCTGAATGTCACAGCACTGGTCCTTTATGCACTTATAGAAATATTTTATTAAACAATCACAACACAATCCCTGCCCTGGTTAATTATCATGGCCAGCCAGGCGAGCGAGATCCTGAAGTTCCCCAAACCCGGGATACAGCTAGGCAAACTACTTTTGCCAATGCCGCCTACCTCCTCCTCTTTTATTATGGCGGTGACCTAAGTTCAGCTATGACTATTTATCAAAACCTAAGAAGCATGAGACACTGCTACACTGCAATGGAGGTATCGGCAGATCACCACAACTACACCCCTCACGGAGAGTGCGACAGCAGCAATGTAGCAGAACATCATGTTTATTGGGACGCACCAGCAGAAAGACAATATTCTGGCCCAATCCCAGGCAGCTACTATGGTGATTCAATGGCCATATTAAGCCTGTTTCTCTTAGCCAATGATCTCCCCCACCCAATCAGACAAGGGATTGATAACACCCGAGCTACCCAGCGACAAGAGTACTTAGACAATAAACCGCGTGAGCCAGGGAGGGTAGTCTCTGCGGCTGACTTTGTTTTTAATGGCAACAGGGGCCGGGCCGCGGAAATTTTTATGGTGCTTAAAACTGCTGACTTGATTGACGCTCATAGTGAAGTCACACTCAACCAAATTTATACTTTAGAAGATTTTGAAAGCTTTATTAATGATCACCCAAATTTAAGAGGGCTCCACTTAAGGAGCGAAGAGCGAAACAGGGCTTTGTACGCCTTGCAAGGAGACACAATTCCAATTGATCCTAATATCGGTATGCCAGTCTACTTTGGCCGGATAGTTAGAAGGATGCTCGACCAGAACGCCCTGGTAGACCAGGCAAATATTGCTCAACTGCGGGCTACTCTAGAAATTATCACGACTAATCCTAGACCAACAATTAATATCGAGCGTGAGCTCTTCTTAAACGAAACCTCATCAGTCAGGGCAGAGATCGCCAGGGTTGATCGCCAACACAACCTGCAGCTTATGCCTTATTTTGCTGATGCCTGGTCATACTACAATAACGCGGCAATCTTGCTTGCTGCCTATACCCAGCAAGCAGTTGAAACAGACAGTCAAGAAGACTTGCGCGCTGCTCTTAACTTTTGCCAAACAGTCAGGGAAATGATTGGCCAGCAAGAGGTAGAAGAATTTAGCGCGGATACGTACAACCAGGGACGGATTGACTTAATTGAGGCACAAATAAGGTCGCAAATCCGCTTTCTTGACAGCAATGGCTCGATCTCAAGTGAAGAACTCAATAACCTTTGCGAAACCCATAGCGGCGCTGAAATATTTGAATGTCTGCTCTGCCTTGGTTATGTGAATGAAGCTGGCGAAATCCAAGATGCTTTTAATGCCGGAGCAATTGACTTTATTAATAGCCTGCAAGCTAATGATTTCAGCGAAAGTGACGCTCGCTCTGTCTATGACACCTTAGATCAGGTCAATAGCCCTGAAGCAGCTATGGCTTTTTGCCAAATAGGAGTTGAACAGACCATTAATGGTATCAATAGCTTGCTTCTGGTTGACACTCACTCAGCCATGCCTGATTACTACTCAATTACCCGCGCCCTACTAACCCTAGGCGACCTGTACTTACGAATGTACGACGCAACTGAGCGGGCACAAAACCCAAATGAATATTATCTTGACAAGGCTTTTGAGTTTTATAATTATGTCGCCCACCTTGATGTCACAGATGACAGCAATGAAGAATCAGGCCTTGAGGTCTACACGCTTGAAGAAAATCTTGTTATCTCGGCTACGCCAGCAGAAATGCTAACTGCTCTAAGGTTTAATTATGGCCGCGATGATAACAACGCTGAAATAGCTCACCTCCCTCTTGCGGAGAGAAACCTGCTTCAGGGGATCTATATTAGCCGCGGCCAATATGAGGATGCCCGCCTGGCCCTTCACACCCAACTGCGCGGCTTGGCCATGGCCAAGCTCTCATCACTTTATATGCGCCGCACTGGAGAGAGAAGGCTTGATGATGTTTTGCAACAGATCTCTTATTGCCAAAACGCGGTTGAAACTTTAGAAGAATCAGGTTTAGAAGATAACGACTTTTCCCTAGTATTTAGCCGGGCCACCTTAACTGACCTTAATCTGCTTTTAGCCGATAGGATGAGGTTTTATCTCTGGCCACAAGATCAAGATATTGCTTCTACAGAAAGGAGCTTAGCAGATCTTGAGATTATTGTTTCGAACCAACCCTTAGCAGCCCAACAAGCAGCCAGGAGCCGGCTCATGGAAAATCTGCAGCGCGAAAGGTTTGTCAACCGCAGTGATTTTGCGACTTTTGGCAGAAGAGGAGATGAGATCTGGCAAGGCTTACTTGATGCTAATTATATCAGCCGGGCCAGGCTCCAGCTAACTGATTTTGAAGAGATCCATAATAGTGATGATCAACCGTTATCTGAAATTATCTGGCAATTGCTGCTTACTACTGGCCATATCAATGAACATGGTTATCTGCAAGATCGGTTCTGGGACAATCGAGAAACTTTTATAGCTGATCTCACTAGTACAGCAATCCTTAGTGGTCAAGAGATTAATTGCCATGATCTTGACCAGGTTTTTGATATTCTGTCACAAAACTACAACACAGCTTATCTAACTGATCGATTAACAGAGGTTGGTAGAGAGAACCTAAGACAGGACAACTCTTTTCTTGTCCCTGTTTCAGACGAAGAAGCAGCACAGATCAGCCGCGTCTTGGAGCAAGCTGATCAACGCTATTCACCAATTGAGGAGTCTGATTTGGAGATTGTGCAAACAATTGCCCGTAATTATGCTAGTCATGAAACACCCATACCCCAAGATCAAGTTGTTGCCATGCTCTCAAGAAGGATCTCTGGGCAGGCTATTTCAGAGGCCGATATGTTGCAGTTGATCCAGAGTAATATTACATTTCTCGAACAAGCATTAGAAAATAATACTGATAAGCCAAGTCTTAGTGTTTTTATTATGAACCAGCTTATTATAGTTTTTGATCTATTCACTCAACTACATCCAGAATTAAGCCATGAGATCACCCCTGTCTTAGAAAGCCTTAGAACACTACTGGCTAACCTTGGGCGCACCTCTCCAGATATTGAAAGACTTTCCCATTCCCAAATGAGCCAGAGAATTATTCAACGCTTAAGCGCTATCGTAGACATTATTAATTTAAGGATCCCTCAACTATCAACCAATATTCCAAGGCAAGATCAAAACTCAAGAGCTGTGCAAATAAGCAACTACTTAAGATATACTATAAGATTGAGATCTTTAGACATTATTAGACAGATTACCCAAAGGGCCAGAGAAGTATATGCCACTACCCCCTCAGAGTTTCATTATCTTTATGATCAAGCCAACACAAAAATACTGGAAATTGGTGTTAGAACTGGAGATTTTATGAACCATGAATTCAGCTATCTTTTCCCCACTTTCACTGATCCAATTTTAAGAGAACAACCTATTCCTGCCATTGAATTTGTTGGGGTTCAACGTGAGTACATGACCGCGCTTTTAACTCTCTCTCAAGCAACCCAAGTAACCAGGAATCAAACCAGGAGACGTTATGAAGAACGACTGGTACATGGAGGAGACCTTGAAATTGCCAACCGAATGCTAACTAATGTCATCCAAAATTCCAGGGGTCTGCACCCACCCTTCCCTACTTATTTCAGGATGCATGCTAGATTAAAGCAAGCTGAAATAATTATCAGGAGAGAAGATAACAGGGCAAGTGCCCGAGGCGCCAGTCATGCCAATTACGAGGAAGCGATTATTATCTTTAGGGAAATTTTGCAAGATCTATCCACTCTAAGCCATGAAGATTATCGAGAAATGGCTTGGAGACCATATTCATTTTTGGCTGAGCTTTTCCATGAGTGGGCCAATATCGCCACTGCTGGCGGTCCGGACCTAGCCACTCTGTCTCTACATTTCTGTTATCTTTCAGATTCAGAATATGACTATACTAGAAGAATTGAGGTTTTGATCCCAAGATTCACCCAGTTGAATAACAGGGATAATGAATTAAAGGTCATGATCGGCAGAAACAATTAAAGGGAGTGAATTACAATGAGCGAACCAGGCATCTTTATACCAAGTAGTTATTCAAGGTTTTCATTTTCTCCTTCTCAAGAAGAAGCCGCTCCTGAAACAAGCAGGTTTACAGGGAGTAATTTCTATGCTGACGCCAGTGAAGTGCCTAGCGCCATCTCCATCGATGCAATTAGTCCAGTAGACTTAACTACTTTATGTAGCAATGATATCCCTTGCAGCTTATTTGCTAGAAATCCTTTTGCTTGGGATATCTTTAGTCAATTTTTGTCTTTCTTGACCAGCGAAAGCGAGGACATTAGACATGATGTTTGGAATGCACGCGGTGTTATAGGAATGCTAAACCGACGTGTTCATGATGCCCAGTTAAGAGATGAGATCGTTGGTGTTCAAGATACTCCCGATCAGGCAGAATCAGCTGGAGAGTTCGAAACACAAGCTGAAAGCACCGAAAGAGATAATCAAAGTCAATTAGCTGAAGCAACTATTCTCTCTTGGATTTTTGCTCGCAACCTAGGACATCAGCGGCCTGGTTTTACTTTGGGGAGAGTTTCAAGAAGTAGTATAATTGCAATTTTTGGAACAGAAGATAATTCTTGGGAACAATTTTTCGAAGACCCGACCCAAAACACTCTGACTTTTAAAGCTGATATTGAAGATGCTATCAGAACTCAAATAACAGATACCGACAAGCGCGAAAGATTGCTCACTCTTTTCCAAAACACTCATCCAACAGACTACGATCCTCTTATTTTGGCCATTAGAAGCTTGCGCGTTCGGCCAGGCAGCAACCAATGGATCTCTTGGCGCCGTGAATACTGGGAACCACAACTGGCTTTGATCTTATGCAGTGAACTTGACGACCCTATGCTGCGCAACAATTTTCTTTATTTGGTCCGCAATCATCCCAACCTGCACACCCGGGCCAGCCTGGCCAACCAACCATTCCTAGAGGACCGGCCGCTATTGCATGGCGTGCTAGTCCATGAAGATGGCAGCGATATAACCTGGTCAGGAACAGACTGGGCCAACAGGGTTCAAGCCAGATGGGCAGAGATCAGGGCTCGTGAATTTATTAATGACCTCTTTTTGGGCAGCGGCGATGTGACCCATGAAGGAGTTACCCGTCATCCTTTTTCTTTTTTGGAAAGCGGCAACTTTTTTAGTCTGGCCCTGCTCTACAAGAGCCTGGGCCGAACAGACACCTATCTCAGCCTGCTTTCTCGCGGCAGATTGGTCATTGAGGGGCGTCTGGCACCACGGGCCAATAACGATGGCTCACTCGCAGACCTACCAGAAGCAGACCGGACCTTCTATGTGCCAAACCTAACCTCCCGCAGCGGCGGCCGAGAGGTCAGCCGTATGCAAGCCATGGCCAATGTGCAGATGAGCAATCTTTTAGAAATGCAGGCCAATGAACTAGACGAAGCAATTGCCCGCTTGCAAAGGACGCTAACAGAAGCTGGCGAAGACAATCTTTCTAGCCAAGGACACGCCGCGATTAGCAGTATTCTAACCATCTTCCGCGGTCGGCCAGGCAACAATGACAGCGGGCTTGGCTTAAACCAACAACACCTAACCCTCTCTGATCTGGAACCAATTGTTAGAGCAAGGTTTCCAGGGGCTGAGAATGAAAGGCTGTCAGCAAGCAGAAGAAACGCTATTTTAACCCAGCGTCGTGACGAGCGGGGAAGGATTTGGCAAGCGCTAGTAGACGCTCATTTTATTAATACCGATGGTTTGATCCTTTCTCGCGATTTTGCGCAATTAAGGTCGCAGCTTTCTGGCAATCGCCTGAGAGTTTCTATTGACGACATCATTAGCCTATTACAGCAGGTTCCTGAACGACTGGAATATCATTTTGTTGACCATTTAACCAGCCTGGACCCAGCAGCCAATACTTTAACCAGAGAACAGCTTGAACAATTGCTAAATGAAGCCCACGCGGTTCAGGATTTCTTGATCCAAAGCGCTATGTCATATCGTTGCTTTGCTTCTCATGTTCCGTTTGCCAGGGCTGACAATGAAGATGATGTGGCACTACACACTATTGATCAACTTGAGGTCAGAAACGGCATAGCCAATGAAGAGATCAGGCGCGGCTTCAGGCTAAAAGACGCGCACAATCCTTGCTATCTTACAACCCTACGCGAAGGGGCAATGCATCTTGAAGAGGTCATACACATGGGCGAGCAATACGAAGCTTATGCCGCAACCCTATCTCCTCACGGAGTTGCACCAAGGCAACTGCGTCAGATATTAACTTTTGCCACCATTGCCCGGGCCAAGCTCAATATGGCCTTGCTCGGTGAAATAGACCAACAAGTAGACCCGATCGTGCTAACTATATTAGAGCCAGCCATTTTGCAATTGACAAACGGCCAACAAATATTTGATCGGCTCAATTCAACAACAGGTATCACCAGAGAAGATGCTCTAGAAGTCCAAGCACAGCTTCTTACCCAAGCCGCTGAGCAGCTAGCAGCAGCCGGAGCAGCAAGGTACACTTATCCGTACCGGACAAATACTATTACCCCAGCTATGTTTGATAATCTACAACAACCAGGGCCAGCCCCCACCAGACGTGGCCAAACACAAAGAGCTCCCCTGCCAATTTCCACTGCGGAACTGCTTACTCTCCTGGAAACAACAGGCTACATCAATGAGCAAAGAGAGGTGCAGCCCGCTATCTCTGATTTCACTGAATTTGCAGAAACCTTGCAAGCTCAAAACTCAGGGCTATCACAAGCTCAATTACGCGCTATTCATCTGATATTAAAAAACGCTCCCCGCACAGATCACGAATACACCATCAACCTTATCCGCGACCAGCAGTTAACAGATGTCCAGCTGGCCCAGGCTGAAAACCTGGCCCGCCGGGCTTTTCTAGCCCAGGACCTTGGCAACATTGAAGGGGAAGAAGGCCACGAGGGCTCGCGCGCCCTTGCCAACCAAGCCAAGGATATTTTAAGACAGCTCCTAAACAGAAACAACTTGGTCAATCTCACCCCCATGACCCTGGCCTTGGCAAACTTTTGGCTGGGTAAGATCTACGCGATTGAGGCCAGCAATGCAAATTCAATCGAAGAGACAGAACATATCCTTGATCAGGCTGACGAATATATTAGGCAGGCGCTTGACGCCAATATTTTACAAGGCTCACTGCTTTCTTCAGCTTATCAAACTAGGGGAGAGATCCATCTTTTTAGACGCCATCTCAGTGAAGCCAGCGAAGATTTTGCCCGGGCCATCAGTCTTAACTCAGAAAACTTTGAGGCGCGGGTTAATCTGGCCGATATCCATAATCAGCAAGGTGATTACGCCAGAGCAATTACCGAGTATCAAGAACTGGTGGCCCGCTTTGACCCCTCGCTACCGACTGCCACGACTTTCAGTGGCCACTTGCTCCTAACCAGAAGCAGGCTCGGCCTTTTAGAAGCACAAATGCGACAGCACGGAGCTTACACTGACGCAAGCATTGCAGCCTTAGAAGAATTTATCTTTGGCGCTAACGAGCAGGAAGGTATTTTTCACACTGAGCCGCGCGGCTCATTTGTTGTTAGGCGGGCCATTGACGCTTTGCTTGAGGCTTATTCAGCCAATGAAGATTATCACGCTAGCATTGTTTCTTTAACTCATCTGCTGTTAACAGAAGACCAGGCTGGCACCAATCCCAGGATCCTATCTGATCTTGATCTGCTTTTTGTCAGGAATAGGCAGCAAAGAGCCCAAGTCTTAGAAGCGCTCATAGCTGGCCACTTGCTTAACAACGATAATTCGGTTGCGGCTGATTTTGACCTGACAGATTCTGCCAGGGCCAGCTTTGTGGCAAGTTTTGGACCTGATATCAATGGTTTAACTACTGAACAAAAAGGTCAAGTCTTTGACTTGCTGCGCCTAGCAGCCAGGCTGCGCCAAGACCAAAATTACATTAATGAGCAGACAGTGGCGCTCAGGGGACGGGTCACCCCCAATACCCACTCGCATTTCCCGCAACGCTACCGCGCCCACCTTTATCTAAAAATGATCGAGGCTACCTCCTGGGACCGCAGCCAGGGCATTAGCGAAAGGTTTGATCGGGCCAGGACATTATTAGACAATATTCCAGATGACTTGAGCAGGATTATTGAGGCTGATCGCGAACTTAAGGCAGAACTTGCTTTACTAGACGCCGAGGTCCAAATGCGGCAGCGAGCAGTCTCTGGCCGGCATCAGCGCCAACGCGCCCAGGAACCGGTGTTTACGGCTGAATTAAACACCATAGTCACACGCAGCCAGGACCCTAACCTTACCTCTCGTCTCTTGCGCGATCAGCTCGAAGGCCTGGCTTACTCCAAACACTTTAGAGCAGCCGCTGACCTGGCCGCGCAATATCAGGCACCAAGCGAAGACGCCCCAGCGCTTACACCAGCTCAACAAACCGCTCGCGAACTTTTTGTCGCCACTCAAAATCGTTTTGAGGAAAGAGGTTTGCCGCTGGCTTACCAACGCTTTGATTTTGAAATGAGAATGCAGCAAGTCGATGCCTTGACCTATCACATCTCTGACAGAGAAAGATTAAGGCCTGATTACACTGAACCGCTGGGAGTTCTAGCCCAGATTATTGCTGATTCAGGCCAGCTAGAACACAATACTCCTACCTTGGCCACCTTTTATCAAGCAGCTAGGGCCAGGGCTTTCCAGCGCCGCGGTGATCTTTTCCGTTATCACTGGCGCGGCAGGAGCTTTGAACAAGCGCTTAGCAATTATGGCGCCTCGATCAGGACAGTTAACAGCCTGCCAGCTCGGCCACGAGCCACTGCCATTGACCGGACCAGGAGTTTTTTGGGATTGGCTGAAACCTATGCTGACCCCAATACTGCCAGAGAGGTTCCGGCCCTGACCCGCGAAGAATCCCTGCGTTTAGCCAGCTCCAACTACGAGCTCGCCATGGCAGAGACCCTAACCCTCCCCTACTTTAGCGAGAACCGCGACTTCTTGCTGGTCCAGGTCAACCGCAGCCGCAGCCAATTTGAAGAGCGGGGCGGCAACATGGAAGACGCGATTTATTATCTCCAGGCAGCTCAGCACGGACTAGAGCTGGTCAACGGCCTGGACGACGAGTTCTTAGCCGGGATGGACGATGCTTACCGTCGCTACGCTAGACTGCGCGGGATAACAACAGAAGTCAACTGGAACTCATATTCTGGCTTTCCGCAAGACGGTGACACGGTGCGCGAAAATCAGCTTACCCTGGAAATGGGCCTGTCCCCTGGCTGGATCAACAGCCGCACCGGTCAGCGGATCTATGAACGCTTTTTACTTAGCGGTCAGGCTGATTTCTACGGCGGCGACACAACCTCTCAAACACTTTACGGCGGAATGGAGTTAGCTGGCCGCACCCCAGAGCTAGCCTGGTCAACCAGGGCCATGGTCATGCTCTACTCGCACACCGAGGGTGATGGCGTGGCTAATTTCTTGCGGCGGCCAAATGCCAGGATGAACGCCTATCTTTGGCACGACAGTTTTACTCTTTCCGCCGCGCTTGACCTCAATACCCAACAGCCTGAATACACTAGTGCGTTTGTCAGGGCCATGTACAACTCCCCTGATACCCTGAGCCGCCGGCCCTGGATTCCCACCCGGCTTTTTAATAATTTCCAGGCTGGTGGAGAATACCTCACTTACATTTTTAACTTTAGCGGCAACAGCCACCGCATTCATGCCTTTGGCTTGCGCGGCGATTGGCAGGTTAATTTAAATCGGGCCACCCTGCGCACCGCCATCTCGCTCCGGTTGCTTTATGATTCATATGTCGGCGACCAACACCAAAGTGGCCGGCAGCTTGAGCAGAGTGCCTGGGACGTAGCCTTGATCGGCGAATTAGGCATTGACATAAATATCAACCGCAATTTTGTCCTCACGGCTCAATGTGAGGTCCAGGGCCAATCAGGCTTTGCCAGTCTGCACTGCGGGATTGGTTTTAGGTTCCCGTACTTGTTTGATAATTCCCGGGCTGGGCACGGAGCACACAATAATCACAGCGCAGAATTGAATGAGGACGAAGTACTCCACGAGCTTCCATTACTTGACGATGGAGAAAATTAGGTGAAATTTTTTAAAAAAGCTGACGATATATATATGAGAAGGGGACGAAAATGTTTTCAAGAATAGGGTCTTATCTTTCACAATATTTTTCTTGGGTGCCTGGCTTATCAACTCTTAGCTGCGCACCTAATGATGGCGAGCAGGTCTGTATTGCCCCAGAGCCGCATCTGCCTCACCTTTCCCGAGATGAAACTGGTATGGTTTGCGGCAATGATGAGATCACCGAAGCTATCCAACCAGGTGATTTTCCCGTTTCACTTCACTGCGAGAGCAATGACGGTATTGGCGCAGCCAATTGCCTCGGTGGCAATGATGCTGATAGAATCAACAGGGACTCACTGCAAATTACCTGTCTAAACAACGGAGAAGAATTCTCCCCAAGTCTTAACCCAGACGGCACAATGGATGTTGAGCTCTTCGAGCAGCCTTTAGGTGAGATTGGCTGTTATGTTTCACAATACTATGACCGCAATGCTAACGAAGTTAAAACAATTGGCTCTTACGCAGAAGCGTTGTACTTGGACCAAGAACGAAAGTCCAACTACCAAGACCCGGCTTTTACTTTCTGGTTAACAATGAACGGCATCAGCTATGAACCTAATTACCGTGAGATCCCTGATTTTGGCACCATTGACCCCAGACCACAAGCAGCCATGTCTCGTGGCTCTGACAACATCTACAACTGGCAAATTGACAATTTAACTGACGATTTTGGCAATCGGCTCCATTTAATTGACAGCAATGCAAACTATTTCCTTAATAACAACGAAAATTTTTCGAGCGGTTATACAGAAAGAAACACTTACCGCATTCAAGGGCAAATGCTGCCTAATGCCGGACCAGGAACATTCTACGCTATTTTTAGTGATGACTACGGCCACACACGCCGGGTCACTTTTTATCAGCCAACCATTACACCACTGGAGTTTAACAGTAATGATATTTCCTGGTACACCGTCAACCCAGAAAGCCCTTACTGGATTTGTATAAACCCGGGCCTGCCTGTTTCTGGCGCTACCAACTACTTGTTTTCTGCCACCTTTACCGACCCTACAACCAATGAAACCGCTCCCCCCTATGCCATAGCCAGTCAACCAAGTAACTGCATTGCCTTTAGCCCCACCCGCTTAGGCGACTATTCCCTGCAAGCAGAAATTACTACCTATAGCGGAGACATCTTAAATGCTAGAACGACTGATACAATTACAGCGCATGAAAACGGCACAGCCGTGCTCATGGGCTCAATGCTAGGCGTACACACCGCTCACATCGGCGATGATGTTGTGCTGATGGGCAATTCCAGCGACCCAGACGCAACTTATGATTGGGAAATTTTACCGCCTCGTGGCGATGTCATGAGCTTTAACGGACAAACCGCCAGCTTTACAGCAGAATTAGAGGGCGATTATGATGTTAGACTAGTCATTACTTCTAGCGACGGCCGCACCCAAAAAGTTATTTCTCGAGATATTGAAGTTTATCCGCCTTACACAATTATTCCTTCAGCCACAATAAGCCGCGAACTCACCTACTCTTATCATCTTGGTGACACGGCAAGAGATATCATTTGCCGCTCTGATGATCCGGCCGCCACCTTTGCTTGGACTGTTACCAGACCAGCTCCAAATGAGCACGGCGAGGTCATAGAAAGATTTGCTGGCCCAGTCATTCGCTCATATACTTTTGACAGTATTGGGGATTTTGATTTTAGATGCACGGTCGTTGCTAGTGACAGCATAACAACCAGTGGTGAAAGCCGTTCAGTCAATGTTTATCCATCAAATGTTGAGCTACCGCTGGCTGGGATGGCGGCCTCGTTTGCCGCGGAAGTAGGCACAGACGTTGTTTTTGCAACCCCAAGCCCTGATACTTCAAGGTATAGCTACACTTGGGAGTTTGTTGATGACGGCTCAACAGAAACCGGCACAGAAGTTACGCATAATTTTGCTGAAACAGGGACCTACATGGTCAGGCTAACAGTTGCTTCCCTGGCAGACCCAACACTTAAAAATTCAGTTGTTCAAACTATTACTATTGTTCCGATTGGTGTTGAGATCCCAACTTTGTCAATCGTGGGGCTGCCAGCTGTTCACGAAGACACTCCCTTTACCTTAAGTGTAGCCGACCCTGACACAGACAATTTTGTCTACACATGGGAAATTGCTGGCGAGCCAACCCCTGTCACTGGAGCCAGCATTACCCACACCTTTAATAACCCTGGTCAATACGGAGTAGTCTTGCGCGCCACCAGCAGGCGAGATTCTAGCGTCTCTTTTGTCACCCCAGCATATTATATTTATGTAATCCAAAACAGCATTCCTTTACCTAACTTATCAATCATTGCGCCATTCTCTGGCCAAGTTAGTACCGCTACTACAACAAACAATATTAGGTTTAGGGCCTCTGACCCCAGCCCAGAATATAATTACTCCTTTGATTTTGTTGGCAGTGCCAGCGCTATGGGTTCTGACGTTACCCACGCCTTTAATGAACTTGGGACCTACAGTGTCATCTTAACCGCAACACTAAGATCGGATCCATCAGTAACTTATCAGATCACTCATAACATAACTATTGTGCCTTATCATGTACCAAATGTTGGCATTGAAGGCCCGCTCTCTGCGCCAGTTAACACAGCAGTAAGCTATAATGTTCCTGAACCAACACCAGGCGCGACTTACACCTGGCATTTTGGCGACGGGACAACGGCCACAGGGACTTCGGTCTCCCATACTTATCGCTCTATTGCTGATTTTCAGGTTAGATTAACCGCCGATAACCACGGCACAACCAACGAAATCCGACATAATATTACGATCTATTAAGGACAAAATACAAAGTAATCATTTGGAGAAAAAAAATAATGGAAGCTGGCAACAAGATTAATGCCTTCACCCCCACCCTGAGCCAGGAAACAAATAGCTCAAAGCTGACGAACTCCTCAAAAAACTAAACCACTGAATTATTTTTCGCTTAAAAAAGCCCTCTTGCTAAAACAGGGTGGAGCTTGGCCAATTTGCTTCTCTGGCTGACATTCCCTTTCCAAAACTCTCCAATTTCGTAAAAACGCAAAAAATCACAACAAACCCAAAAAGGCATTTTTCATCCCGCTTTACCGACGACAAACAAAAAATCGCAATTACTTTCAATTTCTCAGTCAGCCCAAAAACTGAAATTTTCTCCACATCCTAACGATATAGCTATAACCTATGCTAAGATCAACTTTTACTAGCAGGCTCAATAATAATCAATGGTACCAAGCTTTAATCGGCCGGGAGCTAAGAGATAACATTAAGACTTGGTTGAATAAACCCCACCCCCCCCTTGGCCATACATTTGCCTTTCCTGGCCTAGCATCTGGTATTGATCCCACTCGAATTAAAAGGGTTTCGGTCACAGAAGTCAGGGCCTGGCGGATGAGCGGCACTGGAACAACCAGCACTACTGGCACACCCCCTAATTCCCCACCCCCAGCACCCAGTCCCACCCCAAAAACCACGTTAATCCAAAAAATCTTTCGCAATTGGATGACCAAGCTCGCTTCAATGGCTGCTTCAGCCTACACAATTTATTACTTAGCCTGGAATTTGCCGCTCAAAAACGGGATTACCCTGATTGATCTGGTTTTTACTGATTGGCATTCTCAACATAGTTTAAAAAACGAAGGCCGCATCATTGCCGGGGTCACAACTTTAATCCTTTTTCTCCCACTCGGTTCAATTCTCTATCTCTTAGTCCAATTAGCCAAAAAGGTCCCTAGCCTCGCTAAAAAAATTGCCTCAATTTCACAAAATAAAGAGCTGGCAACAACAAGGCGAGAACTTACTCTTGCCAACCAAGATCTAGCAGCCGAGCAAAGGAAATTTCAGGAAAAAACTGATGAAGTAGAAAAATTGACGCAACAAATTGAGAAAATTAGAAAAGTATCAAAGAAAACACTTGACGAATTACAAAATAAATATAATCCAGCCACTAATAAATATAATCTAACCACTAATAAAATAAAAACCTTAACGCAAGCCCTTAAAACTGCTGCCGAAGAAAAAGCCTTAAGAGAGAAAGCTGAGGCAAACCCAAGAGAAGAAGAGACTCGAACCCAGGGAGCAGCAGACAAAAGAGAGCTTGCCCAATTAAAACCAAGATTAGAAAGAGCAGAAAAAAGAGTTGAAGATCTTGAGGGGGAGAGTAACTCTCTTATAAAATTAGGGGATGCCAATCGAAGATTAGATGAAGAGCTTGATGCAGAAAGAGAAAAAGTCAACCAAGCAATTGCTTCCCGCAAACAAGCAGAAGCAGCCAAATTAGCTGCCGAAAACGTTGCTAGCCAAGAGCGCGACACAGCACACCAAGCAATCATCGCCCAACAAAAAGCCGAAGGCAATCTCGAGAGAAGAACAGAAGAGGTAACTACCTTAAGGCGAAAGCTTGAGGCTGCCCTGTCACTGCTTAGACAATCAGAAGAAACTCTTGAAGGATTAGAGCTTGATCTTGAAAGAAAACAACAAACTGAAGCAGAACATTTAGATGTGTCTGCCGAGCTTGATAATTTTGAGCAAAGAATAGATGGACTTATCACAGACAAAAAGCAAGCTGGGCACGAGGCCAAAAAACTCGAAGCCCGCGCCATTAGTGCAGAAGCTGGGCTTGAAGATCTACGAGTCCAGGTAAAAGAGTTAAAGGGCTTAAAAGATGTCAAACTTGCTCAAGGAAGAATTGAGGAACATAGAGAAGAAGCAGAGAGACAAAAAAGACGAGCTGATGGCTTGGAAGATAGAGCCAAAAGAGCCGAAGATCAAGCTCAAGCAGCAGAAAAAACAGCTGAAGCAGCCAACAGAGAAAGAGATGAGCTCAAAAGAAATCTTGAAAGGCTCACAGCTAATCACCGAGAGCTTGAACAAGCTCTCGAGGCTGAAAGAGAGCAAGTCAGGGAAGCTGCCAAAGGGACCGAAGCTGCATTTGCCAGTATCCGGCAAGAGCTTGAAGAAAAAAAATCGAAAGCCAATCTTCTACAGCAACGGCTTGATGATGCTACTGCAAAAAGTGCCAGGGAGTTGCAAGAGGTAAGGGACGAACTCAACAACACAACAAAAGAAGCTACAAAAGTATGGAATGATCTTACGGCTCTTCGCCAAGAGACAGGACCATTGAAAACAGCCAACCAAGAAATGACCAGGCGCCTAAATAAGCTTGAGGGAGAAAACGCTAACTCGAAAAAACAAAAAGATTTTTACTTCGAGCAGGTTAAGAATCTAGAAGAAGAAGTTAAGCGTCTGAAATAGACAGTAGAAAGGCCAACAATTATTTTTTTTAACTCACCCCCGGATTCTCTAAGTTATCCACCCCTCGCCCACTGGGAGAGGGGGCTAAATTTTAGAATGTCTGGGGTGAGGGCTAAAATAGTTGCCATAACAGTGAAATTTTCTGCAAACCAAGCCGATAAATATATGGAGCATAAAAAGTGCCTAATCTAACAGCAAAAATACTTAAGAGCGGGGCCTGGCAGATCGCCACTGGCTATCAACTGCGACGCAATGTACGCAACTGGCTGCGTCATACTAATCTAAGACCACCCTTGGGTCAAACATTTGCCTGTCCCGGAGCGCCTGGCATTGATCCCACTAGAATTAGAAGGGTTTCTCCCACAGAAGTCAGGGCCTGGCGGATGAGCAGCACTAATGCAGCCAGCACAACTCCCCCAGTACCTATGACCCAGCCCCCAACACCTACCCCACCCATCAGCAAAACCCTTAAACTCGCTATCAATCACCTAATTGGCTTTCGAGCCAGGGCTGCCTCTTTTCTACTCGGAGCCACCATTGCCGCTCCATTAACCGCTTGGGCAGCCTGGTCTCTACCGCTTCAAGGCAGCATAACTTTTATTGACCTTGTACCTTCTGATCTTTTTCTAAGACATGGCATTGTCATGTCACTTTACGCAGAAGGCGTGGCCATTAGCCTTATGTCAGCCCTGCCAGTCGCTTTATTGTCTGGCTTTATTTTTGTTAGTCTGGCCCAAAGGATTACCAAGTCGTTCCTGACCAAAAATTGTCAAACAAACAAATTGCTTGGTTTCAAAGCCGCAGTTGAAACCTTATCACCCAAACAAAAACGCAAACTCTTCAATAAACTCCCGATCATTGAGGTCTCTTTCAGTCGGCTAAATGAGCGAGCTGCTAAACTTGAAGCTGAGGCTAGCAGCGTGGCTGACCTGGAACATAAAATTGCCGAGTTAGAGCTCCTTAAACAACAGGTTGGGGCTTTAACAAGCGAAAAAGAGGAAGTTACGCAACGCGCTCAACAAGCAGAAAGAGCTAAATCAGAGGCAAAACAAAGAAAAAATGAGCTTGAACAAGAGGTAAAAACCAACAAAGATATTATTAAGACTTTGCAAACAAAAAATGAGAAGCTTGACCGAACAATTAAAAAACAAAATAAGGCTCTGGCTGCCCTTAAAATCACTGAGGATGCCTTAGCAGACCTCAAAACTGAGCTTGCAGAACTGCAAAAACAAATCAAAGAATTAAAAACAAAGAAAGGACGACTAAACGAAAAACTTGAGTCAGCTAACACATTAGCAAAAAACCTGCAACAAGAGCTAAGAAAAAAAGAAGTACGGATTCAAGAGTTAAGCCAAGATATTCTAGAAGTTGAAGGGTTCAACACTAACCTAACGCTAAAAATATCAGAAGTAGAGGCCAGAGCAGAAAGATCTGGCCTTGAGCTAGTGGCAGCAAACACAACAATTGCTGAAGAGCGCGCAAGGGCTGACCAATTTTTAACAGAACTAAGAACCGCGGAAAAAGAAGTTCAAAAACTATCAAGACAACTGACAGCCCGAGGAGATGAATTAGAAGAGCAAAAACAAGCTGTTGCCCAAGCGAAAGCAGCGTTGCAAAAGCTAGAAGCAGCAAAAACAGCAACATCAGAGGAGCTAACCAAAGCCCGGCTCGACTTACAAAATGCCCGGGATGATTTTGCAAAAAAAGAGGCTGGGCATGAACAATTGAAAAAGGCCTTAGGGCTGGCCCAAACAGGGATGGAAAAATTAAATAATGAGTTGGAGGGTACCAAAAGAAGATTAGCAGCCAAAACAAAGCAGGTCGAAGAGCTAGAAGCCCAACAAGCCAGCACCGACGGCAGACTACTCGGCCTCTCCATAGCAAAAAGTTCATTAACAACTAGCCTTGAAAGGGAACAAACTAGACACGCTGAACTAGAGCAAGGGATGACTGCTCACCAACTTGAGCTAGAAGCAGAGCTGCGCCAGACAGCAGAAAAATTAACCGCGGCAGAGCAAGTCAATCAGCAAGCCCAAGCCCTTATCATAGAACTTAAAGCTGCTTTTAAGCGCGCTGAACAGCGCCGGGCCCAGGCTATCCATCAAAGGGACCAACAGCTGGTTGCTGCCAGAAAATCAAGTGCAGCTAAGACAGCAGAGATCACTGGTTTAGAAAATGAGGTCACTAGCTTACGAAGAGAATTAGCTGAACTTAGGGTCTCTTTAACTACTCAACTTGGCGATGCTACCCAAAAAATCATTGAACTTGAAAAAAACTTAACTAAAACCAATCAAGCCAAACAAAGATTAGCTGAAACGCTCACAACCCTGCAAGCTGAACATCGTGACCAAGGAGAGTCTTTGCGCCTGGCCAGACAAAATTTAGGGATTGCAGAAAGAGCAGGAATAAAATTGAGCAGAGAATTAGCTTGGGCCCAAAAAGAACAGGACGCAGCAAGCTTTAGGCTAGAGAGCCAACTCGCTGCCAGCCAGGCAGAAACAGCTAGGGTTGAGGCAGAATTTAATCAAGCAGGCCAAGCCCAATTTGAATTTAGCACTCAAGCCTTTGAAATTATCGAAGCCCAAAATCAACAAATCAATAAATTAACCAATGAGCTAGAAATCGCCCAGGACTTTTATAGACAACAAAAGAGGAGCTTTGAGATAGAAGTAGAAGATCTTCACGACCAGCAAAGGGGAGCCGAAGATCAAATTTCAGGCCTAGAAATAGAGCTGGCAACTACTGATAAGATTGACTCTGAAAAAATCAATGACCTCAAAAAGCAACTTGCCTTGGCCCATCGAGAATTAGAGGCAACCGCGGCTTACACAACCAACGAGGTCCAACGTTTGCAAAATGAGCTGCGCCAAGCCAGAAATAAAATCAGAGAGGTCCAAAGACGCTTAAAAACTGAGCTCCAGAGATCAAGTTCCCTGCTCCGCCGTGCTAATTTAGCAACTACTAAAATAAGTAGAGAACTAGCAGAGTCACAAGCTGACCAAGCACTCATGTTAGAAGCTGTCACCGCCCTTTATCACTCTGAACAAGAGGCCATGGCGCGGGCAGTCAAAGCCGAGGCTCGATTAGAAGGAGATGGTCAAGCCATTGCTACCTTAACAGCAGAGAAAAGAGAATTAGCCACCCTTCTCCATAGCACAAAGGCTGACCTCAAAGAGCTCCGCCAGCAGCACACAGAATTAACAGGTACTTTGGTTACAGCAGAAGAAACAACACGCAAACTAAAGATGACCATAAAAGTTTTTAAAACAGGGCTCGAAGATCTTGCCCGCGGCAAAGCAGAGGCAGAGCAACGATTAGTTGTGGTTGAACAGCAAAGAGATCAAGTTCGTGAACAACTCCACAGAGCACGCGAAACTCAAACCTCACTTGAGGCGTCTAGAAATCAAGAGAACCAAAGGCTTAGGACCAGACAGAGTAAGCTTGAAGAAGAAATAGCCAAACTAGAAAGACAGATTACCAGCTTAGAAACACAGCTTCGCTTCTTTATTGGAGAGGAAAACGAAAAAAATGCTGCGGCAGTCAAGCCAAGACTTATTCAAAATATTATTACTTTAGCCGCCACAGACCCAGAGGCTTTCCATTATATCAATGAAGCCAGCCTCCTACTTGGTAACAATCAATTAGATACAGCCCAGCGAACCGAACTCCTCACTCATCTCTTCAACTTTATCGAAAAGGTAGAGGCCATAGATCTAACCGCTGAAATAGAGGAATTCGTAGAAACTGGAGCAAGTGTCGAGATCGTAATCGAGGAGGGAGACGAAGGGGACTGAGACTCAAGATGATCCTAAGAAAACAAGAGAAATAACTCTCACAGGCATTCCAGCACTGCCACCCCCAGGGGTC
>Ga0066637_10000834_pt1 | contig 19304 bp, 25 predicted proteins | sample CryGeyCG2014_020_FD_62737 | JGI IMG/M metagenome (GOLD analysis project Ga0066637, IMG submission 62737) | Groundwater microbial communities from aquifer - Crystal Geyser CG08_land_8/20/14_0.20 | ecosystem: Environmental > Aquatic > Deep subsurface > Groundwater | place: USA: Utah: Grand County...
TTTGTTTCATTTTTTAAAACCTTTCTATCTTTTCGCCTGCCATAACATCTCGCAAATCATCCCAAGCGGACGGGTCTGTTATGGCACGTCCATCAATTTTAAATGATCCGCCTTCTGCCATAACATCAAAATCTGTTATGGCAAACGCAATAACTACCACTTTTTTTCCATTATGGCTGTAGGTCTTTGACGCGGTTTTCATTCCACATCGACTTGCCTGCCCAATGACATCCAGGACAGTTGCCATAATATCACGTGCGGAAACAAGAATGCGTTTCTTTGTAAGTGTCAATTCTCGTTTTCCAGTCCGCATGATTGGGACGGGGATTTTCGAGACTTCCATAACTTTGCCTTCCTCGACTTTTGGTCGGATATTTTACAGGATCAACCACAAAAACACTGTGAACATGATGACCTCTTGTGTTATGGCAATGGATTTCTATCCTCCTGCCACCTGCCATAACAGTTTTCTGTTGTGGCAAATCAAGCAGAGAGAGCAGATCATCCGTTGTGGCAAACTCATTTGTTATCAGGGCAGGTTCTACTTGTGCTCCTGCCCATTCGTAGGGAGGATTTCCTTTATCTCCTTGTCATCGGACGCATAAGCGGATTGGCGCATCGGAGGTATACCTTGTTGTTTCCAGTCCTTATCTGCCGCGTTGGGGATTTTGTCCCCATCATCATCCCCGCCAAGTTCAACCTTATCTTTGTTCCACGCGCGCTTGGCGATGTTCAATCCAGCGGTGCGCGCCTCGGTGGACGAAATTCGCTTATACTCATCGGCCATTGCAATCGCGGCCACTTCCCGCGCGTTGACACGCGCCTGGCGAATACGGCTTTCTGATTCGATTTCCACATTTTGCAACTCGCGTTCCATTTCGCGCCGTTCCTCGGCGTATTTTGAAACGTGGTCATAGCAAATATTTGCGCCTGCATGGAAGGCAAGAGAGATCGGGATAATCAGAACCGTCCACTTTTGCGCCCATTCCGGAATTGCGCTGAACGCTGTGAATGTGTGAAGCAAGGAGGCGAGGATAACCGATGCGGCTACGGCAGTGGTCACGGTAAACGCTCCCGCCGTAATCATCATTCCATAACCAATGATAGTCTGTGTTTGATTTCCGATGTCGCGCAGGGACGCCTTGCGATGCCAGTAGTACGTACCCCATTCACCAAGCACCGGAAAAGAAACGGCATAAATCAGGCCAAAGAAAATACCTATGACAGCAGACCATCCGCCACCTCGTCCGCCAAAAAGAACTAGATCACCTGCATCGGAAAGGCGCGGAGCGAGACCGATGAAGAGTCCCATCAGCGCAGTGAAAAACGCGGACCCGCCCAGGCCAATCAGAATCATCGGGTTGCGTTTCACATCCACGAGCAGATCGCTGAACGTGATTTTCTTCTGGTTTTTTTCCTCCTTTTTGCGCTCGTCAATACGCTGTCGAATTGACTTTTTTTTGTTTTGGTTATCGTTCATGGTTTTTCATCCTTTTTTTTTATTTTTCTTCTTCATATTCATAGACGATCACGCGCCGGTAGCCTAGTTTCCTGGCTACATTATCCGAGATGCCGCGTTTTCCACTCAAAATATCCGATAGGTAGGCGGGACGGATGTCAAGACGTTTCGCTGCCACGAATTGTGACTGCTCTTCGCAAACAATTTTTTTAATCAATTCAAGTGCCTTTTCATATGTTATCGTTGCCATTTGTTTTTTTCCTTCATTTACATTTTAGCAGATTAGCAGACATCTGTCAACAGTTCAGCCACTCACAAATTTAACCTCATCTTTTTCGACATCGCTCCGTTTAGCGCTTGCATTTTTTAAGGAAATGTGCTAAAGTTTTCCCAACCCGACCCGCTCCCCTACGGTCGGGCTGATCGTTAATATAGGAGCGGGTGAGGGTAGAGATGAGAATTGACAGAATCAGAACGTCTCAATCAATTGCAGAATGATCTCATAGCGACACGCACCGAGCGCGATAAATATCACGCCGAGTTGATCGATCGCCGGTTGGCGATGCTTGAGATTACCGGTAGCGATCACGAGAAGCGGTTGCGACTCGTGGAGGAAGTTGCCACAAAGTTCAATTTTCTAATGGCATTATCCATCGGGGGAGGATTGCTCTCTGCAATTATGTTGATCAGGATGCTGTTGACAGGTCAATGATATGGCACCAAAAAAAGATAAAGCAAAACTTAAGAGTACAGCTCTTGACGCGCGAAAAGGCGGCCAGTCAAGGAATCAAAACGCGCGTAAATCCGGGCTGTACGCGAAGAACCAGCCGAAGGTCAGTAAAAAATCAGAGAAGACTGCGGCGACTCGGCGTGACATTATGGACGATGTAATTGAAACTTTGTTTGCAAAGTTTAATCATCTTCAGGACATAGACGATTTATGCAAGTGCGCAAATTCAATTTCAATCGCGGTGACTGCCGCCAATGGCTGTGATCGCACCCTTGCGATTGTATCTGGTAAGTTGACCAATCTATCCGAAGCCATAGAACGTTTGCTCATGGATGAACAGCCTAATGACTCAAGCACTCTCGAGTAATCCGCTGGCACGACGTATCAAAGATACCGTCTGGCGCGGTCCCATAAATTGGGCACGCACCAACGGAATAACCCTGCGTCCGTATCAAGAAATGATTTCGCGTGCTGTAGTGGACTCGATTGTGAATGAACGCGGTTTGACCTTTGTGGTTGTTCTTCCTCGGCAAAGTGGCAAGAATGAATTGCAAGCACATATTGAAGCCTGGTTGATGTTTCGATATGCGCGTAAGGGTGGGCGTATTGTCTCGGTCTCGCCTACGTTCAAGCCACAGACTATCAACGCCATGGATCGTGTTCGCGCAAGTCTTGACCGTTCGCCTGTGGCCATGGGCAACTGGCGAACGTCCGCGGGATTCATCTTCAAGTTCCATGCTTCACGCCTGCAATTTTTTTCCGCCGATCCTTCGGCAAAAGTAGTAGGCGCAACCGCCGATCTGCTCCTGTCTGTGGATGAAGCCCAGGACGTGGATATATCCAAATTTGACAAAGACTTTGACCCCATGACTGCCGCTACGAATGCGACGCGCGTCTTTTGGGGTACGGTCTGGACAAAAGATACTTTGTTACATCGTCAGTCCGAGATTGCAAAAATGGAACAGGAAAAAGATGGCATTCGCCGTTTGTTTCAATTCACTGCGAATGACGTGCGCGCGCTCGTCCCTGCTTACGGTGATCATGTTGATCGTGTGGTGCAAGAGAAAGGTCGTCAACATCCGCTGGTAAAGACGCAGTATTTTTGCGAAGAGATAGATGCGCAGGTAGGCATGTTTCCGGCCCGCCGTCTAGCACTGATGCTGGGTGACCAGCCGGCGCAGGCTGAACCGATCCAGGGTCACATGTATGCGATGACTGTGGATGTGGGCGGGCAGGACGAAGCGCTCTTGAATTTGGACGGCATGGGAAACCCGGGACGGGATTACTGCACGGTGGACATTCACGATATTGACTTGTCCAGTTTGGAGACACTGCAGGCCCCAATCTATCGGTGCGTGAATCGTAGTTCATCGCAAGGCGTGAATCACGTGGACGTTTTCGGCGCGTTGTGCGCGGTGATAGACGCGTGGCAGATTCAATACATCGTCATCGATGCAACCGGAGTAGGGGAGGGGCTATGGGGGATGCTGGTCAAGAAATATCCGACGCGCGTGATTGCGGTCAAATTCACCCAGCAGACGAAATCGGAGATTGGTTATGCCTTCATTGGCGTGGTGGAGACGGGCCGCTTCCGAGATTGCGCGCGCACGCCGGAAATCGAGATGCAGTACGCCAAATGTCAGTCTGAAATATTGATCGGCCCCGCCAAGACCATGCGCTGGGGCGTGAAGGACGGCACGCGGGACACGTCGACGGGACTGCTGGTACACGATGATTGGTTGCTGGCAGATTCGCTGGTGACCGAACTCGATCAGTTGGAGTGGTCTCTTCAATTTGAGACGACTATCATCCAAGGAGTGGATCCGATGCCGGATATGGATAGGAATTTCTAATGGGTGCGCCTACTCCACCTATCAGCATATGTTAAAGCACAGGAGTACCTAGTGATGAAACGAACCTCCCTGGGCAGGTACGCCCACAGACAGGCAACGAAAGCCGACCTGGAACGCCAGCTTGCCAATGCGAACGATGCATTGGAGATGGCGCTTGCGGTGTCCCCTGAAATAGATAACAACTTTTTCACGGGTGGGCTTTCCGGCAATTACACGGATCGCACTTCCTGGGATCGGAAAAAGGTTTTCGCCGAGAGTCTGCGCGCGTGGCGGGTGAATCCGATTGCGCGCCGAATCGTGCGCCTGGCGCGTTCGTTCATCATCGGCAAGGGGATCAAGATCAAGTGTGATGATGAGAATACACAGAAGTTCCTGGATGCCTGGTCCAAGGATCCGCTGAATAAGTTGAATAAAAATTTTGGCCGTTGGAAAGATGAGGATACGCGCACGGGTAACTTGTTCTTCCTGTTCACGATTAGCCCCGACGGCATGACCTATGTTCGCGCTGTGCCAGCGGAGAGGATTGAGGACATCATCTCTGCGGAGAATGACATTGAGCAGGAGACCAGGTTCACCAAAGATTTAATTGGCGCAGATTATTACGAAGCATACGATCCGAGAGTGGAGCAGAAAACTTTCATGGTGCATTTTGCCAGCAACCGGCCGGTTGGTTCGGTTTGGGGGGAAGGCGACCTGGCCCCGCTACTTGTGTGGATTGGCCGGTATTCGACCTGGCTCGAAGACCGCGTGCGGCTTAATCATTTTCGTAATGCGTTCATGTACATCGTGCGCGGGAAGTATAAAAATGAATCCGAACGCTTTACTCGTGAAAAACATTTGAACGTTAACCAACCTAAGCCCGGGTCGGTGTTGGTCGTAAATGAGAACAACGAAGACTGGGGTATTTTATCCGCAACGCTGGACTCCTTCGATGCCAGCCTTGACGGCATTGCAATCAAGAAAAACATCTTGAGCGGACTCGGTTACCCGATGCATTGGTTTGCCGAACCGGAAGGCTCAAACAAAACGACTGCGGAAGCGGCGGGAACGCCGACCTTCCGCACACTCGAAGAGGAGCAGGATGACTTTTTTGAGATGGTTGTCGAACTTGCGCGCGTGGCGGTGGAAGTACGCCAGCGGGCAGGTGACAGGAGCGTGAAAGCGGACGCGACAATTTGGGTGGATGGTCCCGATATCACCGAGCGCGACAATGCGACGTTGGCGCTGGCGCTCGGACGTGCGTATCCACCTTTGGCCGACCTGTTCGACCGGGATGCCATTTCGCCCGATGAATTTATGCGCCAGGTCTATAAGACATTTGCCGGGGTTTGGACAGGTAAAACACCGAATATCAAGAAAAAACCACTGGTAAAGCCACTGGCGAATCCGCCGGTGAATTCGCCGGTGAAGCCGCCACATGACCCTGGCACTGATCCGCAAGATCCGCAAGAACAAGATCCGTAAGAAACGAAATGATGAGGAATGAAACCATGACAAATAAAAAATGGAATCAACATTCGAAAAACGGTTGTGAGGATTGCAATCGTTTGAACGGACAAGTACATAGTGAGGAGACCTGGGAAAATATGGGTGTTGCTCCTGGCAAGGGTGTGGTGTGCGGGGATAACTGCAAATGTACGCTGGATGAAACAGAGGATACGGCACTCTCGGAGCGTGACGTTACGCTAAAATTATCGGCGCGGCCGACCGACGACGGCTTTTTCATTTTGGCGATCAATGAGGGAGAAGCAAAGGGTCACGGGATTAAGTTCTCGGCGCGCGTGTTGCAGGAGGCTATGCCGTTGTACGAAGCAAAGCCGGTATTTATCGATCACGCCGTGTTCAATGCGCCATCGGTGCGTGACCTGGCGGGTACATTGCAAGATGTGGCCTGGAATGACGAGAATCATGGCATACAGGCGAATTTAGTCCCGGCTGGGCCGGCGGCAGAAGTTCTTTTGTCGTTACGGGATGCGGCAAGGAAAAGTCCGGCTGTTATGGGGGCGGTGGGCTTTTCATCGGTGTTAAATGTGAGTCTGGCAAGGAATGGGGACGTATTAAAGATCGTCCGCGTCAAATCGGTTGACGTGGTTATTGATCCTGCGCGCGGCGGAAAATTTCTCTCGGAAATTCACCGAGACTTCGTACGCACGCAACCCTTGACCAAAGGAGGTCAAACCATGAAACGGAAAGTGAAAGTAACCGATCCCGAAACCCAGGAAGTAACTGAGGTCGAGGGTGAGGCCGTCGAGTTGAGTACCCAGGAGGAGGCGATCGAGACCAACCGCCAGGCGGCGGCAGAACTGCTGGGAGAGTCCCAGCGACAGGCAGCAATGCAGGCGGCGATGGATGAGCAGTTGGCATCCAGCCAGGAGACGCTGGTTGCCATGTGCGAGAATTTGCTCGCGACCGGCCTGTCCAATTCACGCCTGCCGGACCTGACGCAGGCCCGCATTCGCAAGCAGTTTGCGGGGCACGTGTTCAAAGCACCTGAGTTGGCGCTTTCTCTCCAAGAAGCGCGTGAGGAAGTGTCAGCGTTGACCGCGCCCGGGAATGTGCAGGGACCAGGCCGTGTGACGAACATGTTCGACAGCCGCGACCAGTTCCGGCTGGCTGTGGAGGACCTGTTCGGCGTCGAGCGCGATCCAAAGGAGGCCAACATCAAGGTACATCGCTTGCACGGCATTCAAGATGCGTACCTGATGGCCACCGGTGATCAGCAGTTCATGGGCGGCTACTATCCTGAGTTTGCCCTGGTGACCGCCAACTTCCCCGGCATTGTTGCCAACGTAATGAACAAAATGCTCATCGCGTCCTGGAAGGATTTAGAGAACGTGTACGGCTGGTGGAAGGAGATCGTCACCATCGAGCATTTCACAAACTTGAACCAGGTAACATGGGTCAAGACCGGGACCATCGCTTCCCTGCCTTCGGTTGCCGAACGCGGCGAGTACACTGAGTTGCCGCTTGGCGACATCAAGGAGACTACGGATTGGGGCAAGTATGGCGGGTACGTTCCGTTGACCATCGAAGCCGTCCTTCGGGATGACCTACGCGCCTTTACCCACATGCCACCGGAGGCCGCGCTGGCCGGTATCCGCAATGTCTCGGAACATGTCGCAAATGTTTTCACCCAGAACAACGGCGCGGGTCCTACCATGAGTGACGGTGGCGCGTTGTTCAACTCCACCGCGCAGACTACTGCAGGCGGCCACCTGAACCTGCTCACGACTGCCTTGGGCACGGATTACACGGCCTGGAACGCAGTGGCCACGGCCATGTACAAGAAGAAAATGATGATCAAGAACACGGCAGGGTACTATGGCGTGGGCAAGCCTTACGGCATGAAGCCAAACGTGTGCCTGGTGCCGGCCGACCTGATTACACAGGCAGAAGCGTTGTTCATCCCACGCTGGGCATCTGTTGTTGAAAGCGCAGTTGCCACCGTCGGCGGCCCGTCCTTTGGCGGGAAGGTCAAACCGTTGGCCGTTCCTGACTTCACAGACGCCACAGATTGGGCGGCTGTCAACACACTCATGCCGGGTGTGATGCTGGGTGAGATCTTCGGCGTTGTGCCACAGATCTTCTCGGCGTCGAGCGATATTGACCCGGCAATGTTTGCCAACGATGAGAGTAGGTTGAAGGTGCGCCAGTTCCTAGCCGTTGGCGTGGCAGATGATATGCCGCTAGCCAAGAACCATGTGGTTTGATAGTCGGCTAGTCTGCTAGTCCGGTAGTTTATTCACCCTTCAGGTGAATAGGTTGACCTGAAATCAACTCTGCCTGGGCGGGTACACCCGCAGACAGGTGGTAATTCACCCGAAGGGAATTAGTCCCTGTGGCCTGACCCGGTCACATCGAAGGAGTATTGCTATGGGTTACGTAGATGATGGAAGTGTGAATCTGTATATTCCGCCGACTGCCATGATGCCGATCACCGGCACGTGGACGGAAGTGGCGGGGCAGGTGGCCGGCACGATCTGTAAACACAAGGCGGCGACGGCTGAAACATCGGTGGTTTATATTCCAATCCCGCTGCTTTCATCCAGCAGCGTGGATGCGGGCGGCTTGCCTGTGAAGGGCAGTCAGATTAAGAGCATCGAAGTGGATTACGAAATCCAGGTGGCGGCTTGCACATCTGTGACCGCTGCGCTGAAGAAGATCAAGCGCGGCGCAGATGGCGCGGTGGCGGTGGTCTCGACCATTCCCGCCACACAGGACCTGACGGCGACCACGAATGCGGCGACCGTGAACCAGCACAAGCTGACTCTGACTGTCACGAACCCGGTCTATGTGGAGAATGATGAGGAACTGGTTGAGACCGTGACAATTGTCACGCCGGCGACAAGCACAGTGAACGTGTTGGGCGCGGTTGCCAACATCGGGCTGAAACTATAGGAGGCAGCCATGACTAGCTTATTGTCTCTTGCAACCAGGTACGCCAAGTTCAAGGGCACACGCATCATCGAAGGTGCGTATAAGATTCGTGATGATGGGACGATCACCTTTGTCCTGGAGTCGGGTCCCAAACTCTGCATGACCGAAGCGGAGATGAATACAGCGCTGGCGGAGGTCGAATCGAAGGCCGAACCAAAGGCCGGGAAGATCGATCTCTCGGACGGCGTGAATGCCGGCGAGGCTTCGCTGGCGGGCAAGACGCTCAACAAGGCGCGAAAGGAGAAAGCATGATTCCATTCTATCGCTCAAAGACCTTCTGGTTCTCGGCGCTGACCATCATCACCGCGGTGGCGACGTTGTTCGGCTTCCAGAATTTTCAGCCCACCGATCATATGCAGGACATCATCCTGCTGGTAGTGGGCATTGTTAACCTGATTCTGCGGCTGTTACCGGCGCGCGACATTGCCAGTCCGCTGACCAGGCGGTAATCCCTTCTACGAATGTGCCTGGATGCCCCTGATAATCAAATTATCAGGGGCACAGGGGCACACAAACAGCAAAGATGATATAGATGACTGTCTTATCAAAGAAAACCCGTCCCAGGCCCGCCTTGCGCCTTATGCATTCTGTCGCTTTTCGTGCGCTTCGGGATGATTTGCATTACTGGCAAGGCATGACAAGAATGGAAGCGCGGTGGTTGAAACAGTCACGCGCCCGGTGCAAGGTGATTGCTGCGAAGATACGCGCGCTTGAAAGGTGAATCATGTCCGACTCCCTGACCACATTAATCGGCAAAGTTCAGGCCTTGCTCCTGGATGACGGCACGCGCTTTACGACGGCGACCATCACTGCGGCGGTGCGCCAGGCGTTGAAGGAATTCAACCTGCGCGCGCCGGTTTACACGGAGACGTTGGAGGCCGTGGTCGCGAACCAGAAAGAGTACGTATTGAGCAGCGTGGATTACAATAATCTCATTGAGATATTGGACGTGCTTTTGTGGGACGTCGATGGGAATGATGATGAACCGCTGGTCTATGATGAATACTTCGAAGATGCCGTCCCCGTGATCCGCTTGCGGGAGGCGCGCACGGACACGAGTGAGTTTTTAGTGGTGCGCTATACCCTACCGTACACGGTCAACGGGCTGGACGGCGAAGTGGAAAGCACGTTACCGGCGTTTTGGGTGACAACGTTATTAAATGGCGCGTGCTATTATGCGTGTTTGATCCGTGCGGCTGGCCGCGTAGAGACAGTATTGGAGTGATGATCTATGACTCTTGCACTGGCTGACTTTCGGACTGCAATTCTGGCCCTGCTCGATGATCCGGGTTTGGCGCGTTATACCAACGTGTCGGTAGACGAGGGATTGCGATGGGCTATTGTTGAATATGCCGCGGCTGGAAATGCCAATCACAATATTAAAAATCTAGACGGCGCGGTGACGACTACATTGCCTGCGGCGAATAGTGTTAATGTAGAGGTTGGTTCCGCTGGTTACTGCGCGTTGATGCGTTCGATCTCGCGGACGGAGATGATCAATCTCAACCACGCGGTGGTGGAAAATTTGCGGAAAACCGCTGATAGATATTTGACTGAGTTCTATCGTGTTTTGGGGGTCTATTCGAGCGGTTTTGCCGAAAAGAAAGCCTATCAGGTTTTGACGGCGGCTTCGGCCACGGCGGCGGCTTCTGCGTTAGTTGCGGCGACAACTGCGCGGGATACGGCGTTGGCGGGATATGTCACTGCGCGGGATGCGGCGTTGGACACGGATCGGGTGGCGCTGCTCAAGCTTAAATTCAAGAATTCTGGCACGACTGACAAGGCCTTGATGTCTATTGCCGAGCGGTTCAAGAGCGCCTTTGAGGCCGGCCTGGAACGTGCGGCGCGGCGCAAGCCGGCGGTGGGCGAACCGGATACGAGCGCCTGGAACGATGCCTGGCATGGGTGGGGACAGTGAGCAGGAATGGTGTCCCGGCAGAGTTGACTGCGGCGTTGGCAAGCGGGTATTACACGCCGTATATGCGCGCCAAATTTTATAAATTGTTTGGTGACGCGAGCCCGACCTGGACGATGACGCAAATCACCAAATATTATTTAAAGGGGACTACGCTTGACCTGGAGGGGATCTATCTGGTTGGCACAGACGAATACGGTTTGTTGGGATTTGTTGTTGTGGAGCGCGGGGTTACGATCAATGCAGTGAATTACACGATCAGCACCAGTAAGTTCGCAATTACCGATGCGTTCTCGGACGGAAATTATCTGTACGTGACCGCAGAGTTATTTCCTGAGCAACGATATGTTGCTTACCCTGGCACGTCCACTTATCGTGAAGTTTTATCTGCCCTGGTTGACCGGTTTGGTTTTACTGCCAGTTTCAAAGACGATTCCGAGGCGTATTGGAATAATCAGTTTTATCCGCTTTCGGATGTTTTCGTATTAAATAAAGTTGTCGGGTTGGGGAGTTTGTTGAAACAAAAATATTTCATGAATTATGCAGACCAGGGAGGAGGGAACATTATTTTTTATGCCGCCAAGGATACTGTGAACGCGGAGAATGCCAATGTTGAAACCACCATTGAAGTTGATTGTATTTTAAATCGTTCCGAGATTCCCTCGACATCCAGTTTTGTCGGGTTGAAATCGTATGACGAATATGCGTTGATCCATCAATCCACGAACTTGGATTCGCTGCACGATCTGGGTTTTTTACGTAATGGCGACATGGTACCGACCGATACGCTGAATTCGGCGGCCTTAATAAAAATGATGCCGGTAACGATCAAGCCAATTGTGATACCGATGAACCTGGATTATTTGACTGGCGACAGGGTAAAGATCACTACTAATTTTGGGGTTGAAAAGAGCGGGATAGGCTACATTTTGGGCGGGTATACCGGCGCGAACACTGCGGTGATCGAGAACTTGGTGTTTGCGACCGAGACATCTGCGGCGATTGCGGCCACATTGGATACTGCAAAGCATTTGGGCGCGGGAGTGAACAGCGCGACGAAAGGGTACATCCTGGGCGGAAATACCGGCGCTTTGACTGCCGTGATCGAGGACCTAATCTTTGCGACGGAGACATCGCAGACGATCGCGGCCACATTGAATACGGCAAAGCATGCCGGCGCGGGAGTGAACAGCGCGGTGAAAGGATACATCCTGGGCGGGTATACCGGCGCTGTGACTGCGGTGATCGAAGACCTAATTTTTGCGACCGAGACATCTGCGGCGATTGCAGCCACATTGAATACCGCAAAGCGTTTGGGCGCGGGAGTGAACAGCGCGACGAAAGGGTACATCCTGGGCGGAAATACCGGCACTTTGACTGCCGTGATCGAGGACCTAATCTTTGCTACCGAGACCTCGCAGGTGATCGCGGCCACATTGAATACGGCAAAGGGTTATGGCGCGGGAGTGAACAGCACGACGAAAGGGTACATTCTGGGCGGGTATATTGGCGCTTTGACTGCGGTGATCGAGGACTTGGTGTTTGCGACCGAGACCTCGCAAGTGATCGCGGCGACACTGGATACTACAAAGTTTATCGGCGCGGGGGTGAACAGTGCGACGAAGGGCTACATTCTGGGCGGGTGGAACGGCGCCTTCACTACGGTGATCGAGGATCTTATCTTTGCGACCGAGACCTCGCAAGTGATCGCGGCCACATTGAATACGGCAAAGGGTTATGGCGCGGGAGTGCAAAATGGCTGGGCTTAGTGTGATGGGATATTTGCAGGTGACCGAGTACTTTGATCCAGCCAGGCAGCCGTCGTGGGGGTTGGAATTGACGTTGTGGGATTACGTGGATAAAAGGGAATTAATTTATGTGGATATAATAGCCAGGAAGAGCGGCGTCGGCTACATCCTGGGCGGGTATACCGACGTCGGCTGTACTGCAACAATCGAGGACTTGGTGTTTGCGACCGAGACCTCGCAGATAATTGCGGCCACATTGAATACGGCAAAGCATGCCGGCGCGGGAGTGAACAGCACGACAAAAGGGTACATCCTGGGCGGTGATACCAACGCCGCGACTGCCGTGATCGAGGACCTAATCTTTGCGACCGAGACATCGCAGACTCTCGCGGCCACATTGGATACGGCAAAGTATAGCGGCGTGGGGGTGAACAGCGCGACGAAAGGGTACATCCTGGGCGGAAATACCGGCGCTTTGACTGCCGTGATCGAGGATCTTATCTTTGCGACGGAGACGTCGCAGACGATCGCGGCCACATTGGATACTGCAAAGGGTTATGGCACGGGGGTGAACAGCACGACGAAAGGGTACACCCTGGGCGGGTATACCGACGCGAACACTACGGTGATCGAAGACCTAATTTTTGCGACGGAGACATCTGCGGCGATTGCAGCCACATTGGATACTGCAAAGGGTTATGGCGCGGGGGTGAACAGTGCGACGAAGGGCTACATTCTGGGCGGGTGGAACGGCACTTTGACTGCAGTGATCGAGGATCTTATCTTTGCGACCGAGACCTCGCAGGTGATTGCGGCCACATTGGATACCGCAAAGTATGCCGGCGCGGGAGTGAACAGCACGACGAAAGGGTACATCCTGGGCGGGTGGACCGACGCGGACACTGCGGTGATCGAGGACCTAATCTTTGCGACCGAGACATCTGCGGCGATTGCAGCCACATTGGATACTGCAAAGGATTTGGGCGCGGGAGTGCAAAATGGATCTGTCTAAAATGCAGAAAATGATGAGGAACGTTCCGTTTGGAATGAGCGTTTACCAGATCGAGAAATTCAACCGCGGACAGGAGACGCCCGAGCGGTTGTATCGCAACTGCCTGTTGCAATTGAACCAAAAAATTCGGGCGTTGAAGGAGTGCGAATTTCGAAGGAAGCGGTACGAGATTGATCTCGAAGAAATTAATGAGAAGTTGAAAATGGTGAATGGCTTCGAACGCCAAAGATTGGAGATAGATTGGGATGAAAAAAATTTCAACCTAGATGGGGAAATAAAATTGATTGAGGATGCGTACATTGAATGTCAGACGTATATATCCATCCTGGATGGATTGCCCGAGTTTACGCGGGAGCAATTCGAGCATGCGGAGGAGGTGTATTGGGAAAGAAAATTGTTAAACGATGCGCGGCACGAGGTGTCCTCGAGTGGGCGCGTGAGTCAGGATACCATAGAGGCATTGGAACAGATAAGAATTGTGGTCGGCAGGAATGAGCAGGGGCAGATCGCGTATTCAAAGGATTCCGCCCTTCTAAAGGCGGGTGAGGCTGAATCATGATGCGGGCGGCTGGGCAACCGTGTCCGTGTCCGCTGGAAAAATCTTGTCAAACTAGTCATATATATATAAGGAGATAAATACATGGTAACTTATCCAATCATCGGAACCGACACAAGCTCATATGAGGGCTTGATCGATATGAAAAAGAATCTGGCCGCAGGCACATCCTTCATCATCCCAAGAGCAGGATATGCCAATGTAATAGATAGACAGTTTGCAAACACATGGGCAAACGCAAAGGGGCTGATGCCTCGCGGCGCATACTGGTATCTAAATGTTTGGTATTCCATACGACAACAGGCGGAGATGTTTGCCAAGTGTTTGTCGGTGGACCCAGGTGAGATCGAGCCTTATGCCGATTTCGAGCAGGCACCACAGTTCTCTGTCAAACCATGGCCAAGCACGAAGAAACGCGGATGGAACTGCCTCGGTGCGTCCGAGTTATTCGGGTTTGTCACATACTTCCGCGCGGCCATCATCGGTTATTATGGCTTGTGGCCGTGGAAGAAAGACATGGGCATCTATACTGGATACTCCTACTGGCACACACACGGAAGCACATCGAGCATGTGGGCAAATCATCCACTATGGATCAGCGAACCCGATCCTGTGGATGAGCCGTCGCCCCTGATGCCATGGTCTACGTGGAGATTTTGGCAGACCCAATTTGCTGCAGACGGTCCAAAATTCGGCACCAACCCGCTAATAGCAAAAGGCATAGACCTAAATTGTTACAACGGGAACAGGACGCAGTTCAACGCAGAGTTGGGGATTACCCCGCCCGATCCGACCCCGCTTATGACCGTGACCATCACACCAAATGACGTTGGCAGACGGAACAAAAAAGGTGAGACCATGAACGCTCACAATCCAAATCCCTTGTCTTTGCGAAACGCACCACGCGTTGCCCCCGAAACATTTATTTTGATCATGTCTGCCAACACACAAATTGTCGGTACAGAAATTGTCACCACAACCGATGGCAGTAAGTGGTTGAAAACCACATCGCCTCAAATAGGCTACTGCGCGTCCTGGTTGTTGGTCTACGATACCGTTCCTCCCGTTGGCGATCTGCCCGTCATCCACGTTCACCAGTTATATAGCGCGAGTGGATACCCCGACCTCATTATTGATGAGGACTGGACGCCCGATGCTTGACGTGATTGTCAGCACTACGTTTTCATTTTCACATCCAGTCTATTGGCGCGGTCTGTCGGATTACGAATGCAACGATCCACTGGACCCGCCATATTGCCCCGACGGGTACTACCCGCGCAACTGGCCGTCGCGCCCGCCTGTGCCGGAAGTGCGGAAACTGGAGAATGGCGTTTCGTTCCGGCTAACCGAGTCGTGGGAATGGTGCTACTACTGGCCGTGGAGATTGCGCGTTTCGCTGTCAGACGCGGATGCAAAAGCGTACTATCGTAAATGTATGCGCAAGAACGCTGCATTTACGAACAATGCCGGGTCAGATACTTGTCACTCGTGGGTGTTGGGAACAAACACAGAGGAAGAACCCATGCGGATCGAAGGTGTGGATTGTCCTGGCGGAAACATTTATCGGCAAGCGGGCAAACCGACGATGAAAAATAACAGGATGTGCCTGCCAATCTGGACATTGGATTTTTCTTTTCCGCCTAGTGATCCAAGAGAGTTTTCAGTCAGTTTACCGCAGTGGTTATTGCACCAGGCAAAAGATGTTCATCCCATCAGGATTTCAGATATCACACCCCCGCCGAATGGAAGTTTTCTGATCACGAACTGGGATTACAATTTTTCAATCCCGCTGATTTCCCCAACCGGCAGGCAGGCGATGGTGGACGGATTCGACTGCCGCGAGAATTTTATCAGGCTTACGCGCGTGCAAGAGATGGTGGACTTGCATGGATAATATCAAACTCGCGGTAATGCTCTGCAAGATATTCGAATGCGTCTACCTGGTGAAACTCAAACGGGTATCGCGGCTATGGGTCTTTATCAACGCCCACAACTTCAAAGTCTGCACGGAAATAACCCATACCTGCCCCACCAGCGCAACAAAACAAATCGAGCAACTTTGGTTTCAAAGGAAGTGCCTAACGGCTTAGATTACCCGCTTGGGGGCGGGCTTGGATAAACTATCAGACGCGGACGACTCCCCCAAGTCAAGTACATTTTGTGTTGGGCGGCACTTGTTGAGTCTGATTGCTTCTCTGCAAACATCCACAAATTCGGTATCACCAATATCTTTTGACTCTCGCATGAGTGCAAATATCTCAGCTAACGTAAAATCACCAAACGGGAAATTGCTATAATCTGCCATCTATTATCCTTTCGTTTTGCGACTATTATAAGACAGACGCCGAACGGCTTGCGTAACCAGCGGCGGGATTCTACTGATCACCTTCCTGAGCTGGCAAAAGCCCAGGGCGAGAAAAACGATTTTTAGCCGGCGCATACCCGCCGTCTGGTTCACGCATTGTTAGGTGCGTTCCCCGATAGCGCGTGTCGCCTACTCTCAATTTGTGGAGTTTATTCATTTGCCGCCCTCCGACAGACAAGTCTCATGTCTATCACTCAGGAAACAACTCGAACAAATCATTTTCTCACAACGAAAACAATAAACTAACTTGTCAGTCAGTTTGCCACAATCGCGACATTGATAACGTACACCACAATTGGGACAAAGTCCCAACGATGTAATATGAACATCGCATTCAGGACAATGATATTGATGCCCAACCAGACATTCCATGTCATCCATGCCGTTACATTTTTTGAAAGCCATATTTTGACCTTTCTTTCGGCTGGCAAGGAAGCCGCCGAACATTTGGATTACCCGCCGATGGTGGCGGGTGTAGATAAACCGTCCGAGGCGGGAAACCCACCATCGGTCAGGTGCATGTTTTGTTTTACGGCTACCTTCGCAATCGTGAAGGCTGGAACGGGCTGAACTTCAATCTCCAACATTGTTTTGCAATTGGGGCACTCTGTTTCAAAATCGCGCCCACCCTCAGCATAAACATGATTGACCAAACTTTCTAAAATATTAGAGCCACAGTTGGGACAAAGTTCATCTGTAATATATGTGTGAACTGACATAATTTATTCCGTTTCCACAGCAACAGGGACCAGCGTCAAATCAACGCATGACCCCGCCATCCCCATGTCAGTGACCATGTGCATCACCGGTCGACACATCTGTGCGCGTCTAACACAAAAAGCGAAATTCATGTTCGCACTTATAATGGCATATCGGTACGCCAAATTCATCCACACCGCCACATCCTGACTATTGCTGTCTTTCGCATGGCGAAAGTCGGCCATCAATTTCTCCACAAATCGTTGACGTTTTTTTGTAGTCATTCCTTCCTCCTCACATTCATGCCCGCTGTGATTTCGCGCACATTCTGGCTGACATTAATCATCAGTTTGGATTTCTCTAGCGCAATGTATTTCGTCACCAGCGGGATCTGCATCTCTGCCTGCAAAAGTTTCCCGACTTCAGCGTCGTATGCCTTAACAAAATGCGCTCGGTCGGCCATCTCCATCTCGCCCGACGGAAACCGTGTCGGCCAGCCCAAACGCCGCGCCACAATCCCGACGATCTCATGCGGCCAAAGATAATCATCCTCGTCAACATACTGACCATCCCGAAACAATCGGTACACCGAACCAGTCGGCCGCGGCAAGGGAGCATCCATCAATTCCGACCACGCCTCGAATGCAGACGGGATACCAACAATTTCGCGCTTGATCTCCGTCGCCTGCGACCTGATCTCCGGGATGGATGGCGGAAACGCATGGTTGGATGACGAGATAAATCTGGCAATCGCCGCCAGCAGCAAATCATCGGGCATATCCATGACAAACGACGCCCACACCGAAACCGTCTCGGCGATTACCTCAAACCGTGGATAGGCCGCTTTGATCGTTTTCAACGCCGTGGAAATGCTTTGATTGGTTGCCATGTGTCACACTCCCAAAACTTGATCAATAATCGCGTCCGCATCCACAGGCTGTTGCGACCGTCGGCTCGTTCCCCGCGTTTTTTGCGGTTTGAAATTGCCATTCTCTTTGCGATTCTTCAATACGGCTTGAATATATTTCAGGCTTCTTGCGCCAGCCAGCACTGCCGTCTGGATCGCCTCGCCAACCCAGACAGAACCATAATCAATTTCAGCATCCCTCAGCCCGTCTGAAATCATCGGCGTCAGCGGGCCAATGTTGCTTTCGTAAATCGCAAAAACGTTTTGCATCGCACCCTCATCATCATAAGTATTAACTTCTAATGACGGTTCGGGTGCATTTCCTTCGGGTGCATTTCCTTCGGGTGCATTTTTCAACATTGGCACGGGTGCAATTTTTGCACCCCCTTTCGTTCTCACAATCGGAATTACCCATCGGTTTGTCCCGTGTGGCCCCATACCAAACGGCAACAAAAAACCTTGAGCTTCCAGGTTGCGCGTGATGATTTGTACTATCCGCTCTTCATAGCAGGTTTTTTTTGCGATCAATTTCACTGATGGAAATATATTATTCCCATTCTGGTCTGCATGGTCAGCGTAGGCCAATAGAACAAATTTTTCAGGACGCCTAAACTTTTCCGTTTTTGGCAGTTCCCAAACCAAACCCATTATCAATGCGCTCATGCTAACTTCTCCACTTTCTCTATTACCATCTCGAACAACCCAACCGCCATCGGCTTCGGCTTGCACATCTCAAGATAGCGCTTCTTCATGTGTGCGCCCACGGCCTGTGGACTTCGAATAATATCTTTGCAGCGCTCGCACTTCCTCGGAAATGAGTCACATAGAATATCGGCGAGCAGACGTTCATCATCCTTTCCTAAAATACTTGGCATACGCACGCTCGATCATCTTCGCGGAATTATGCCCGGCTTCTAACTTACAACCGGCAACAGCCTGGGCAAGCGAATACAGATACCCATCCTTCGGCAAAACAACAAGCAACTTCTTCGCCTTCTCTTGAATCATCATACCTTTTTCTCCTTTCTGCCTGGGCGGGTACACCCGCAGACAGGCCTGCCTATCCTTTACAGAATGCAAGTACGCGGTAAAATACATCCGGTCGCTCGCCCGTCAATCCGTCAGACTCCACGGACGAGCGACTCACTCACTACAACCCGAGCCTTCAACATTTCGGCCGCTATACGCCATGCTTCGCGCGTCACAACCGCCCGATTAACTTTCACAGACGGAAGCGTAGTGCGCACGTACTGCTCGATCACCGCAATATTCTCGACATCGACAGGATATACGCGCACGTGTATCACAGGATTTTCTTGATCATGCTTTTTGGAAGGAAATAACTTCTTCATGTCAACATCTTACACTAAGAGACACAACTTGTCAAGCATTTCTTGTGGATGAAAAACCCGCTTCACGCGTGACGTTTAGGCGGATCCCGGTTTTCCAGCCTGATCAGCCCTCGAGCGGACTCTCCTCCCAAGCGCGACCCAGACGGGTTTACCTGGGCGGGTACGCCCGCAGACAGGCCCAAACCCCTAGCGGAGGCCGTTGGCATCGTGTTGGGTTGCAATTCATTCCTTGCCTCCGCAAATTCATTCCTGTCCGCTCCACGCGCAATCT
>Ga0066637_10000835_pt1 | contig 19293 bp, 17 predicted proteins | sample CryGeyCG2014_020_FD_62737 | JGI IMG/M metagenome (GOLD analysis project Ga0066637, IMG submission 62737) | Groundwater microbial communities from aquifer - Crystal Geyser CG08_land_8/20/14_0.20 | ecosystem: Environmental > Aquatic > Deep subsurface > Groundwater | place: USA: Utah: Grand County...
AATATGAATATATTTTCAAACCGTTTTTTATAATTTAAACATTTAAAATTCGTTTTTTTGATTTTAAATTCCTGCCTGCCGGCAGGCAAGGTCAAATTTAAAATTTATAATTTTATTTAAAGGAGGATTATGAAAAAAAATATCATCTGGGCCATTTTAATAATTGTTGTTGGCGCCGGAGCGTTTTTCGGCGGAATAAAATACCAGCAAAGTAAAAGAACAACTCAATCTGCCGGATTTAATGGAGCACAAGGAAGAGTTGCTGGACAAAGGCAAGGAATCGGCAACCGGGCGGCTTTTCAACCGGTAAACGGGGATATTGTCAGTAGTGATGCTCAGTCAATTACGGTCAAGTTAGCCGATGGGAGCAGCAAGATTGTTATTCTTTCAGATAAGACCCTGATCAATAAAGCATCAACGGCAACTAAAGCCGATTTAACCACGGGACAAAAAGTGGCTGTTTTTGGGACTACTAATTCTGATGGTAGTGTCACTGCTCAAAGTATTCAGCTTAATCCAATAATGAGGGAGATACCGACACCGAAACCCACAAAATAATTTTTTTACTAAGGAGTTTTTACTATCTTTTCTATTTCGGAAATAAGCTGTTCGTTGTGCAAGTAGGTAAAAAGCTGATTTTTCCAGGCAGGATCTTGAATATTTACGGAGGGATCAACTCCTCTTCCTTCGATTGGCTGGCCGTCTTCTCTTAAAGTAAGGTGGTGTACCAGGAAAACCGAATATTTTTCCAGGGGATCAATTTGTTGTTTTAACTCAAAAACCTTTTCAACAGTTCCCCAACCTTTAGTTGGAGTTCCGACTAGAACGCCGACATTATATTTTTTTAAAACTGCGGCCATAACTTCAGCTGACGATTGAGTCTCACTGTCTATTAAAATTACGGTTTGTTTGTATTGAACCAATCCCGGAAACCAGTCGGTTTTAGTTTTAAAATCTTCTTTATTTCCCTGCTGATAAAATTGATAAGCATATTGGTCGTTGCCGATAAACGGGCCCAAAAAATAAGGCAACCCGTCAATGGCTCCTCCAACATTTCCTCTAAGATCAATAATTAAATAATTTAAATCTTTAATATTCTTGTACTTTTCGCTGATATTTAAAAGTTCCTGTATGGTAGTTGGAGAAAATTTATCAATGTGGAAATACAAAATATTTTTGGCTAGAATTTTGTTTACCATTGTCGCTTCGATTCCGGACTGGTCATAAACTTTCCGGGTATTTTGGTCTGCCAGAGTTTGATAAGCATTATTGATTTGGGCAAGTTTTTGCTGAGCTTCCGGTGATTTATCGTTTGTCAATTTTTCTGCTTGAGTTTTATAAGTTTGATTAATTTCTTCCATAGAAGCATCTTTTTTAACATTTAAAACTTGATACTGGTCAACTTCCGGATTTTTATTTTCAACGTTATTTTTTAAGGCAATTTCTTCCTTTTGACTGTAGAGCCGGCTCCGGCCAAAGGGTTGGAGATTGGCTAAAACAATATTGGCGAGTTGAGAAGTAAACTCTTTTTTCTTTTGCTCCGAGTCTTGGTCTTTAAGAACTGAAGTAAGTAACTTTTGTAGCTCTGGTTTATCTTTTGGTTTATTAACTTGTGGCTTTCCGGTCACTTTTTCCGTTCCAAGAATAAAAAGATTTGTCAATTGTTCGTCAGTTATTTTTTCCCAGTAATTTACTTTAATTGTTTCATAAACTTCAAACAAAAAAGCTAAATATTTATCCTTAAAAACAGAAACTGTTGTCTTTTTTGCCGGGAATTTTATTTTTTTACTGATTAAAAATCCGCCTGTAAGTCCGATTAAGAGAGTAATAAAAACGGCAAGAAATATTTTTAAGGAATTCTTTTGAATTTTTACCACAACTCATTTTAGCAGAAACTTCTGGTGAAGTTTTTGGTAATATTTTTGAGCAAAACGGTGGGCTTCGTCTCGGATGGCCTGTAAAAGTTGTAATTCCGGAGAACGCCGGGCCAGTCTAATTGTTTGCCAGCCGACAATTTTTTCCTGCTTAATTTTTGGAATAATAATTGTTTCAAATTCTTTGGTTAAACCAAGCAAAGAAATTTTTCCAACTTGACCGGCATTTTTTATTGCTTCAAATGCGGCGCCAATTTGGGTTTTTCCGCCGTCAACTAAAATTACTTGGGGAAAGACCCATTCTGAATGTTTAAATCTTCTTTCTATAAGTTTTTTTATTCCTTCCGGGTCATCAGGTCCGGCTAAATTATATTCCAGATTAAATTTTCGATATGAATCCTTTTCCGGTTCTCCGTTTACAAAAGCTACCATTGAACCGACGATTACTGTTTTTCCTAAATTGGAAACATCATAACCTTCGATTTTATTAATAAAAGTGGGATCAAAACCCTGATATTTAACAATAAGTTTTCTTAAAGTAAAAATTATTTTGGCGAAGTCCTGTTTTTCTTTGGGAACAGTCCGCCAGCCTGAAGTTAGAGATTGTAAGGCTTCAATTTGTCTTTTAACCATTTGCGCCTCCTCATAATTAAAGTTTTTGGAAAATTCTTTCATTTCTTTAGTGAGTAAGGAAACCAAGTTAATAATTTTTCCGGAAAGAACGAGTTTAATGTTTCGAATAGTTTTAGAGTAAGTGCTGTCTGATAAAATGCAAACTCCCGGACAAAGTTTTAAATCTTTGTAAAGGCAGGGGGATTTGGGTAATTTTTTACAGCTCCGGAAGGGAAAAATTCTTCTGACAAATTTAAGGATTTGTCTGGCATCAGTTGAAGAAGGGAAAGGTCCGTACCAATCCAGAATATTTTCGGAAAGTTCGCTTAATTCTGTCCAGCGAGCAGTAAAAATCCGGTTAGGATATTCTTTACCGATAACAATATAAAGATAACTTTTGCTATCTTTTTGAACAATATTATATTTAGGAGCGTGCTGTTTAATTAAGTGCGCTTCCAAAAGCAAAGCTTCAAATTCCGAATTAACGACGATAAATTCCCAGTCGGCAATGTTAGTTACTAATTCAATGGTTTTTGGATCAGTATGTTTTTGTTTAAAATAACTGCCAACCCGGTTTTTTAAAACCAAAGCCTTGCCGATATAGATAATTTTCCCCGCCGAGTTTCTGAAAATATAAACCCCGGGCTTTTTAGGCAATTCATTCAGTTTTGATTTTAATGTTTCAGCGATTATAAGATTCATAATTTACTTCAAGTGCGATTTGAGGTATTTCCCCGTCCAGGATTTTTCGTTTTTGGCAACTTGTTGCGGAGTTCCTTCGGCAATAATTTGTCCGCCTTTTTCTCCGCCTTCCGGCCCTAAATCAATAATCCAGTCAGCATTCTTAATCATGTCTAAATTATGTTCAATAACAATGACGCTACTGTCTCTCTCTACTAATTCCCTAATTACTTGTAAGAGTTTGTCAACATCCGCAAAATGCAGTCCGGTAGTTGGTTCGTCTAATAAATAAATCGTATGCGAATGCGCCGGTTTAACTAATTCTCTGGCCAATTTTAATCTTTGTGATTCACCGCCGGAAAGAGTCGGCGAGGGTTGGCCTAATTCCAAATAATCAAGCCCAATTTTTTGCAAGACCTTTAATTTATTTATAATTTTTGAAAAAGCGCCAAAAAAGTCCAAAGCCTCGCCGACGGTTAATTTTAAAACTTGATGAATATTTTTTTCCTTATATTGAACTTCCAAAATTTCTTCCTTAAATCTAGTCCCATGACATTCCTCACACTCCACCCAAACATCCGGTAAAAACTGCATTTCCACTCGGGTAAAACCTTGTCCTTGGCAGGCTTCACAACGTCCGCCGTCAACATTAAAAGAAAAATTGCTGGAGGTAAAGCCTCTAAGTCTTGCTTCTTCGGTTAAAGCAAAAAGATCTCTAATGTCGGTAAAAACACCGGAATAAGTGGCCGGATTACTGCGAGAATTTCTACCGATCGGACTCTGATCAACTAAAAGTACCTGGTCAACTTGTTGAACACCGGTGATTTTTTCGTATTCTCCTGCTTGCTCACGGAAATATTGCCCCAAACTTTTACTCAGTGCCGGATATAAAGTATCGTGAATTAAGGTTGACTTACCCGAGCCGGAAACACCGGTAATACAGGTATATTTTTTCAAAGGGAAACTAACGGTTAAATTTTTAAGATTATGTTCTTTACAGCCGCTTATCGTTATGAAATACGAATTGCCGTTTTTATAAGGAATAGCTAAGTTTTCGACAGGAAACATAGAAACAGTTTTTTTGCCGCTTAAATATTTTCCGGTTAAAGAATTAGGATCTTTCATAATTTGAGCAGGCGTCCCTTCGGCTACCACTTTGCCGCCCTGTTTGCCTGCCCCGGGACCGAAGTCCACAATCCAATCCGCTTCTTTTAAAACTTCTTCGTCATGTTCAACGACAACTACCGTGTTACCCAAGTCACGCAGCGTCTTTAAGGTAACGATTAATTTTTGGGTATCTCTTTGGTGTAGACCGACCGTTGGTTCATCCAAAACATAAAGCACGCCGGTTAAACCGGTGCCGATTTGACTGGCCAAGCGGATTCTTTGCGCTTCCCCGACAGAGAGAGTAGAAGCAGTCCGGTCAAGAGTTAAGTAATTTACCCCAACAGCGACCAAAAAAGAAAGCCGGCTTTTAATTTCTTTTAATAAAGGTTCGGCCACTTCTTTGTCTTTTTCAATAGAAAATTGTTCAGGTAATTTTTCTACCCAATTAAGTAGAATTTCTAAAGCCAAAGCGGAAATTGAAGCAATTGATTTTTGTTCAATGGTTACTCCTAAGGCCTCAGGTTTTAAACGGTTGCCATGGCAGAGAGAACAAGTTTCTTTAATCATTAACTTTTCAATTTCATCACGTACCGTATCGGAGGTAGTGGAGTAATATTGCCGTTCCAGCATTTCCGCCCGCCATTCGGAAACCCGAGTAGTATCTACTTTCATTTTAACTCCTAAGCCGTTACATTCCGGACAAGCGCCTTGAGGTGAATTAAAAGAAAAAAGCCGGGGTTCAATTTCCGGTAAGTTAATATTGCAAACCGGACAAACAAAACGGCGGGAAAATAAAATATCTTTCATTTGCTTGGGCTTGTCCGGGAAATTGAAAGCTTTATCGTTTACTTCAGCGAGAATTGTTAGACCATCAGAAAGATCCAAAGCAATTTCCACATCATTTAAAATTCGAGTCTCATATTCAGCTTTATCGTATTTCCTGATAATGTTAATTTTGTCGATAATTACTTCAATGTTGTGCCTATTAGTCTTAATGAGTAAAGGAATATCCCAAAGATTAAAGATTTGCCCATCAATACGAACTTGTTCAAAACCTTTTCTTTGTAAATTCTGAAAAAGTTGGGAAAATTCTCCACGCTTGTCTCTAATAACCGGAGAAAGAATAAAGAATCGTGCATTCGGTTCATTTCCTAATTTCTGAGTAATTAAATTAAGAATTTGCTGGGTAATACTTATACTCGTTTGGTGACTGATTTCCCGACCGCATTTCGGGCAGTGAGGGTGGCCGATTCTAGCAAAAAGGACCCTAAGATAATCGTAAATCTCGGTAACGGTTCCGACAGTTGAACGGGGATTATGGGAAAGCCCATGTTGGTCAATGGCAATAGCCGGCGAAAGACCTTCAATACTGTCAACATCAGGTCTTTTCATCATCCCCAAAAACTGCCTGGCATAAGAAGAAAGGCTTTCGACATAGCGCCGTTGGCCTTCGGCATACAAAGTATCCATTGCCATAGAAGATTTGCCCGAACCGGAAACTCCCGATAAAACTACTAATTTCCCTTTAGGAATTTTAACCGTTACATTTTGCAGGTTATGTTCTCGTGCACCCTTTATGATTATGTAATCCTGATTTGGCATTTTTAAAAATTTAAAAATTTAAATATTGTCCCGCCGTAGCGGGATCCCGCATTTGCGGTGAATTTAAAATTTAAAATTGATAAGCAAGTTTGAAAACAGTTTTCAAGCGAAGCTTTCAAACTTTGTTTATAATTTATAATTCGTAGTGTTCGTGTTTTGTTTGGTAACTTTTAATTATACCATTATTAAGGCTGTTTGGTGTATTGCCAAAATGAAACTATTGCGTTATTGTAAATGCATGCTAATATCTAAAAATAGATATGAAGAGTGTTAAGAAGGATATTATTAAGATAAGACGTGATATGTCAACTATTACCAATTCTTCGTAATTCTGGCTTCTTCGAGGCTAAAATGGTAAAATGGTCGCATGGAATTCAAACTAAAAGCGGACTACAAACCAACTGGTGATCAACCTCAGGCAATTGAGAAATTGACGGCTGGGGTGGAAGCCGGACTTTTCCACCAAGTGCTTTTGGGGGTTACCGGTAGTGGTAAGAGTCTTGCGTTTGATGAACCGATTTTTGTTTTCGAAGAGGATAAAGATAACTCGGGGGCAAAGATTATTTCGATAGGCGAATTAATTGACGAACTCTTTAAGAAACATAAAACGCAAAAGGAAGGTGACACTGAAATCTTATTTTCAAATAAAGTTAGGCAAAAACTCAAAGTGTTAAGTCTTGACACGATATCAGGTAATTATGAAATAAAAAAAATAAACAAATATATTCGTCATTTAGCAAGTGATGATGATTTTATCCTTAGAACTGTTTGTGGTAGAGAAATTGAAGTTACCGGTGATCATAACTTTTGGGTTTTAAGGAAGGGAAAGTTTCAACTGGTTAAAACCACGGAAATATTAAAAGAAGATTATCTTCCGGTGCCTCTAATTTTGTCCTTGCCTAATGACGAAAAAGATCTTGAAGGAGTATGGCTTACCAGCTGGATTAATAGAACTTCTTATTTTGACGTAAAAAATATTCCTATAAATGTTTTGAAAGACAAAGAATCTATTAAGGAAATCTTAGGAAGAGAAAAATGGTGGAGGGTGATTAATGAAAACGAAAAAGTAAACACAAGATGGTTATCAAAAATAATTAAAGATTCGCGAGAGTTAAGATTTTTAACTGTCAATCGGAGAAATGGAAAAAAAGTAGGCCTTTATCAAAAAATATCCGACGATTTCTTGAAATTTGTCGGTTTTTACTTGTCTGAAGGCCATGGGGAGAGAAATTATCTCATAATTAGTGTTTTCGAGAAAGAATTTCAAAAAATTTTTACTAACTGTTTAAGAAATTTGCACTTAGGTTATAAAGAAAGAAACCTTAACCCTGGAGATTTTCAACTCAGTAATTCACTTTTGGCTGAAGTTTTTTCCGGGTGGTGCGGCAACAAAGCTGGTGAAAAAGCTTTTCCTCCTTGGTTTATGGAACTGAGCAAGCGTCAGTTAGCAGTAATGCTTTCAGTTTATTTCAGTGGTGACGGAAACGTTACTTCTAATGAAGTTTCGGCTACCAGCGCCAGTCGTGATTTAATTAGTGGTCTTTCTTATTCGCTTCTTCGATTTGGAATTAAAGTCAGAATTCGCAGAAAAATGAAAAGAGCGACAAATAGTCCGATGGATAAAAAAGAATATTTTGAAGCGGTTATTTCAGGACAAGAAGATTTGAGGAATTTTGCCAAAAATATTGGTTTTGTTTTGACAAGGAAACAAAAGAAACTGGAAAGCGTGATTAATAAAAATTTAAATACCAACGTAGATATTATTCCCATAGAAGGTATGAAACTTAAAATGATAAGGGATTCTCTCAATTGGTCTCAAAAGGATTTGGCAAAGAAAATAGGATGCGAAAGAAGTTATATTTCAATGATCGAGAATAACGAAAGGCATCCTTCAAGAAAAATATTTAAAAAAATTATAAATGCAGCTAAAAAAGTAGTGGTGGACAAGGAAATTTGTAAAGAAATATCTTTTTTTGAGACTTTTTCAAAAATTTTCTGGACGAAAGTTAGAGAGGTCAGACAAATTAAACCAACTTCGGACTATGTTTATGATGTATCAGTTGAAGATAACGAGACTTTTTTAGCTGGATATGGAGGAATTTTTGTTCATAACACCTTCACAGTAGCCAATGTGATTCAAAATACCCAAAAGCCGACTTTGGTTATTTCTCATAATAAAACCTTGGCGGCCCAGCTTTATCAGGAATTCAAAGAATATTTTCCCGATAATGCCGTTTCCTATTTTGTTTCTTATTATGATTATTATCAGCCGGAATCTTATATTCCCCAAACCGATACCTATATCGCCAAAGACGCCGATATCAACGAAGAAATCGATAAATTAAGGTTACTCGCTACCAGTCACATTTTTTCCCGAAATGATGTGATTGTCGTTGCTTCGGTTTCCTGCATCTATAATTTGGGTTCGCCCCAGTCTTATCAAAACCGGATCACCCATATTTTTAAAAATCAAACAGTTAAAAGAGAAGACTTGCTCTACCAGTTTGTTTCTTTGTATTACCAAAGGTCCCGGCTCGAGTTTGAAAGAGGAAATTTTAGAGTCAGGGGAGAAATCGTGGAAATTTATCCTTCATATAGCGACGAAATAATTAAAATTGTTTGGAAAGATAATGAGATTGAAAAAATAACTACCCGGTCGATTATTGAAGGTAAAGAAATTGAACTTGAAAATTATTTTCTTTATCCGGCCAAGCATTATTTAGCCGATAAAGAAATTGTTAATTCTGCTTTTAAACAAATTAAGGCCGATTTGAGAATTAGGTTGGATCAATTGAAAAAAGAAGGTAAAGACTTGGAAGTTAACCGCTTAAACCAAAGAGTAAATTATGATTTGGAAATGATTAAAGAAGTAGGTTATGTGAACGGGATTGAAAACTATTCCCGCTATTTTGACGGTCGGTCTCCCGGTGATCCGCCTTTTACCCTACTTGATTATTTTAATTATCAGTTTAAGAATAATTTTTTAGTAGTTGTTGATGAATCTCATATGACTATTCCTCAAATTCGGGGAATGTATAACGGAGATTCTTCCAGAAAAAAAACTTTGGTCGATTTTGGTTTTAGGTTACCTTCAGCTTTAGATAACCGGCCGCTTAATTTCAGAGAATTTTTACAAAGAGTGCCGCAGGCGGTTTTCGTTTCCGCAACACCGAGTGATTGGGAGCTTAGTCGATCGCGATCGACAGTTGAACAACTTATTAGGCCGACCGGGCTTGTTGACCCGGAAGTGGAAGTCCGGCCAACCGAAGGTCAAGTTAATGATTTAATAAAAGAAATTATTATCAGGAAAAAAAGAGGCGAACGGGTTTTGGTCACTACCTTAACCAAAAGGCTGGCCGAGGATTTAAGTACTTATCTCTCTGATCCGAAAAATACCGGCGAAACAATTCTGGTTAATTATTTGCACGCGGATGTGGATACTTTGCAAAGAACCGATATTTTGGCGGATTTAAGAAGGGGAACTTATGATGTCATTGTCGGCATTAATTTACTGCGTGAGGGCTTGGATTTACCGGAAGTTTCTTTGGTAGCAATTTTGGATGCGGATAAGCAGGGATTTTTGCGGTCCAAAGTTTCCTTGATTCAGACTATGGGCAGAACCGCCAGAAATGTTTTGGGCAAAGTAATTATGTATGCAGATGAGAGAACCGACGCCATGAATGGAGCGATCAATGAAGTTAACAGAAGACGGGAAGTACAAATTAAATATAATCAGGATCACGGTATTACTCCCAAAACCATCAGCAAACCGATTCGCGATGCTTTAGTGGAGAAAGTTGAGGAAGAAGAGGAACTGGACATTTCCGGAATGACCCCTAAAGACGCCAAAAAATTAGTGGCCAAACTTAATAAACAAATGCGGGAGTATGCCAAGATTTTTGAATTTGAAAGAGCAGCCAAATTAAGAGATAATATATTAAAGATTAAAAAAGATTTTAATTTAGAATAAACAAATGAAAAAATTATTTTTAACCTCAACCGGGCTTCCCAAAGAAACAAGAAATTATTTCCTTAAGTTATTAGACAAAGACCCTAAAATTACCACAGTTGCTTTTATTCCAACCGCAGCTGATCCTGAAGAAGATAAATGGTTTGTTAATTCGGCCATAGATGAAATTCTTGAAATTGGGATGAAAATAGTAGAGCTTGATTTAAAGAAAGAGAACAAGGAATCTCTTAATAGTAAATTAGCCAATTGTGATGTTATTTATGTAAATGGCGGCAACACTTTTTATTTAATGGATTGGGTTAGAAAAAGCGGTTTTGATCAAGTAATAACAAAATTAATTAATGAAGGAAAAATTTATGTCGGAGTTAGTGCCGGCAGTATAATCCCAGGACCAAATATTGAAGTAGCCGGTTGGGGAGATGGCGATAAAAACATTGTTAATTTAACTGATTTTAAAGGATTAAATTTGGTTAATTTTGCAGTTTCACCCCATTTTGTCGAAAGTGACAGAAAGCTTCTTTTACAAATGTCTAAAAAAGTAGATTATCCAATTGCCGCTTTAAATAATTTACAGGCAGTAATGATCGTTAATGAAAAAATTGAAATAGTCGGCTCAGGCGAGAAAATTTTTTTGATATAAACAAAAATACACCTAGAATTTCACTACTTTTTCCCAAGGGAATTCTTCCCGGCCAAAGTGTCCGTAAGCCGCGGTTTTTTCGTAAAGCGGCCGGCGCAAATCCAAGCCTTCAATGATTCCCCTAACCGAAAAATCCAAAAGCTTTTTGGCCAGATCTTCAATAACAAAAGGGGAAACTTTGGCTGTGCCGAAAGTATCAATTTCTTTGGTTAATGGTTCCGGTTGACCAATGACATATGCCAGTTGTACTTCACAACGGTTAGCCAAGCCATTGCCGACAATATTTTTGGCCAAATATCTGGCGCCGTAAGCACCGCTGCGGTCAACCTTGGTCGGATCTTTGCCGGAAAAAGCGCCTCCGCCGATTCTGGCCATACCGCCGTAGGAATCAATAATAATTTTCCGGCCGGTAACGCCGGTATCGGTTGCCGGACCGCCGATTTCCCATTGACCGGTGCCGTTCACAATCAAGTCTTCTTCTTTGATGGTAAAACCGGCTTTTTCCAGAACTGGAACCACCACTTTTTCAAAAAGGTCATGTTTAAGTTCTCCGTTTTCAATCTTTGGATTATGGGGAACCGCCAAAACGACTTTTTCTATTGAAACGGGCAGTCCTTTTTCGTATTTGACCTTAACTTCGCTTTTTCCGTCCGGTCTTAAATAGGAAAGTTTTTTAGTTTCTCTTGTTTCGTCCATTTTTTCCACTAATCGGTGAGCCAGCATGATGGGTAAAGGCATTAATTCTTTGGTTTCTTTACAGGCATAACCAAACATCATTCCCTGGTCCCCGGCACCGTCTTTGTCGGCGCCCATGGCAATATCGGGTGACTGCCGGTGAATATAAACGGAAACCTTAGCTTCATCGGTAAAATTATAAATCGGGTCGGTATAACCTAATCTTTTAACTACTCTTCGGGCGATTTTTTCAAAGTCGATTTCTTTAGGACAAGTAACCTCTCCCGCCATGATAATACGGTTGGTAGTCACCAAAGTTTCTATTGCCACCCGGGACTTTGGTGAGGCGATTAAAGCTGCGTCTAAAGCCGCATCGGAAATTTGGTCACAGACTTTATCCGGATGACCGGCGGCAACCGATTCTGAGGTAAAGTATTGGTAATTCATTTGAGCCCCTTTTTTTACAAATAATATTTTTTTATCCCATTAAAAAACTCCCCAAAGGGGAGTTATGATTAATGTTTTCTCGGCTTTGCCGAACGTATCTTCTCCTCTTGGATCTAGATTTAGCACCCTGAGCGAAGCCAAGTCTGACTTGGCGAGTCGAAGGGTTGCTGGACGGATCATCGGGCTAGTTCCCTCCTCGTCCCTCTCGATACCTGTATGATATTAAAAACTAAGTTGGTATTATTTGTCAAGAGTTTGTCAGTGCGAACATTCGAGTTGAGTTAGATATATAATTGGCGTATGGCCCGAAGGAAAAACAGGAAATCCTTTTTTAAGATTAAAGAAAAATTGGTTTTCATTACTCCAAAGAAATTTTTGGGAAGAAAGTTTTTTGGCGTTTTATGTTTAATCTTGGGCTCGTTAATTCTGGCTTTCACCGGCGCATTTTTTTATGTTATTCCTCACTTTTTTCCGCCGAAAACCAAAATAGTGGAAATACTGCCGGAAGAGCCTTCTTTTGTCCCCCAAAGAATTCTTTTTCCTAAATTGGGGATTGATTTACCGGTCTACAAAAATAAGCCCGGAGAAAATCTGCCAACAAATTTATCTAAAATAAAAACCGGAGAAGAAATTTTAATTTTGGGTAACAAAGATTACCGGATTTACAAAGTAGTCAGTGCCAAGATTAATACGGGTTCCGGCTCGGCGGAAATGACCATACTAAACAGTCAATTGAAACTGATTTTATCGTTGCCCGGCAAACCAGCAAAAAATATGGTGATTGAGGGGGCAGGGATAAATTAATATGACCAAAAGAAATAAATTTGAAAAAACCAAGAAATCATTTTTGGTTTTAATTTCGGTGGTTGCTTTTCTGATTATCGGCTGGCTGCTCTTTTATGGGAAAATCAAAGCATTTGATTTCTTTACCCCGATTTTGGGGAAAGTGCCGAAAGACGAAAGCAGTCTGATTAAAGCCACGGAAGATACCTTGGGAGCAGCAGTAGAGAAAATAAAAGGCGGCGAGGCGCAAAAAACAATTAGAAAAGGAGGCGAGATTTTTGAAACCTCTACTTATACCCAGCCGGCGAGAAATGTCAGGGATGATGTCAAAGCAAAAATTGACGAAACAATTCAATTCGCTAAAGAGCTTCCCGCTAAAGAGCTTAAGCAGATCCAGTATGATGTCTGCCGACAATGGCTGGGTGATCAAGTTGCGACCCAAAGTTCAATCCAGTAAAATAACCTCTCATGGAAGAAATTATTCAAAAAATTAAATCTTTAAAAGAAAAACTTATACTTTTGCAAAGAAAGCTTCGGTTGGAAGAAAAAAAAACGGAAATAAAATCTTTGGAAGAAGAAGTTTCTCGTCCGGGTTTTTGGGATGACCATGAAAATGCGCAAAAAAAGGCCAAACTTTTAACGGCTTATCAGGAAGAACAAAAAGAAATTTCGGATTTTGAGAAAAGTTTACTTTTTTTGGAGGAAACTGCTTTATCCGAGGGCAGTCAGTCTTTACTCGAGGATTTGAAAAAAGAAATTGAGGATTTAGAGAGAAAGATGGGGAAAATGGAAATAAGAACCTATCTTTCCGGCCCATATGACAATTCAACTGCCATTGTTTCAATTCACGCCGGTCAAGGCGGGACAGAAGCCATGGATTGGGCGCAAATGCTTAAGAGAATGTACTTAATGTTCGCCGAAAAAAAAGGCTGGAAAACCGATATTGTTGATTTTATCCCCGGCGATGAAGCGGGAATTAAAAGCGTCACCATGACCATTGCCGGTCATTTTGCTTATGGTTATTTAAAAAGAGAAGCCGGAACTCACCGTTTAGTCAGACAGTCGCCTTTTAATGCCGATAAATTAAGACAAACCTCTTTTGCTTTGGTGGAAGTTCTGCCGGAAATTGAGGAAACAAAAGAATTACCGATTCCTGAGAACGAATTAGAATGGGAGTTTTTTCGGGCCTCTTCCCACGGCGGGCAAAATGTCCAAAAAGTCTCCACGGCGGTAAGACTTAAACATTTACCGACCGGGATTCTCACTACTGTTCAAAGTGAGCGTTATCAGGAAAGAAATCGGGAAATTGCCTTAAAATTATTAAGAGCCAAACTTTGGCGGATTGAAGAAGAGAGAAAAGAAAAAGAAAAGAAAGAACTAAGAGGTGAATTTAAAATAGCCGGTTGGGGGAATCAAATCCGTTCTTATGTTTTACATCCTTATAAAATGGTCAAAGATTTACGGACAGAATATGAAGTGAGCAATCCGTTCGGAGTTTTAGACGGCGAGCTGGATGGATTTATAGAAGCAGAATTAAAATTGTTGTCTTAATAATTTTAAAGGGCTTGTTCTTAAGCCAAGCATTGTGTTATTGTTAAATTAACAGCTTGCTATTATTAATTTGCCAAAAAGCGAGCATAAAGGAGCAATATGGGAGAACCTGTAGAAAATTTGACTAATCTTCCGCCAGTTGAGACTGAAGGGGGAAAAAGAATTCCGGTTTTTTTGACGGTAGTATTAATTGTTTTGGTCTTAGGATTGGGAATAGTTACCGGCTATTTTGTTTCCGGTAAAATTGGCAAAGCAACAGTTACTTCGGGCGGAACAGGAGTAGTTTCCAAATCTGCAATGGTAAAAGGAAGCGAATTTGGTGTTCAGGATGCCTCAACTTTTAAAGATACTGCCATGGGTGTAATTGAGTCGGGTGGGATTGACGGCGAAGGAACACATAAATTGGTTAGAGAAGGCGGTCCCAGCCAAACAGTATATCTAAATTCTTCTGTTTTGGATCTGGAGCAGTTTGTGGGCAAAAAAATTCAAGTTTGGGGACAGACCATGCAAGCACAAAAGGCCGGTTGGTTGATGGATGTCGGCAAAATAAAAATTCTTGAATAATATTATTTTGGATTTACCCTGAGCCTGCCGAAGGGCTGCCCGTGATTAAGATTGAAAAGATAACTAAAAAATTCGGTGATATCATTGCCCTCTCCGAAATTTCTTTTAAAATTGAAAAAGGAGAGTTTGTTTTTTTGACCGGTCCTTCGGGAGCGGGAAAAACCACTTTGATCAAACTTCTTTTGGTAGAATATTTGCCGACTTTTGGGGAAATAGAAATCAACGGCGAAAAATTAAGCAAAGTTTCCAAAAATAAGCTTTATCTTTGGCGCCGGAAAATAGGGGTGGTTTTTCAGGACTATAAACTTTTTCCCGACCAGACAGTCTTGGAAAATGTCGCCCTGCCGCTTCAAATCAGTAAAACTCCTTCTGCTGAATTAAACGAAAAAGTTGACAAAATTCTTAATCTGGTGGGACTTTCCGAAAGAGCACAGTTGTTTCCGGCGCAACTTTCCGGCGGGGAATTGCAGCGGGCTTCTCTGGCCAGAGCGGTGGTGACCGGCCCGGAAATTTTATTGGCGGACGAACCGACCGGAAATCTGGATCCGAAGACTTCCGCAGAGATGATGGAACTTTTTAAAGAGATTAATAAAAAAGGCACCACGATTTTAATGGCGACCCATAATCGGGGAGTGGTTGATTCTTTTAAAGGAAGAGTGATTGAACTGGATAAAGGGAAATTAATCAGAGACGAAGCAGAGGGAGAATACCAAGCTAAAGATCAAAAATCAAATATCAAATCTCAAAAAGAAAATAAAGATGCTTAAAATTGTAAAACAGCATATTATCCGATCACCCTATCAATCATTAGCGGCCATTTTGGTAGTCAGTTTTTCGTTTTTTGTTATCGCCATCTTTGCCCTTTTGGGAGCCGGGTCATCAGCGGTTTTAAAATATTTTGAGTCAAGACCCCAGGTAAGCGCTTTTTTGAAGGATGAAGCCAAGCCCCAGGACGTGGAATTAATCCGGTCAAGACTGGAAGCAACGGGGAAAGTTAGTCAGGTGACCTATATTTCCAAGGAAGAAGCTTTAAAGATTTATCAGGAACAAAATAAAGACAAGCCGTTACTTTTAGAGATGGTTACGGCAAAAATCTTGCCGGCCAGTTTGGAAATTTCCGCCAATGAACTTTCTGCTTTAAAAGAAATTGCCGAGAATCTTAAAAAAGAACCAATGGTAGAAGACGTCATTTTTCAGGAAGATGTCATTACTGCTCTTTCAAAATGGACAATTACCTTAAGAAAAGTCGGGATTGCCATTGGGGCATTTTTACTTTTTGTTTCCACCCTGACGATTTTAGTAATTTTGGGGATGAAAATTTCCCAAAGAAAAGAGGAAATCGAAATACTTAAATTATTAGGAGCTTCATCAAATTATATCCGCCTGCCGTTTTATTTGGAAGGAATTTTTTACGGTCTTTCGGGAGCGTTTTTTTCCTGGGGGCTTTCTTATTTGGCTCTTTTATACGGAACTCCTTTTTTGCTTTCATTTCTTTCCGGAATTCCGCTTTTTCCTGTCCCCATCCTTTTTATGCTGGAAGTTTTAGGTGGTCTTTTAGGACTTGGTTTAGTGGTTGGTTTTTTGGGAAGTTTTTTTGCGGTTGCACGCTTCGTCAAATCCATTAAATGAAGAAAAAAATATTATTGTTTTTTGGTACTGTTCTTCTGGTTCTTTTTTCTCTGTTTGTTTTTCCAAAGCCGGTTTTTGCCGATCCGCTTACCGATATAAATAATCAAATCGCTGAATATCAAAAACAAATTGATGAATTGGAAAAACAGAAAAATAGTTTGAGTCAGCAAATTTCCTTGATGGATAAACAAATTCAGGTAGCGACCTTAAAAATTTCGCAAACGGAAACCCAAATAAAAATCCTGGAACAGGAAATCGGGGTTCTTTCCGGAAAAATTGTCCGTCTGGAAGATTCCTTGGATTTTCTTTCCAAAGCTTTACTTTCCCGCGTTACCGAATCCTATAAAAGAGGCAAGATTGATCCGTTAAGCCTGCTTTTCTTATCCAAAAATTTTTCTCAATTTATCAATAATCTGCATTTACTCCAAACAGTTCAGCTTCACGACCGGACCATGCTTTTATCAATGGAAACAACTAGGACCAGTTATGATGATCAAAAGCAGTTAAAAGTAAAAGCCCAGGCCGATTTAGTAAAATTACAAAAACAGTTAGTAACACAAAAACAGCAGCTTAATTCCCAAATTGCCGATAGAAAAAGATTGTTGGAGGAAACTAAAGGAAAAGAAGCTAATTATCAGAAGCTCTTGGCGCAGGCTAGGGCCGAGTTGGAAGCCATTTCCGGTATTTTGGCCGGCAACGGGACGGAAAAAGAAATGAGAAAAGTTTCGGAGGGGGAAAGAATTGCTTCTTTAATTCCCGGCGAATCCTGTAATTCCAGCGGCACCCATTTACATTTTATTGTTTACCGGGATAACCAGACCCTTAACCCCTTTAATTTTCTAAAAAGTGTTGATTATGAAAATTGCTCCGGTTCGAGATGCGGGAGCACCGACGGTGATCCTTTTAATCCTTCGGGAAACTGGAACTGGCCGCTTAATCCCAAAATTAAGTTTAATCAAGGCTATGGTTCTACTTGGGCTATTAAGCATACTTGGGTGGGAAGAATTTATAATTTTCATAATGGCATTGATATACAAAGTAATTCTTTGGAGGTTAAGGCGGTTAAATCCGGGACTTTATATTGGGGAAGCTACATTGGTAATTGTGTTTTAAGATATGTTAAAGTTCATCACGACGAGGAAGGATATGACACGTATTATCTGCACATCAATTATTAAGAAGATTATTTTTTTGGCGGTATTTCTACTCTTTTTCTTCGGGTCCAAAAATGTTTTGGCTGTCAATCTCTTAAAAAATTCAGGTTTTGAAGAAGGAATACTTCCCTGGAAAGAATATGGAGCAGAATTGGCACTAGATTTTACTAATGTGCATGGTGGTACGGGAGCAATAAGACTAGCCAACTCCGCGGCTGGTTCCAAGTGGATTTATCAAATAGTTCCGGTAACTGGGGGAGTTCCCTATGTTTTTTCGGGATATGGAATAAAGAACGATTCAAATATTTCCTCACTATCTTTAAGAATAATTTGGTACAGTACTGCCGATGGGAACAACTCACTCTCTGATGTAGATTCGACAAGTTCTCTTACCAACGATAGCTCTGAATATCGTTTTCTTTCGACCGGAGCAGTAGTGGCTCCAGATAACGCTCACTCGGCGGGGGTGAAAGGAATGGCGGCCTTTTCTTCTGGAAGTCAGTCTTTTGCTTATTTTGACGACCTTACCTTTGAGGAAACGGTTTTACCTTCTCCTACACTGATTCCCACCACCACTCCTGTTCCCGAACCATCGGCAACACCCACGCCAACCAATATTCCCACTCCTACTCTCACTCCAACTTCCCAACCGCCAACCAATACTCCTACTCCCAAACCAACAGCCATGCCCACGATCAAGCCAACACCAACTTTTTCCGTTGTTTTGGAGCCGACGGAAAGTTTGGGGCCGGAAACTGAACAAACAGGAGATTTTTCTCCGGAAGAAATTTTGGGAGCAGAAGCTTCATCAGGGGCCGAGGCCTCTTCATCATCCGGCTTTTCAAATTTTGTTAAAAATATTCCCTGGTTTCCGGTTTTGGCGGTAGGCATCGGTGTTTTATTTATCGGTTTTTCCCTCTTTACTTTTATTAAAGGAAACTGGAAGATTCCTCCTCCTAATTTGTGATATATTTAATTCATCGTTTAATGTTAAAGTTATGTTAAAGAAGGCAGTATTTTTTTGGCTTCCGCCGGTGCTTTGGATGGGACTGATGTTCTTTCTTTCTTCTTTTCATAAAATTCAGGTAACGGATGTCGGCTGGGCCAATTTTGTGACCAGAAAACTGGCCCACCTGATTGAATATGCTGTTCTTTGTTTTCTTTTCTTCCGCGGATTTAAGAACACCACCGGGCTTTCCTTAATCAAGATATTGCTTTTGGCTTTTTTTCTGACTATTATCTATTCGCTGACCGATGAATATCACCAAACTTTTATTTCCGGGAGGACAGGCAGGTCTTTGGACATTTTCATCGACTCTCTCGGCGCAGTGTTTGGTCTTATTTTTTCCGGAAAAATTATTAACTTGCTGCCCGAAAGGATAAAAAAGGTAATTTTGTGAAAATTTTAGTTGCCGGCGGTGCCGGATATATCGGTTCCCATACCATTGCCGAGCTTTTAAAGCAGAAATATGAAGTGGTGGTCTTTGATAACTTGGAGAACGGGCATAAGGAAGCAATTCCCTGTGTCAAGCTTTACAAAGGCGATTTAAGAACAGATAAGAAATTGTTAGACGAGGCTTTTGAAAAAGAAAAACCAAAAGCGGTGATTCACTTTGCCGGTTATACCGCCGCCGGGGAGTCAATGAAAATTCCCGCCCAATATTTTGAGAATAATCTTATAAGCGGGCTAAATTTATTGGAAGCAATGAAAAATCACGGAGTAGATAAAATTGTATTTTCTTCAACCTGCGCCATTTATGGTTTTCCGGAAAAGCTGCCGGTTTCGGAAGAGGAAACCAAAAAACCGGTTTCTCCTTACGGCGAATCCAAATTAATATTTGAAAAGATTTTATTTTGGTACGACCAAATATTTGGTATTAAAAATGTTTGTTTGCGGTACTTTAATGCCGCCGGCGCTTTTTTAGACGGAAGTATCGGAGAAGACAAAGAGCCTTCCACTAATATCATGCCGGTAGTAATGAAAGTGGCTTTGGCCCGTCTTGA
>Ga0066637_10000836_pt1 | contig 19281 bp, 20 predicted proteins | sample CryGeyCG2014_020_FD_62737 | JGI IMG/M metagenome (GOLD analysis project Ga0066637, IMG submission 62737) | Groundwater microbial communities from aquifer - Crystal Geyser CG08_land_8/20/14_0.20 | ecosystem: Environmental > Aquatic > Deep subsurface > Groundwater | place: USA: Utah: Grand County...
CCATAAGTGCTTGTCTAATAATAATATATGCTCTTTGAACAGAAAAGAGATGTAGTGTAACTCATTTTTTAAGACATTGATATATAAGGACTTACAGAGGGCACTGTCAAACTTGGGTTTCAGACGAAGTTTACTGAGAGCCCGAAAAGAACAAGTACATCTGAGATATTTAATGAAATCAGAAAACTAAAAAATACTCTGACTAATGAAAACCCGAATAGAAGAGCTAATGATTTCGTAAATTCATTAAGAAGAGAAACCGGAAATAAAGACGCTATTCTTGAAATATTATGGCTAACCACGAATATAGTAAAACCGTCCGTAAGGGAAGAGATACAAAAAGATTTAGACGAATGGAGAAAAGAGAATGGTTGGTCGCTTGTTATTGACTTTGTCGCTATCGACAAATATGCTATAGAGAGTACAATTTATGATGTGAAACATGGCTATATTCCTTATACTGGCAAGAAAATATTAAAATTGCAAGAAGGAGAGTGGATAGAGAGCGAATGGGAAGAAACTCGTGTGTATTCTATTATTTGCTCAGTAGATATTAATGATATTCTAGAATGGTTCCGTAATTCTGATGAAATAGATAGATTTCTACAGAAAAATGTTAGAGAATTTCTTGGTGAAGCTACCAAGATAAATAAGGCAATCGCAAGATCCTATTCAGATGCCCCAACTTGGTTTTGGTATAAGCATAATGGCATCATCATTTTTGCAGATAATGTATATCTCGACAAAACAAGAAGTGAACTTGTTTTAAGAAATCCACAAGTAGTAAATGGTGGTCAAACATTAAAAGCCTTATTTTCTGCCTACGATAAAAATAATCGAAGAGGTAGTCCAGCAAAGATTATGCTTAGGATATACAGATTACCTTACGAGGATACTAAAACCTACAAAAGAAGTATCGAGATAATAGCTGCGCTAAATTCTCAGCATCAAATTAGAGCTTCAGATCTAAAATCGACCGATCCAAGACAAGTTAGATTAGAACAATTATTTGAGAATCTCGGTGCTGGTTATAAATACCTGCGAAAGAGATCTAAAGAAGCAAAAAGCACCAGATATTCCATTACAATGAGGAATCTCGCTCTAAGATATTATGTTTGTGAGAAAACCGTACCCCATGAAGGTGTAAGAGGAAATGTTGAAGAGCTATTCGAGGAAGATAGCAAGTATGATTACGTCTTTAATGAAAAAGCGATTAATAGAGATATGGCTAATAATCACATAATAATCAATTATGTTACTACGTGGGCCATCGATCAAATACTGAAAAAAGTAGATATGCCAAAAAGAGATGAAGAATTTTTCCCATACACAAAGTGGTTTGTTCTTGTAGATATGTATAATAAACTAATGGAATGGAAGCAGAAGAAATTTGAACTAGGTTGGCAAAGTTGGATTAACTTTATAGAAAAACCTCAATTTGAGAAGGGGATCTCAGATTACGCCCACAAAGCTTTTAGAATAGGTAGAGAAATTATACCTGCATACGAAGAAGCGAAAGGTTTCTTTAGATCGAAAGATGCGGTGAGGAAATTTTCTTCTAAGACAGGTAAACGAAATTTTGAATCTTCAATTAATAAAGCATATACTATATCTAAGGATGATCTATAAGAGATAAACATTAGGCGACATTTTAGGGAGGTGAACACATGAGAATATATCAAACCATTAGATTCCAAGGAGCAAGAAACACAACTCAGGAAAACGCCTTGATAGATACTGGAGCAGATATATCCATAATACCATTAAAGTTAGCTGTGATGATTGGTGCATGGCGCACGGATCAAACGATAAATATCAGTGGTGTCCATGGGCAAAGCAGAACATTACCACTTGGGGTTGCACACATTTACTTTCCATCCTTAAGTGAAATGGGTGGGCGATTCGTTATTGCTATAAGTGACATAGAACAAAAGCCTATAATTGGTATGGATATACTAAGACCTCTTGGAATTAACATTGATACTAGAACCCATCAGCTATCAGTAAGAAATGAACTTTGGGAAGCTTTCAAAACTTTGTCTGGCGTGGGTGTTTTAACCTTTGTGGGGATAAAGATATTGGAGTCAGTTTTCGAGGAGAAACGATGAATGCCAAAACGTCGCCTAACACATATTAAAGGCGATTTGTCCCACCTATCTACCTGTCGCTTGCCTACCGTCAGGCAGGATAGACAGGAAAAATGGTGGGCAGGCAAGAAAAAAGGTTAGTGAATAGTAAATGGTGAATAGTGAATAGTCGTGGGAAAGGATTTGCGGTTTTTTATAAGGGAATACTGCTTATACTTTCGCAGCAGTAAGTGCAAACAACAGACAGGGTTTCTACAACATAAATTGATTTTACGCCGAAGGCGTACCTCGAGACACGCAAGAAATTATCTTGACGCCTTTTAATTATTATCACGGACTTTGCAGCTCACTACGTTCGCCCAAATGCTTCGCACTTCGCAAAGCCCGATGACATTATCTGAAATTTTGCCGATGAAATATAATATGGATAATCAGGAAAAATATAAAAGGTATGTCGCACATTTTGATATGTTGGGTTTTAAGAATGCAACCTTGAGAAACCCTGATGAAGCTTGGAAAGCATTAAGCAGTTTACGAGCTTGTATGGATAGAGTGTTAGAATTACATATTAAAGTTCTATCTACAAATGAGATTATATCAAATAGAATAAAGGCTTATATCTTTTCTGATAGTATCTTAATCTTCACTTTAAGAGACGAACCCAAAGACCTCATCTCGATGTTAGTTCTAACTTCTCAGATTTTTGCAGATTCATTACATGCTTGTATTCCACTTAGAGGAGGCATTTCCTATGGTGATTTTTTCTTTAATCTAGACTTACATCTTTTTTGTGGTACTCCTTTTGTTAAAGCCTATGAGATTGGAGAAATGGTCCAATGGTCTGGAATTGTTGTAGATAAGGCTGTTGCTGAACACTATCAAAAAAATCCATTTCCCAAGTCTCGTGGTAGTCCAATCATCATACAATGGGATGTTCCAGTTAAGCCTTATGGCAAAAAGAAGTTTTGGGTCGTTAATTGGTCCGTTATTTTTAGGCGTAATTTTAAGAAAGAGCTACCAATTTCTGTTCAAGATTATTACGAAGCTTTTAAAAGCCTTTTTGGCCCTTATGAAAATTTGCCTGCCGATGTCAAAGCTAAATATGAGAATACCGTTAATTTTATAAATTCCAATTTAGGTTGAAAATCAAATTTATAGCAATCGGCAAAACTTCGTTTGACACACTGTTTGTGGCTCACTTTGTTCGCCCAAACCCTTTGGGTTTCACAAACAGCGATACCGTTATATGAAATGCTAACAAAATAGAAAAGGAGGAAATTTATGAATCAAGTAAATCGGCCACAAAAGGCTCTACGGCGTTCGATCAGCGAGCACTACCTCGACTCGGAGGGAAATAAACAGATTCGGGGAAGTAGTACTGACTTTGAGACGTTACCCATCCGTGTCTCTGGAGCAATACTGGATATCCCTGGCGTTGAGCAGAACAAGGAATTAAGAGAGTGGATAGGATATGCGGCTGTTTACTATGACACAGGTGAGTACGAGAAGGCACTTCACTATCTTACTCAGTCGCTAATGATAGAGCCTGCTCTTGAGCCATATTTCTTTTACTATATGAGAGTGTGTAAGGGTGTTCTCGCGGTTCCACTAAGAAGAGATGAAGTGCTATACGAGGCGAAGCTTGTTCGATATTACGCTCTTCCAAAGTGGCTCAAATGGACAATGCTCGGTTTCGAATTCCGCTTACGGTGTAAGTGGTGTGGTCGGTATACTCCATACATCGATCCAAACGTACCAACATTCGGGTTCAGTACTTCCGCTAACTCCTGTATGTCTTGCGGTCGAATGTATCCTATGCCGTCTTGGATGTGGGATAGCCCCGACGGACGTGCCTACAGCTACTACCGCATGTCCTTCAGTGATGAGAAATTCTACAAGGAATTTGAGCGAGACTACGACCCAAAGCCACTGTGCCAACATAAATGAAAATAGTGAAAAAATGGTGAAAAAAAATGGGGTCAGGCTGAAAAATAGAAATAACTTTTGAGGAAATTAAAGATAAAACTGAATAATACCTGCCTACCCTGCCTACCGGCAGGCAGGCGGCAGGCAGGTTTGTAGATTGGGAGAAAACCGAAGATAGAATATCTTGAAGAGCAAAAACTACAACCTATATAATCAAAGTTAGGATTTTAGTTATTTCTATTTTTCAGCCTGACCCCAATAAAAGAGGGAGGTGGACAAAAATGAGAGCAATGGTATTGAATAAGATATGCAATCTCAAGGAAAATAAGAGACCGCTCGAGTTGGTAAATCTTCCCAAACCTGTTCCGAAAGAGAGAGAAATTTTAGTAAAAGTTTCGGCATGTGGTGTCTGTCACACAGAATTGGATGAAATTGAAGGAAGAACGCCACCGCCCCGGCTTCCAGTTGTTTTGGGTCACCAGGTCGTTGGAAGGGTGGAGAAATGCGGCGGTAAAGCAGGCAAGTTTAAAATTGGAGATAGGGTTGGGATAGCTTGGATTTATTCAGCATGCGGAAGATGCAAATTCTGTCTTGAAGGCAATGAAAATTTATGTGAAAATTTTAAAGCAACCGGTAGGGATGCCAACGGAGGGTATGCGGAGTATATTACCGTTTTAGAAGATTTTGCCTTTAAGATTCCCGATGAATTCTCCGATTCAGAAGCAGCTCCCCTTCTATGCGCCGGAGCCATTGGCTACCGGTCACTGCGATTAACCGAGATCAAAGATGGGCAAAATCTGGGACTTACCGGATTTGGGGCTTCTGCCCACCTTGTAATTAAGATGGTAAGACACAAATATCCAAACTCTAAAGTCTTCGTATTTGCAAGGAGTGAACAAGAAAGAAATTTTGCTAAAGAACTTGGAGCTATTTGGGTGGGAGACACTCAAGATAAACCGCCCGAAAAACTGGATTGCGTGATTGACACCACACCGGTCTGGAAGCCAGTAATAGAAGCTTTGAAGAATTTAGAAAGCGGGGGAAGACTTGTTATTAATGCAATTCGCAAAGAAGAGATAGACAAGGAATATCTTTTAAAGTTAGATTATCCAACTCATCTCTGGCATGAAAAAGAGATAAAGAGTGTAGCCAATGTGGGTAGAAGAGATGTCAGCGAATTTTTGAAACTGGCTGCTGAAATTCCCATTAAACCCGAAGTTCAGGAATTTTCACTAAAAGAGGCAAATAAGGCATTGCTCGAGCTCAAAGAGAGAAAAATTCGGGGAGCGAAGGTATTAAGAATTGATTGAGTTAAAAGAAGGTCTTGACGCCTTTCCTGTCTGTCGGCAGATAGGTAATTATTATCAGCGTGGTTGCGGTTCGCCCCTTCGGGGCTCACCAAAATGCTCGCTATTGCTCGCACTTCGCAAACACGCGAGACGTTAGGAGAAATTGGCTGGTATGTTGAGGAGGTAGATGTCTAAATGGTAGAAGATAGATCTAATGATATTGAAAGTATAAGAAAGAGGTGGGACGAGCATGTTAATAGATACGATGAGTGGTATAAGACTTTTGAAGGTGCCGTTGAACACCATGTGGAGTGGGAGCTGCTAAAAGGATATCTCCCAAAAAACAGAGATGCAAAGATCTTAGATGCTGCTGGCGGTACTGGTAGGATAACACTCCCTTTGGCGAAGATGGGATACTCAGTTACTCTATGTGATATCTCTCCCGGGATGCTAAATGTGGCAAGGCAAAAATTGCTTAGAGAGGGGGTCTTAGATAAAGTAGAGATCTTGGAGTGCGATGTTTGCAAACTTCATTTTGCCGACGAGAGTTTCGATTTTGTTCTCTGCTGGGATGGGATGATCGAAGCCGCAAAAGAGCTCATACGAGTGACAAAGAAGGGAAGAAGGCTTTCAATATTTCTAATGAATAAATGCAGTGATGCCATTAGTAAGTTTCGCGACGACCCCGATTCTGCTCTTGCTCTACTTAGATCAAAATCGAATTATGTCTACCATGATGAAGGGAAACACATGGCTGTTAGCGTGGAAGAGGCAAGGGAGCTCTTTGAGAAGGAAGGAATCAAGGTTATCGAGATCTACGCCGTTTGCGGTATGCTGGAATTGCTCTCTATCCCAGAAAAAACTCGAGAATCTTGCAATTGGGATGAAAAATCCTTCAGGCAGGTGACTGAGATGCTATTAAGATTGAGTAAAGAGCCTTCGGTTAAAGGATTGCCAAGACACCTGGTTTTATATGGAGAGAGAATTTAGGAGGAGAAATGTTGGGCGACAAGAACAGAAAATATTGATGCCCAGAGTTAATCAGCCATCTTCGCCTAACACATAGGTCAGGCGATTGTCCCCGCCAGAGGCGGAGCTTCGTAAACCCGCGTACCGTTACACGCTATTGCAAAATTTAGTAGGGACAATAAAGGTGGTGGATAGACATGAAAATTAAGAACCTCAACGACAAGAATCTAAAAGATATAGTAGAACCCTGTGTTTGCGAAGAATGGGTTAAAAAGTTTGCAAAGAACAACGATGTAAATCTTGAAAGAGTTAAAGGAGGTTTCTCTAAGGGCGCAGAATTAAGAATCGATTGGATAAAGAAAAGGTTACCTTTAGGTTATAGAGCAAAGATTGCGTATGAGGAAGAGAAGCCGGTTGGATTTATTGATTACTTACCCATAGAAATAGCACAAGACCCTATCTTGGGATATGATATTACTGTGATTAATTGCATACTTATTATTCCAGGTGATAGTTATAGAAGCAAAGGCTATGGAAGGATTTTACTTGAATTGGCCGAGGCTGATGCAGAAAAGATGAGCAGAGGAATTGCGGTTGTAGCTCATAACCATCCAAGATGGATGCCCGCTTCATTCTTTACAAAGATGGGTTACAACATAGTTGATGAGCAAAACGGTAAGATTAAAGAAATACTTATGCTAAAGACATTTCAGTCGGTTGAATCGCCTATGTTTGTAGAATCAGCAAATACACATAACCAAAAGTCGGTATCTGATAAAGTAATAGTAGAAATATTTTGTAGTGGAGCCTGTCCACATAATCTAATGAGTGTTGAATTGTTAAAAGAATCGCTAATTGAATTCGGAGATAAGGTAATTATAAAAGAAGTGATAACCAACGATTTGGCATCGGATGTGCGCAGGAAATATGGACACAGTTACGGTGTCTATATAAACGGCAAGCCTAACTTCTGGTTATTAGGGGCTTCAAAAGATGAAATTCGTCAAGAAATAGAGAACAATTTATGAAGAAAGGCGGGAATTGAGGGGTATGCTATGGCAAAGAGAAGAGAATTTCGTAAAGAAGGACCTGCGAAGGTGAAAACTTTAGATTTGAAGCTGATAGATTCTTTAGAGAAGAAATACGGTCCTCTTTGGGAGACTATATGGCCAGAGGAATATTCTTTCAAAGAGCCATTCAAAAAGTTGATAATTACAGTTCTTTCTCAAAACACAAGTGAAGCCAATTGCATTCGAGCCTATAATGGTTTACGAGCGAGATTCAATATCACACCACAGGTTCTTGCAGAGGCAAAGCAAGATGAGATTAAAGAAGCTATTAGAAGTGGCGGGCTCTATAATGTGAAGGCAAAGAGGATTAAGGAACTGTCTAAAGCCGTTTTAGAAAAATTCAGGGGTGACTTATCAACCGTCCTTAATTTTCCCAAGGAAGAAGCGAAAAAGAGGTTAATGGAGCTACCGGGGATAGGAGATAAAACAGCTGATGTGCTTCTAACCAGCCGCTACTCCTATCAGAGGGTGATACCCATTGATACACATTTTGAAAGAGTTACAAAGCGAATAGGTTTAGTTGCACGAGATGCTGATTACAATGCGGTGCAGAAAGCTTTGATGCATTTTTTACCTGAGGAGAGGCGAGCTAGACTCTCTGGTTTAATGTGGCTACTTGCCAAAAACACATGTCGAGCAAAGAATCCAAAATGTTACGAATGTCCACTCGCTTCTCTATGTGAATATAAAATCAAGAAGGAGGTATCATAATGGCAAATCCGTTTAATTGGGTAGAAATAAGGACGAGGGATTTAGAGAGAGCAAAGAAGTTCTATGAGGCTCTGTTTGGCTGGAAGATAAGCGGGAAGGAGAATAAGGATTTCGCCTACTGGCTTATTGATACGGGCGCCAAACCAGGTGGTGGTATGTGGCGAATGCCCGAGGGTAAGCCGCTCGGTGTTTTTTTACTTGACAGACACCATTTTTTGTATTATAATGTATAGCAGATTTGGAGAAAGCATAGCTCTTTGTAAAATTCAATCATAACTTACTTGTTTGAAAAATCTTACCACAGTCAAGTGAGCTATTCCTATGGTGAAGTTTTAAAAAGAATAGAGACCAATAATTTATACAAGGGAGGGGTATGTTAAGCAACTATACAGCCATTATTGTAAAAAGCGAAGACTGGTATGCAGGATTTATCAAGGAATTACCTGGAGCTCATTCACAAGGCAGAACGATAGAAGAGGTCAGGGAAAACTTAAAAGAGGCAATAAAGATGGTTATTGAGTCGAACTACAGACACTCTATTGAGGGATATGAAAAAGTTATTGAGGAAAAAATGACTGTGAATATATGAAGAGAAAGGACTTTTTAAGGCATCTAATAAGCAATGGATGTGAGCTTGAACGCAAAGGGAAAAAGCACACATTATTTTACAATCCTGTGACCAGCAAATCTGCGACTGTTCCCAGACATAAAGAACTCAATACTTTCACTGCAAAAGCAATATGTAAGGATTTAGGTATCCCAATTATAAAAACCCGATAGTAAATTTTTTAACTGTAATTCAGACAGTAATAATGATAGAGTAAGGTTTTATAAGTCGAAGAATTATTAATGAGGCAAATCTACCTGTCGGTAGACAGGTATCAGCAAGTTAGTAAGACAAATTTTTTGATTATAAGGTAATTAAGAGACTAACATTGAAGATGGTCTAAAATTACAGTTAGTTTCTCTTGACTTATTATTGTTTCGATTCTAAAACTAAATAATCAAAAGGGAGTAAGAATATGTTTTCTTCTTTCTCTATATTTTGGTGGTTTCCGGATTTCAAGCAAAATGGATATCTAAATAACATTCTTAACAACTTATTATCCCTCGAGTGTGGCCCACATTTTGAGGGATTTTTTATTTAAAATTCAGCCTCTCTACTGATAGGTAGAAAGGTATGTAATGAAGTGAAAAGGCAACCAAGTTCCAGGCCTTTACACCTATCTGCCGACAGGTAGATAACACATAAGGTAGAGAAAGGGTAAAGATTCTTTACCACACAACCCATGCAAAAATCCTGGGCAAGATGCCAAAAATTGAGCACTGAAGCCAAAACCGATAGGAAGACCAAAGAAGAATAAATAAATGATCGCTGTCCCTATTTTTAATGGAGGGAAATATGAAGAAATTTGTAGTTATTGGAGCGATAGCTGCTCTGGCTGGCCTATGTTACGGAGCAACCTGGGAAAGAACTTATCCTCAGTTGGGTCATACCCAGGATTGGTCTGATCGAGCAAGTATAATTAGTATGAAATATTGGGGGCTAGCGGTTAGCGATCCCTACTTTTACAAAGATTTAGTTATTGACCCTTACAAAGAGGTAAAGGAAGGCGAAGAACAATATTTTTCAGTCTGGGTAGCGGATTCAGATCCAGAAGGAGAAATAGAAACAGTAACAGTATCGATTGAAACAGATAAAGGTAGGATTGTATTCGACCTTGAATTAGTAGAGGGAACAAAAAAGGACGGCCGGTGGATGGGTTCTTGGACAGTGAAAAATATTTCAAGTCAAGCTTACTATTTTACCCAGGTTTGTTATAGAACTAACAGAGGTCAAATGCAAGCAAGGAATCTTTTTTTGTGTCCTTCCTTACAAATGCTACCCTTAAATCCTGAGTGGATGTACTTCGGCCAAGAGAATTCTTCTCTACCCTCTCCTACAATCTCATCTCTTATTGTTGACCCGGAACAAAATATATGGATCGGAACCTGGGAGAGTGGTTTAGCAAAATTCGATGGAGTCAATTTTATAGTGTATAACACAGATAACTCTGAACTACCAAATAATGCAGTTAGGGCTCTGGCTGTTGATACGAAAGGCAACATCTGGATCGCGACCCCAGAGGGATTAGCAAAGTTTGACGGAGAAAATTGGACAATCTATACTCCAGAAAATTCCGGAGTTCCCCTCGCTATCAATGCCATTGCTATTGATGCTCAAGATAATTTGTGGCTTGGAATACCAAGATGTGGGATTGATGACAGGGAATTTTTAAAGTTTAACGGAGTTAACTGTGAGATAATAGAAAATCGTGTGCTGGTAAGCAATATTGTCAGAAGTATTGTTATTGATAGCAGTGGAAACAAATGGATCGGGCAAAATAATGGTATGAGTGGAGGCTTATCAGTCTATCGCCAAGGAGGAGTGATTCTTCCTGTTATGGTCACATTACTCTCACCTTCTGATAATAGTTATTTAAACGATGACATAGTCAACTTCATCTGGAACGCTAATAAGCCGGGTAGCGTTGACCATTATATTCTCCACTATGCTCTGAACAGTGGCTTTTCACAGGGACTGGTTGAAACTACTTCAGTTGATACTACATTTACGACTACACTCGCTGATACAACTTATTACTGGAGAGTGAAGGCAGTGGATAGGGCAGAAAATCAAAGTGATTGGTCATCAGTATGGTACTTTGAGATAGACACACACTCACCTGGTACTCCTGCCCTTATTTCACCACCAGATAGTAGTTGGCTCAACGATAATGCGATTGCTTTTGAGTGGAGTGAGGTAGCAAAGGGAACAGTAGGCAGTAAGCAGTGTGGAGTAGGCAGTAATGTAGGGCAAGGCTTAAGCCTTGCGTCAAGTGAGCATAATACAGGCTCAAAGTCTTCTCCCATTCATTATATCCTTCAGGTGGATACGACCTTAAACTTCAATACACCAATTACTGATACAACGAATGTAACTTACGATACACTCACTCTGGATGAATATCTCTATTACTGGAGAGTTAGAGCCTATGACGAGGCAGGAAACGAGGGCGAGTTCTCTCAAGTTTCCTGTTTTGTGGTTGACACTACCACAAGATATAATAGGAGGAGAAATGGATAAATTAAAATGTGATAAGTGCGGTAGAGAGTTCCTTTTTGGCGAAAAGATGCGAATCTGCGACAAATGTGGTGCCAGATTATGCATATCTTGCTCAGGTGGTGGGGGCTATGGAGACTACAAGACTGTATGCCCGATATGTCACCAGTCTGCGACTATGAGAGAGCAAGAGTATAAAGGTTGGTAAAATCAATCTGCAAAGCTACCAAAGCTACGGGTTACCACAAAATCAGGATAAACTCGGGAAGTCTCTCGTCTGGCATCTATTTTTTGAGATTTGAGGTTGAAGGATACAATGCAACCAGGAAACCATTGATAATTAGATAGTGTTCTAACATCCCTTTTATAATACCTTGAAATCACTGAAGGAACAACGAGACCAAACGATAATAGTTCTATCCATAGGAATAACTATAGGTCAGTTAAAGATCGCTTTGAGAAGAGGCTTAAAATTGGTGAAGGTGTCAAATTTATTCTGTGCCAGGGATGTATATCCAACATTATCAGATATAAACGAGTTAGCCGAAGCCGATCATATCTGGGGTTTTATTGTGGGTGGGATAAGATCGCTGGATATGTTCGGGAAAAAAACCTGCAATCACCACCCGCAAAAAAGGAGGAAAGCGTGAAGGGTAAAGTTGCAGTGACTATTGTGGCTTTGGTAGTTTTGGCGTTTATCGCTCCTACATTAGCTTACAGTAACGAAGGAGCGGTAAAAGGCGGTGGTGGAGGCGGTTTCATGTTCGGGATGAACAGGCTTAATTTGGCAGAACTCAGCACGAAGTTGGAAGCCAAAGGGTTTGAAGCTCTGGAGAAGAACAACATTTCTTTCGGTGGTGGAGGCTATGGAATAATCGGTGAGAAGATTCTACTCGGTGGTGAAGGACATGGTTCTCAACAAGCCATTTTTAGCGATACCTTGAAAGCCTCGGTTAGTGCTGGCTATGGATTTTTCGATGTAGGCTATGTGCTTTTGTCGAAGAAGAGTTTTAGGCTCTTTCCGATAGTTGGATTAGGAGGTGGTGGCATTGACTTGAGAATCTTAGAAAGGGGTGTTACACCTACCTTTGATGAGATATTAGACAATCCTGGTAGGGAAGCGAACATCTCGACAGGTAGTATCTTACTTCAATTTGGAGCAGGCCTGGATTATTTTTTGAAACTTGGTGAAGATGAAAAAGGGGAAGGTGGATTACTTTTTGGCATTCGAGCAGGATACACTTATGCCCCCACCCAGGCGGACTGGAAAATGGGAGATATGGATGTTTTGGGCGGTCCTGATATTGGAGTTACGGGTCCTTATATCCATTTAATCTTTGGCGGTGCAGGGTTTGGAAAGTAAAGAATGCTTTAGCTTGAGATAGCGGGGGAAAGTCCGCCGCTTCGCCTAACACATATCTACCTATCGGTAGACAGGTTAAAAGCGATTTGTCCCTCTCTACCTGTCGCCTGCCTACCGTCAGGCAGGGTAGACAGGCAGAGAAAATAAATGTTCTATCTGTGACCTCTGTGGTTGATGTCTTACATAACAAAAGAAGCAGAGGGGGTTAAGTATGGCCAAAGGGAACCAGATGATTGCAGTTTGTGGATTGGACTGCAATGGATGTGATATCCTTCAGGCACCAAACAATCCTGAAATAGCACAGCAAATTGTAGACTGGTTTAAAAAAGAAAGAGATACCGAGGTAAAGATCAAGGACATCCGTTGCTCTGGTTGTAAGGGTGACAGAACAAAACACTGGTCTCCAGACTGTTGGATATTCAAATGTTGTGTTGATAAGAAGAGGTTAGAATTTTGCTGTGAATGTGTTGATTTTCCATGCGAGAAATTTAACGAGTGGGCTAAAGGAAGCAAGAAATATGGGGAAGCTCTAAACCGACTCAAGGGGATGAGGAAGAAATAAGGCAGGCGACGCACCTAAAGAAAGGGAGCAATTATGTCAGATTTTGATGATGCATTCGGACATGGGTTGTATGATTATTTAAAAGGCAAGGGTCAGTCTATCATCATAGAAAGAGATGACGGCCTCATAGAGGCGGGAAGAATCGCAGGATATTTTGCAGAATATCTTGACTGGCCTGAACATGAAAAAAAAGCATTGAAATATACCAAGGGGAGGGTTCTTGACATAGGATGCGGTGTAGGAAGACATTCAATATATCTTCAAGAAAGAGGATTGGATGTATTAGGAACGGATATATCCCCACTGGCAATCAAGGCTTGTAAACTCAGAGGGTTGAAAAAGGCAAAAGTATTGCCAATCACACAAATCGGAAGAGATCTAGGTAAATTTGATACGATACTTATGCTTGGTAATAATTTTGGACTCTTTGCAAATAAGAAAAGAATAAAATGGCTCCTACAAAGGTTCTATAACATCACCACAGAAAACGCACTCATAATAGCAGAAACAAGAGACCCATACAAAACAGACGAGTCTATACATCTGAAATACCACGAATCTAACTGAAAAAGAGGAAGAATGGCGGGTCAAATAAGGCTCAGAATACGATATAAAATCTACGCAGATCCATGGATTGACTATTTGATGGTATCTCAAGAAGAAATGAAGGCGATGCTTAACGATACCAGATGGTCAGTCAAGAAATTTATAGAATCAGATACGGCAATGTATATATCTGTTATTCAGAAGAAAGGCTACTAAGCAGTATCTCCACCGCTCTCTTCAGTTGCTCGTCAGCGGGTTGTGTGTCCTCGTATGGTGGATTATATATACAGTAATCTGGAACAGCACCTCCTCCCTCCAGGTTCACATCGTCATTTATCCTATACCATCCCCTTCCTGGAACCGTAAACACCGTCCCGTCCTTGAGAGTTTTCGTGCCAGTACTGATTACGCCTCCTTGCGTCCTGTTGCCAACGAGTTTACCTATGCCAAGCGTCTTATATGCATGGGCAAATATCTCGCCGTTACTTACTGTCTTCTCATTTATAAGTACTATAGAGGGCTTTGTCCATACATAGTAAGGCAATCTCTCGGATATGGGATAACCTGGTTTGTCTTCCCTTCTAACTGTATAAGAATGAACCCTTGTATCAAGCATCATCAGGAGATAGTCGGCGATCCACCCACCCGAATTGTCCCTCACATCGATAACGAGCCCGTCTTTTCCAAGTCCCTGTCTGTACACTTCCTGCTGGAATTTATCTACAGATGCCCATCCCATATGTGGTATGTGGATATACCCCAATCTTCCGCTAGAGAATTCTTTCACCATATTCTTTTGCTCATCCACCCATTCCTCGTAAAGACATTTGCCGATTTCGTCTATACCTGAAGGTCTTATCCGCACTTCTCTCTTTTTGCCTTTCCTATCCAGCACCCGCAATCTTACAAGTTCATCCGACTTGCCCTCCATAATTCTGTATATGTTATCCCTTCCAATATCTACATCATCTATACTTAATATGACATCTCCCTCATAGAGTCTACTCTCCTCCCTATCTGCTGGCGAGTTCTTTATCACCCTCTTAACTTTAACACCTCCTCCCTTGTAGTTATAGTCCCATACCACTCCAAGCATTCCTGTAGAAATGGGTAGCAATTCTGGAACCTTGTATATACTGAGATGAGATGAGTTGAGTTCACCCAGCATAAGTCTTGTCACATTTCTGAACTCATATGGATGTTTCATTCTGAGCACCTGCTCCCTGTATTTATCATACATACTGTTCCAGTCAACCCCATGAAAATCCTCATCATAGAACTCGTTTCTAAGCGTCCTCCACACCTCACCGAACATCTGTTCTCTTTCGGCTTTTATATCTATCTTCTCTCTTATATCAAAATCTATCCCCTCTCCTTCCTTACCCCCCATATCTGTTCTTCTTATCTTCCCTTTAGAGAGGTAGTAGACCTTATTATCTTCTACCACCACCTGTTCAGGTTCCACACCTCCTGTAGTCAAAGGCTTCAGGTCACCGTTCTTCTTTCCTATAGTATAAAGGTCTGCCTTACCTGTGTGATTGCTCCTGAATATGAATCTCTCATTATCAGGGGATATGGAGAATATAATGGCATCTCCTGGCAGTTTTGTTCCTCTCCTTACCCTTTTGTCTATATCCTCAAAATCTATCTTTACACAAGGAATACTGTCTTTCTTTGTAATCAACTTTTCTCTCTTCCAGTCCTCTTCTGTCTTCTCATCATCCTCCTTTCGCAGGTATACCCACCATATATCGTATTCATCACCCTCCCTCTCCGATGAGAACGCAAGCATCCTCCCATCGCCCGACCATACAGGGCAGATATCTGGATCGGGATGTTTCGATATGTTCCAGACCTCTTCTGTCTCAACATTCACTACATAGATATCATCTATATAATTCTCCCCCCTGTATGCTATCCATCTGCTATCAGGAGACCACTCATATTCGCCTACTCTCCATTCCTCAGACAGCAGTCTCTCTTTCTTTCTTTTAAGATCGTACACTATTAGTTTTCCCCGATTCCTTATAAATGCTATTTTCTTTCCGTCAGGTGAAACCTTAGGCGTATGTTCATCAAAGAATGTTGATATTATCTTCTCTTCCTTTAAAGATAAAGAAATATCAAGCCTTTTCATGTCCTTGTCTGAACTTTTTATTCTGTATATATCATAATTCCCGTCTCTATCGGATGCGAAATACAGTACTTCTCCTTCTTCTACAAACTCAAGGTCCATTGCCCTGGCAGAGCAATCAGTAATCCTTCTTGCCTTACCCCCTGAGGTATCTCCCACATATACATCCCCTCGTAGGATGAACGCCACCACGCCATTTGATGTAGCAAATTCACTTATATCCTTACATTCTGTAAGCCACTCATCTTTCCATTCCTCCTCTATTACTTCTATCTCTATGTCCCTTACCTTAAGTGTACGGGTATCAAGCATGTAGAGGCCAAAACCTCTCTCAAATACAATTCTTTCACCTCTACCGTCTATTGCAGGGTATCTCACTCCATCGTCCTCAAAATATGTAAGTTGCTGAAGTTCACCCGTTGCAAAGGAATACCTATAAATATTGGAAGTGCCGTTTCTGTCAGAGAGAAAATACAGAATGCCCGAATCACCCCACATTGGATAACCATCGTTGTGCTCCGTATGTTCTCCAAACAGAAGATAGACGCTGTCCCCCTCGGATATCCATATATCGCTTGAAGCAGAACCCCTATATCCCTTTCTCCACCAGGAGTAATATCCTCTTGTAAAGGCTATCATTTCATCCTTTGAAACACTGATATCAGACACAATAAACTCCAGAACAGGTCTTGGGTTACCCCCTGTAAGCCCTATCGTATATGGTACGGTGCCACGATGGGAGAGTTCTCTCTTTGAAGTAAAGAGTATATTGCCTGTTCTGGGATCCCATCCCTGTAACATATCATCTCCCGTATAATAAGTAACCTGCTTAAGAAAACCGTTGTCAAGAGATATAGCATATACATCAAAATTTTTATTTCTGTCGCAGTTGAAGGCAATATATTTCCCGTCAGGCGACCACATAGGTCTGCAATTATACCCCTTGCTTGTAAATCTTACTGCTCTACCGCCGCTGTCTGGTACAACCCATATATCACCCTCATATGAAAATGCAATTCTTTCCCCGTCTGGTGAGAGTGCTGGTGTTCTGGGAAATGAAACCTCACCAGAGAAAAGATATGTGGAAATAGATATCAAAACTGTAGCGATAATCCTTTTCATAAATCCCCCCGTAAAGCCAAATCAAAAATAGTAACACGGATTACAGTGATTTTTTTAACACGAATTACACGAAAAATGCGAACTACACAAATAAATTTTATTCGTGACAATTTGTATAATTCCTGCCTACCGCAGGCAGGCGTGGTATTTGTGTTCTTATAATCTTGTGTAATCTGTGTAATCCGTGGCTAAAGTTTTACATTTCAACCATCTGTGGCCTCTGCGTTCTCTGCGGTTAAGATACTACCATCTCTGTGGTTACAATTTTACCACACATTGCACTGTTTGTCAAGAAAAAAGAGAAATCTAATAGGGATTGCCTGCCGGCAGGCAGGAAAGAGAACTTATGAGACAAAAAATAAGAAACAAAAAAGAAGAATCTCTTCCAATGGATTCACTTCGTTCACCACAGGTCTCTTAAAATCCCTGTCAAGGAAAAAGTATCTGGCCACAGTGACTACCCATGTGGGGACAGGGCTCGTCCCTGTGCGAGATGGCGCAATTTACCACAAAGTTCACAAAGGACACAAAGTTTAAAAAATAAATAGCTTCTCTTTGTGTGCTTTGTGGTTTAAATAAAAAGAAATTCGTGCAATTTGTTAATTCCTGCCTACCGCAGGCAGGCGTGATATTCGTGTTTTATACTTTCATAGTAGTATCAAGAAGAAAAAGAAGATTTTCGAAAGTCTCTTTCGATCTCTTTAAATCCATGTCAATGTATAGTTTCCTATACGATCAAGGAAATTTTATCGGCACTGTAAACAGTGCCCAACCAGCACGTTCGGGCACTCTGGTCGGTTACCCCCCGTCATAGGCGGGGGGTAACGAATATCAGTCTATTTCTCATTCCTCTTCTTTTCTGGCTGCAATACGATACCAGATGACTAGCGCCACACCAACGAATGCGACAATTAATCCCCCACCCATAAACCACTCGGAGACATTGGCAACCAGCGTGAAGATAATCAGTGCCACTCCAATCCCAAGGCATACACACCCTCTTCGCAGACTATCCAGAGGCGTAGCTGGTTTAACGGCGGGTACGGGCTCTGGAGGGAGCTCAACCCCCTTTTCAATCGCCAACATCCTTTCCTTGCTCTTCTGCATTCGGACACGATACCAGAAATAGAGCGCCATTATCGGAATGAGCAGGCTCATAACAATGGCTATTATGGGTATGAACAACCCAATAATAGCAACATCCATCTTTCCTCCTTTGTTTTGTTAAGGTAATGTAAAAAATTAATCACAGAGATCAATAAATTAGTGAATTAGGTTAATTCAGTTAATTTAGTTAATTTGAATAGTCTACGCCTTAATCACTCAATTAACTTAATCTCTTAATCACTTTTCATCTGTGAACTCTTACAAAATTAATCTCTTTATTCCATCTTTTAGCCTTTCTACATTGAAGTCTAGCGGTTAAAAACAGGGATTGGAAGAGAATTTAAGAGAAAAATAAAATCACTGTGAAATTATCAAAGTCTTTATTTGGATTCAACCTGTTAAATAGTTACAAAATTAAATGCAAGTAATCACTCTTGGTAGTTTATTTAACAGGGGAACCACAGAGTTCTATATCCTTTTTCTCTCAGCGTTTTCTGCGGCCTCTGCGGTTGCAACTCTATACTCTCTGTGGTTTCTTTCATCTCATTATACTTTGACTGAATATTTTGGTAATTGTTTCAAAAAATTCTTGACTTTTAAAAAAATTTTTGTTATACTTGAAACAAAGGAGGAATTTGCTCGTCTTATAATTATGAATAAAGAATAGATAAAGACTTCGTAATAAGACTGAAGAGTGGTGATAAACGGGCATTTGAGAAACTTCTCACCGAGTACAAGAATATGATTTATACAATAGTGAACAGGATGGTATACAACAAAAATAAAGTTGATGATCTATTGGCGGATATATTTGTCAAGGTTTACCAGAATATTCAGCGGTTTGATGAGAGGTCCAAGCTCTCGACCTGGATGTACAGGATTGCCTACAATCACTGTCTGGATCACATCAGAAAGGCAAAAAGGGATTCACTCGAAGCCTACGAGCCGTTGGATAGTATGTTTGACCTCTCCAGCAACGGTCTTGATGCTGAGAAAATGGTATTGAAGGAAGAGAGAGAACAAGTTTTGTATGCCCTGGTTGATTCGATGCCCGAGAGATATCGGATGGTGTTAAACTTTTATTATTTTGAGGGGATTTCGTACAACGATATAAGCGAAATTATGGGAATCCCAATGGGGACAGTGAAGACTTATCTTTTCAGGGCAAAGGCATGTTTGAGAGGAAAAATGAAAAAGATGGAGGTTTTATGAATAAATGTAGAGAATACAGGCGAATGATCGTTCGCTTCTTTTCAAAAGACCTCACAAAGGAGAAAGAAAAGATATTGAAT
>Ga0066637_10000839_pt1 | contig 19266 bp, 21 predicted proteins | sample CryGeyCG2014_020_FD_62737 | JGI IMG/M metagenome (GOLD analysis project Ga0066637, IMG submission 62737) | Groundwater microbial communities from aquifer - Crystal Geyser CG08_land_8/20/14_0.20 | ecosystem: Environmental > Aquatic > Deep subsurface > Groundwater | place: USA: Utah: Grand County...
CGAGGTCTCGGTGGATTTGACGCTGATAAGTAACAGGTTTTTCCAGCAAATATTTAGCTATACGGAAAGCTTGAGGAGACGACAGTTTTACAGACAATTTCATCTCACAAGCATATTCGTAGTGTTGGATTATTTAAATGTTCGGTAAATAACGAACAGTTCGGTAAATAACGAACTATTCAAAATGTAGAAAGGAAATAAGTAACATGTGGCTGAAGGTGTTTAGCTGAACCAGAGTATCGCGGAATCTCAATTCCATTTTGGCCTAGGTCTTTTATAAGCGCCTTGCGAGTTCAGTCGCAAGCTGTTTATAAAGGGTTTGCGACTAGAACCAGAGTTTCATTACATGAAATGATAGATAGCGAACTTTCTTAACGCTCTTTTATAGTTGTTAAGCAGTTACCCAAAAGTTGGCATGTTGCATTTAAAACTTTGAAGTTTTTCGGTTGTCTTGTTGGCTTTTGTTGTTGTGGTTATCCCTAGGTAATCAACAATAATTTTTTCCATTCATAGGACTGGTATCATTGGTCTTCTGCTTCTATGCCCCTAGCGCGTGAAGACTGGGATCTGGCTAAAGACTGTCTAATGGCCGATTTGTGTTGAAGAAAAAGCTTTGAGTAAGAGGGCTTCCAAAAGTTCGGTAAACAAGTTAACGTTCGTTGTTCACCAAACATTTTTCCTATTAAGCAGAAAATCAAACGAGTGTCTTTGCGAAAAGCCTTTATCTTGTCAATGCGCTGACAAGATTGAATGATAAACTTGTCAATCTCAGTCTAGTTGAGGATAATTGGTGGTGCAGACCTGATTTTCTGAGCTTTTCACAGGGTCTAATGGAAACTGCAAAAGAGGAGTTGAAGCTGCCTTTAGACGAGATGGAACGTCATTTGAGGGTTCCTTTGACTGAGGAAATGGGGAACGAGACCATGAGTTTGGGCGACAGAATTTTCTTTGTTCCCGCTTGGCCTGATCCTTTCATAAGATTAGCTTAGTTTTCATTGCGACAAGCAAAACTAACGAACTGCCAAGAGTTCAGAAGTAGTAGTCACTTCTTCCTAGGGCACTGTACTACTTCCAATTCTATTCTAATTACCTTGTTGACCTATTTTTGAGTGGCAAGTCACCATCATTGTTAAACCTTCATGATTTGTTGTTGTAGACCCCTCCCCCTATCAACAACAACACAAGCCAATTTCCACATAACTGTCAGAGAACCTCCAGCACATGTCTTCCTTAGCCGGGCCCTTTCATGACTTTCTGATGCGAAACATGCTACGAACTGATGCTACATCAAATGCTGCCATTTCCCGAGCATAGTGTTTTTAAAAAATATCGAGGGGCAAGTCGTATTCGTTGAAATTTCATGCAATACCCGTAGACTACAACTATCATGCCAAAGACAACTACTTGAACCACTCACAGGTTTTTCCATGACACCAGCATACTATCATTCGCAAAAAACTTGAGAAGAGCGTCACAGGCGAACACAGTGACGGACGCAAGATCTTCCGTAAAAGAAAGCAGCGACTTGAACCAAAAACCAGAACAAATAGGAAAAGGTTTTTAGTTCAGTTGTTATATGACAGTCTGCAAGCGAGTTTAAGATACATTGAGGTAGATATTTAATGTCTGTATTTGCAGCACCGGGAGCGTACGACCGTGCAATAACCGTTTTCTCACCAGACGGTCGGCTGTTTCAAGTTGAATACGCAATGGAATTGGTTAACCGTGGAGCAACAATTTTGGGAATACAATGCCGTGAAGGAGTAGTTATAGGAGCAGAGGAGACAGTTGACCCCCTCGAAGAAGCGGAATCTTCTTGGAAAATTTTCAAACTTGACAACCACATAGGAGTAGCCATAGTAGGCTTAAGCTCAGACGCAAGAGTCCTAATAGACAATGCACGAATATACGCCCAAAGCAACAAGTTAACGTACGATGAGCCAATAGACGTAGAAGTATTAACGAAAAGAGTATGCGACATAAAACAGCTCTACACACAACATGCTGGCGTGAGACCCTTCGGAGTTTCAATGATCTTCGCTGGAGTAGACAAAACTGGAAACCACGTGTTTGGCACACATCCAAGCGGAACATATCGAGGCTACAAGGCTAGAGCAGAAGGCGCCGGAAGAGAAACAGTAATCAAAATATTGACAGAGGAACACCGTGAAGAAATGAGCCTTAAAGATACCACAAAGCTCACAGTGAAATGCCTCGTAAAAGCCCTAGAAACTAGACAGTTGCCGCCTAGAATAAAGATAGCAGTTATTCCTTCAGCAACCAAGAAAATGGAAATGCTAAGCAACGACAAAATTGGGGAATACCTGAAGGAATTAGGTTCAGGCAAGTGAAATGGGGATGGGTGAAAAATACACAATTGCCCGTTTCACAAAAGATAATGGGCACTTCGAGGTTCTCGTAAAACCCGAAAAAGCATTGCAATATCGCATGGGAAAAATACCAGCAATAACAGAAACCCTAGCTACTGAAACCATATTCTCAGACGCAAACAAAGGCACCAAGGCCTCAGAAGAAGCCCTGCGCAAAGCCTTCGGAACAACAGAACCACTAAAAGTTGCAGAAACAATCCTGAAAAAGGGAACAATACAACTCACAACCGAACAACGCAGAAAAATGATTGACAACAAAAGAAAACAAATAATAGCCTTCATATCAAGACAATGCATCGACCCGAGAACAAACCTTCCACACCCACCATTACGCGTAGAACAAGCCATGGAACAAATCCACTACTCAATAGACACCTTTAAACCAGTAGAAGAACAAGCAAAGGAAATAATCAAACTTTTACGAAGTGTTCTACCATTAAAAATGGAGCAGGTATCAGTTGGAGTCCGCATACCACCAGAATATGCAGCCAAAGCCTACGGAACAATCAAGGGATTTGGAACAATAAAACGTGAAGAATGGCGCGGAGACGGCTCATGGCACGGAGTCTTAGAGATGCCAGCAGGCTTATACGGTCCATTCCTAGAAAAAATCGGAGAAATAACTAAGGGAAGAGCAGAAGCGAAAATGCTCTCCTAAAAATGGTTTATCACGAATGTATGGATGTGTAAATTATGCCAACCTTTTTTGAAACAAGACAGCTTGTAGCACCTGGAGATTTGCTTGCAGAAGGAACATACGTTGCAGGCGAAAACACATACAAGGAAAACAACAAAATCTATGCATCAAGACTGGGGCTTGTGCAACACGAAGACAAAAAAGTAAACGTTGTTGCTCTCAAAGCCTTTTACATCCCAAAATTAGGCGACACCGTCATAGGAACCATTGTGGAAGTTGGTTTCAGCGGGTGGACGCTGGACATAAACTCGCCATATTTGGCTATTTTAAGGGCTTCAGAGGTCTTAAGCAGATCGTTCAGGCCGCAGGAAAACGAGTTGTCCAAAGTTCTTGATGTAGGCGACTTGGTAATTGCAAAAATAATGGCATATGACAGAGCGCACGACCCACGACTAACAGTTGGCGAACCTGGACTTGGAAAAATAACCCGTGGACAAATTGTAAAAATGACTCCGACAAAGATCCCCCGCGTCATCGGTAGAAAAGGATCAATGGTGTCCATGATAAAACAGGAAACAGGCTGCCACATCATTCTTGGGCAGAATGGAGTCATATTAATTACTGGTAAAAACCTGAAAGATGAACAGTTGGCAATGATGGCTCTTCGCAAAATTGAGTGCGAATCTCACACATCTGGTTTAACGGACCGCATATCCCAGATGATTAAGAAAGAAAAAGCAAAACAAAAGGAGGAATTAAACAACGAGTCAAAAACCTGAAAAGCTAATTGATAAAAAAGGTTTAAGATTAGACGGAAGAAAACCAGAAGAATTAAGATCAATAAAAATTGAAGTAGGTATCTTACCAAATGCTGACGGCTCAGCATACATCCAGCAGGGAAAAAACAAAATTTTGGCTGGTGTATACGGTCCGAGAGAGATGCATCCCAAACATCTGGCGCTTCCAGATCGAACAGTCTTGAGATGCCGCTATCATATGGCACCTTTCTCTGTTCAGGAACGAAAGTCACCAGCGCCGTCGAGAAGAGACATAGAACTTTCAAAAGTCATTCGAGAAGCTCTTGAACCCTCGATTTTCCTTGAATACTATCCGCGGACAGGCATAGATGTTTTCGTTGAGATTTTGCAGGCTGATGGAGGAACAAGATGTGCAAGCATTACAGCAGCATCGTTAGCCCTGGCAGATGCAGGTATTCCAATGCGAGATCTAGTCGTTGCTTGTGCAGCTGGAAAAGCTGACGACACCATAGTGCTGGATTTAATGGACACTGAAGACAAAAAAGGAGGCGCTGACGTGCCTGTGGCTTTAATGCCAAATCTTAACGCAATAACATTGCTACAGATGGATGGAATTCTGACGTTTGAAGAGTTCGAAAAAGCGGTAAATCTAGCCCTCAAAGGATGCAGAAAAATCTACACAATGCAAAAGGAAGCGTTAAAAGCCAAATATGAAAGCGTTAAGGAGGTTGAAGAATAATGTCATCTATAATTGTTCGTGTAAAGCAAAAGCAGATTATGGATCTAATCGCGGAGGGAAAAAGGCTGGATGGCAGAGGTCTAAAAGATTATCGTGAAATAAAAGTTGAACAAGGACTAATTGAACGGGCTGAAGGTTCAGCAAGGGTTCTCCTCGGAAAGACAGAAATCATGGCTGGAACAAAAATTGAAATAGGCAAACCATTTTTAGACACGCCTAATGAAGGCGTTCTAACCGTTAACGCTGAGCTTGTACCGTTAGCGTCACCAACCTTTGAGGCTGGACCACCGAAAGAAGACTCTATAGAACTTGCCAGAGTTGTTGACAGAGGAATAAGAGAATCAAAAGCAATTGACCTCAAAAAGCTATGCATAAAACCAGGCAAGAAAGTGTTTGTGATTTTTGTGGATGTTTACGTGCTTAACCATGATGGAAACCTAATAGATGCCTCCGCATTAGCTGCTCTCGCTGCTCTGCTCAACACGAAGATGCTTAACTACGAGATAGAAGAAGATGAAGTGAAAATAAAACCTGGTTACACCCCGCTCCACGTAAGGAAACATCCGATTGCCATCACTTTTGCGAAGATAAATGACAAGCTTATTGTTGACCCATGGCTTGAGGAAGAGCAGACAATGGATGCTAGGCTGACCATGACAATTGATGATGACGAAAATGTATGCGCAATCCAGAAGGGAGGCAGCGGATACTTTACACCGAAACAAGTATTAGAAGCCGCTAAAACGGCTATGGAAAAGGCTGACGAAATTCGAAAGAAACTAAAGTGGTGAGACACACGTGGGAAAGAGAACAAAAAAGGTGGGACCGACACGCGGGTTAGGCTCCCGTTACGGAGCCACTGTCAGAAAACGCTACATCAAAGTAGTTAAGGGAATGAAGAAGCCCCATAAATGTCCTCAGTGCGGACTTCAGCGAGTGAAAAGGGTAAGTGTTGGCGTTTGGAAATGTCGGAAATGCGGGTTCACGTTTACTGGTGGAGCCTACACTCCAATCACTAAGCTTGGAGTAGTGGCAAAGCGTGTAGCTAAGGGAACAGTTGCGGAAGAGACAGCAGCAACCGAGTAAAAACCAAGTGATAGCGTTTTCTAACTTCGTTAGTGATTTAGACATTGGTTGAAAAATCGTTTATTTTATTGACTACTTCGCGGAGACCAGCAAAGAACACGAGAACATTTTGCAAAGACCTTTCAAACACTTTTCCAAACGTTGTGCGGACAAATCGCGGCAAAATGAGCCTTGGCGGAGTGGCTGAGAAAGCATTAGAGCTCGATGCAGAGAAGGCGATTATTATTGGTAAATGGAGAGGAGACTCGGGAAAAATACAGTTATTCAGAACAAGTGCGAAGGGGTTGGATGTTATTCCACCATTAATTTACGTAAAAGGCGTAAAGTTGCGTAGAGACTTCGAAGAAAACTCGCTCAGAAGAAAGAGAATAAGGTCCGTTGCAATCGCAACTTCAAAGACCCATTCATTAGAGGTTAAGAGGCTTGAAAATGTTTTATCAGAATTCTTTAACATTCCAGTTTTTTCACTTAAGGAAATTCATGATAGAAAATTTGATGCTGCAATGCAGATTTCGGCAGATCCGCCAAACCGCATGATTATCACGTTTAAGCTTATTCCAGAGCTTGTTGAGGTTGGTCCACAGATTAGAGTGTCACATTTGGTTTGGGAGCTAAACCGATGAAAGCTAATGCTGTTTTGCGTTTGAAGTTTCCTTCACCGAGGCACTTGGAAATCATTTTTAAGGCGTTACTACCAGAGGTTAGAAAGCCTCCGACGATGCGTTCACAAGCATCTTTGGAGAAAGAAGACACTTTTTTGGTTTTGAAGATTGAAGCTAAGGATACAGTTGCTTTGCGTGCAACAGTAAACGCTTATTTGAGATGGATAGACTCCATCAGAAATGTTTTAGGAGTTTTGGAAAAGTTATAGCCATTTGCTCATTTTGATGAAGTCAACGTTCCACCATTCTTTGCGTAAATAGGCTTCAGGGACGAAACCTTGTTTTAGGTATAGGTTTACTGCTGGAATCAAAACTGGCAAGGTGTAAAGTGTGATCTTGTGGCAGCCTTCGGTTCTGCAATGTTCTATCACCTTTTTGAATAATGCTTTTCCTATTCCTCTGTTTTGGTGGGTTGGGTGAACGCCTATCCAGCCTAGTCTTGCTAAACCAGATTCGCCTACAAGTCTTCCATTGGCTACTCCAGCAATTTAACCGTTTTCTTCGGCTACAAACGTGAAGTTCGTTTCAAGTTTAAGCGAGTCGCGATAATATTTTGGCGAGTGTACTGATATGTCGAAGTCTAACGCCTTTTTTTGGATAGTAATCCTTTTCATATTCCCTCCAGCAATCCAGCATGATTTCTTTAGTCATTTTAGAAGCGTGCTTAGCGTCGCCGCGTTGCATTTTCCTAACAGATACCATTTCTTTTCACCTTAAGAAACGCTATTGTTCGTGACAGCAGAATCTCTTAAACTTGTTGACTGAGTTAACTGGGAAGTTCTCGTTTGGAAGAGAACATTTGCGGTTTGCCTTTCATCTAAAAAGGCTAGACCCCCCTTATATATACTTCAAACAGAAAACTATGTTTGAAATTGTGGAACACGTACGCAAATAGCGTGTGTTGTGAAAGATTTAATTATCATGGAAATAATACTAGTTCAAATCTTGGGCGGATAACATATGCCAATCTCAATACCAGATTTGTTTAAAATTCCTCTCATCTACTCCGTCAACCTCGCACCTGACGGACGAGTGGTCCTCTATTCTTCAAATCTCACCGGCATTCCTCATCTTTACATTTTACAGACAAAACCAGGTGCTAAACCAAAACAGATCACTAGTGGAAACGATCCTGTTATGTTTGGATCTTTATCACCCAGTGGAGATCGTATCGTTTATCTTCAAGACAAAGATGGCAATGAATTGCACCACTTGTTTCTAACATCTAGGGAAGGTAAAAAGGCTCAGCAAATCACCAAGAACCCGTACAGAACATGGGACGCAAAATGGCATCCCAACGGAAAAGAGGTCGCTCGCAGCTACGCAACCAAAAAATCCTGCAGCCTCGAAATTCTCAATGTAAAAACTGACGAGAATTTCGTATTGAAAGAGCAAGAAACCCCATTTTTCATTGATGAATATTCTCACGATGGCAAGTGGATTGCATGCACTGAGTATGGAGGCGGTAAAGATCCAAAAAACATGCAAGTTGTGGTTGTCAACAGAAACGATCCTAGCGATACGATCAACTACAATTTCAAAGACGGAACTAAAGAGATGTTCCCTATGTGGGCACCTGATGATAAAAAACTAGCATTTCTAAGCGATGTAAAAGGCAAGAATCAAGTTGTCATTCAAGACTTTCAAGGTGAACAGAACTTGTTCTTAGGTCTCAGAGAAGGAGAAGAAGCTTACGAGCAAAATATATGTTGGGGCCCTACAGGCGACAAAGTGTATTACATTGTGAGCAAACATAGCCGAAGCAATCTGTACGAGCATCCTCTCGACGGAGAAAAAACTAGGCTTCCCTTTCCAGAGGGCACAAATTTATTATCGAGAATCAGCAAAGACGGAAAAACCATAATAGCCCTCCTCTCCTCCATGTCAACCCCTCCATGTATCTACCTGCACAAAACCGAATCCCGCACTGTGACCCCTCTAACCTTAAGACAATACAAAGTCAATCTGGCTGAACTCGCCAAGCCTAAATCCATATGGTACAAATCGTCTGATGGATTGAAAATCCACGCATGGTACTTGCCAGCAGGTTGCGGAACACCGCCTCATCCTGCAGTTGTTTGGCCACATGGAGGCCCTTGGTGGCAAACCTATGATTGGTGGTCACCATACTTGCAATCTATTTCTCAAAGCGGATTTGCTGTTTTAGCTCCGAATTTCAGAGGATCCACGGGATATGGGGCGGAATTCCGTAACATGGACTTGTCTGATGCTGGAGGCGGAGATCTAGAAGATGTCGTGTGCGGTGCTGAATGGTTGGCTAGACAGCCTGAAATCGACGGTTCCAGAATTGCAATAATGGGCGGCTCCTACGGCGGTTTCATGACTCTAATAGCCCTTACGAAGAAGCCTGAAGTTTTTGCGGCTGGAGTTGCTTATGTACCTGTTACTGACTGGTTAGAAATGTATGATTTGTCTGACGCTGAATATCGAAAGTTTATGGAGGAGCTTTTTGAAGGCCCTCCAGAGAAAAGGGAGCAACATTATCGTGATAGCTCACCGATTACTTATCTTTCCCAAATTAAAGCCCCAGTCTTGATAAGTTGTGGTCGACAGGACTCTCGATGTCCGATTCAACCAGTGGAGAAGTTTGTAAAGAGGCTTAAGGAGATGCAACATCCTCACGAGTTCAGAGTAGAAGAAAAAGAAGGACACGGGTTTACGAGAGTAGAAGCCCTGATACGAGAAGTAACAATCGCAGTAGAATACCTCAAAAAAATACTTGGCACCCGCTAAATCGCTCTAGATTTCATGCTTTTTGTAGAAAATATATCGCGCCGACTCATCATCTAGTTTGTTGATGTCGCGGAATCCCCTGCTACTATTTTTTGGCCAGGTACTGATTTTCCGATAGGAATTGATGTTTTAGAGAATGTTTAATTAATGGCTTTGATGTATTGCTGTGCAGATGGAAGGTAACACAAAGTGGGTGAAGAAATTTCGAAGCTTCCACCTCAAATTCAAGAACGTTTACTAAGACTTCAGCAGCTGCAACAAACACTTCAAACAATCTTGGCACAAAAACAGCAAGTAGAACTCGAACTAACAGAAATCGAACAAGCTCTAAGCGAGTTACAAAAAACAGCAGACGACACAACCATATACAAAGCAATAGGCTCGCTTTTAGTAAAAACCGAAAAACCAAAAGTAACCGCCGACTTAGACGAACGGAAAGAATTGCTTAACATGCGAGTTCAAGTTCTCGGAAAGCAAGAAGAACGCTTAAGAGGACAACTGAAGGATTTGCAGACTAAACTTCAAAAAGACTTAAGCCCCATTTCTCCTTCGTAGCCTTCAAAAACGTTTCTGGTGGAAAACCGTGGAAATAGGGATACCAGAGCTGAAAAGTGAACAAATTGAAGAACTCTGCTTAATTGTGGAAAAAACCGCCAGACAATACCTAATATCAAAGGTTTCTCAAAAAAGAATAGAAGCCCTAAACATAAGTGTAGAAACTGAAGGAACAAAACCTGTGAGACTTACGGTTGACGTTGACGTTTCGCTATCACCGCTAATGAAAAAAATTAACGTGCAAAAACTTGTTGACGAAGCAATAAAAGAAGCCTTCACTTCAGCTGAAAATTACTTAAGGGAACTGAAATGTCATTCGAAGAAATAACTAAAATTCTACATGAATCAGATGCTAAAGTTGCTGTTTTATTATGTCACCACAACGCTGACCCAGACGCTATCTGTTCAGCCTACGCCTTCAAAAGCCTACTAAAACATTTTAACCCGAATCTTGAAGTTGAGATTGGAGCAACTCACGGAATAAGCCGACTTTCAAAACATCTACTCAAACATTTACCTATAGAAGTGGAAACACGACCTAGCGTGGAAAATTCTGACGTGACAATTCTACTGGACACCAACACAATCCAACAACTAAATAATCTAGCTGAAAAAGTGAAAACCTCAAAAGCGCCAATCATAGTTATTGACCATCATGCACCCCACCCAGAAACACAACAGCTGGCAAAACTATACATAACAAACGAAGAAGTCTCCTCAACATGCGAAATCGTCTACGACTTCTATAAGCAGACCGACGTTAAACCAGGCGAAAACGAGGCGAAAGCACTGTTTTTAGGCATAGCCTTTGACACACGCCACTTCATCATAGCCAACTCATCTACACTGAAAAAAGTCGCAGAACTAGTTGACGCTGGAGTAAATGCTCAAGAGACTATGTCTCTGCTCTCACTCCCTATGGAATTTTCAGAACGTGTCGCAAGACTAAAAGCCTCCAGAAGAATTAAACTCGTTAGAATCAACGAGTGGATTATTGCGTTTTCGCATGTCAGCGCCTATCAAGCCTCAGCAGCGCGGGCAATAATCGAATTAGGCGCTCATGTCGCAGTTGTGGCTGGACAGAAAAATGAAAATCTAGAAGTCAGTTTGCGTTCAGTCCGCGGATTTTACAAAAAGACTGGTACCCACCTTGGCAGGGATATAGCTAGACCTCTAGGCGAACATCTGCATGGCATGGGTGGTGGGCATTCCACAGCCGCTGGAGTGAACGGAGCAGGAGACATTCAAACCGTGTTTAAGTGCTGTTTGCGGCTTTTAAAGGAAAAGTTAACCAAAAATCAAGTAGCTACTCTTAAATGAGAAAATGAACCCGCTTACAAATAGGCAGGCACCAACAGCATGTCAATAATAGAAACAGAAAACTTAACGTACACTTATCCCAGTGGAGCAAAACCATCAATCAGAGACGTTTCCATAAAAATTGACAAAGGAGAATTCGTCCTAATCACAGGCCCAAGCGGATGTGGAAAAACAACACTCTGCCGATGCTTTAACGGATTAATCCCACACTTCTACCAAGGTGAACTAAAAGGCGAAATAACGGTCGCAGGACTCAGAATTGCCGAACAACCAATCTACGAAATGGCAAAACATGTAGGACTTGTTTTCCAAAATCCAGAGAACCAGCTTTTCGCGCTGTCCGTAGAAAAGGACGTAGCCTTCGGACTTGAAAACCTCGGAGTCCCAAGAGAAGAAATGCGAAAGAGAGTGGACTGGGCACTCAACCTCACAGGAATATGTGACCTAAGGGAAAGAGCACCCCATGAACTTTCAGGCGGACAACAACAACGTGTAGCAATTGCGTCTGTTTTAGCCATGCAACCAGAAATAATAGTTCTAGATGAGCCAACATCCTTCCTCGACCCGTTGGGTGCAAAGAAAATATTTGAAGTCATCTACGATTTAAACAGAAAGCTCGGAATCACCGTAGTGCTTGTTGAGCACAGACTTGACTTAACGGCAAGATACGCAAATCACATTGCCATAATGGACGATGGAAAGATCATTCTCGACGGAGAACCCCGAAAAATCTTAAGCTCTGAACAAGCCCGCCTAATCGGAGTGGGAATCCCAAAGCCAACACGCCTATACCAGATACTCCGGAAAGACGGAGTAAACCTCAGCAACACGATCCCGTTGTCTTCAGATGAGATGGCAGCCATACTAAGGGAGGCGCTCAAAAGCCAATGATTGAAGCTGAAAACGTTTACTTCACGTATCCAAACGGTGTAGAAGCATTAAAAGGTGTATCCTTAACAATCAAAAACGGTGAGTTTGTAGCCATAATGGGAGAAAATGGCGCTGGAAAAACAACGCTAGTCAAACACTTCAACGGACTGCTAAAGCCAACCAAAGGAACCGTGCATATTGACGGGGTGAACACAACAAAAGTTAGCGTCGCAACCCTAGCCAGAAACGTTGGATTCGTGTTCCAAAACCCGGATCGCCAACTTTTCAGCGAAACAGTTGAGGAAGAAATAGCTTTTGCACTAAAGAACTTCGGGTTTAAAGAAAAAATAATAAAAAGGCGAGTGACGTGGGCTCTAAACCTTTTAGGCTTAACAAAATATAGAAAAACCTCGCCCTTCATGCTCAGCGGTGGAGAAAGGAAACGTGTAGCATTAGCTTCAATTTTAGCGTGGAACCCAAAAATATTGATGTTGGATGAACCAACCATAGGGCAAGACTACCGACAAAAAGAGAATCTTCTTCAGTTCATCCTACAAATGAAAGCTCAAAGAAAAACCATAATCATCGTTACGCATGATGTGGAGTTCGTGGCTGAATGCAGCCCAAGAGTTTTGTTAATGCGAGAGGGAAGAATAGTAGCTGATGGTGAAGCACGAAAAGTGCTTACAAACCCTGAAATCTTAACCCAAGCGTCAATCGTACCACCACAAATAACTCAAATTTTCCTACAACTATCCGATTTTCAACTGTCAAAAGAAGTCATCGACGTTTACAAGGCACGGGAAAAACTGCTCAATCTCTTGGAAGCGAGAGCAAAATGAGCGTTTTTGACGGACTCAAGTTTCGAAGGATCTACTCGCCCATTCACAACCTAGACCCAAGAATAAAATTTGTCTATGTTTGCGCAATTTTTGTGGCTGCAATAATCTTCTGGGAACTACTGCCCTTAGCAATACTGTTCTTGATACAAGTTCCATTCGTCATTTTGGCTGGTGTCCAACGTGAATGGGTTCGTTCCATGCGGGGAGCAGCATTCTTAGCAATAATAATTTTCTTAACGAACTTTGTCTTTTCGTTTATTGGCGCTGGTTACACAAATCCAGCCTATTATCTGGAATATGCCTTTGCCATGACTTTACGCTTCATAGTCCTCATTGAATCCTTCTCCGTTTTCTTCCTAACCACATCACCAGACCATCTAGGCTTAGCCCTAGAACAAACACGTATTCCTTATGAGTTCTGTTTCGCCTTCACAACCGCAGTACGATTTGTCCCTGTTCTAGCCGAAGAAGCCCAAACAATTATGGATGCCCAGAAAGCGAGAGGTTTAGAGCTTGAACGTGGAAACTTTTTGAAAAGAATTAGAAATTACATTCCAATTCTCATACCCCTAATTGTGAGTGCAATTCGCAGAAGCCTAGAATTAGCTGAAGCCATGGAATCCCGTGCATGGGGAGCAACAAAGAAACGTACAAACCTGTACGTGCTTAAAATGCACAGAGGCGACTTCGTTTTAATAGTCATCACTATCTTAATCTTAGCAGTCGCAATCTACATCCATCTATCCTTTAGAATCCCATCGCTAAATGAGCTGTTAGGAGGACTTTTTAAACCGCAAGATTTTTAATATACGCGTTTGTGTATGGGCTTTTCGGAGCTTGAAAGAGGGAGAGCAAAAATGGGTTGGCCTGAAGAAGAGGATTATCTGGTTAGACGGCCTGCGGGCGAACGTGAACCCTTAACCCATCTTGGAAGCATTTTTGAGAACAATTGCTTGGTGTTTTTGGACGGTTTAATTGTTGAGTTGATGCATCGGTTAGGCTGGACCGAGGAGGATTTAAAGAGGAGACTTGCAACAATAGAGTAAGAATATAACTGGAGCGTGCAACATATTCGCGCAAAGTGGAGAAAGAAGAAACAAAGGAAACTTAAAAGAAAAAGAAAGAAAAGACGGGAAAGATACAAATAAGTACAAAGTTTCAGAAAAAGGATTTACACTCAAGAGAAATATAAAATAGTTGACGTTTCATTCTTGAATGAGGTGTGAGTGAAATCAAAAGCAACATCAGCCATATAGGATACGTTAACAGCATTAGAGATAACATTTTCAACATCAGAAAGAAAAAACTGCTAACGCTATATGAAGACCTAAAATCAGCAAACTGTGTGGTCTGCGGAGGATCCGGCAGATCACTGTACTCCTTGAACGCTGCAATGAGCCAGATCGCAATGAGCCAAATAGGCTGGAGGAACAAGGTTGTGTTGACTCCGGACGACCCGGGCTTTCCTGGAAAAAACATGTACGATGCGGCAGCCGAGCTTGAAAGACGATACAAAAAAACCCTGTTGTTGATAAACTCTGGTAGTGGCTTCTCTGATGACCCCCTAGCGATGGCGCAAGATTTAGCAAGATACGTTGAAGACAAAAAAACGTCAAGGTTTTCTATGGGACTTATAACCTCTAACTTAAACTCGCCACTAGCCAAGATAGTCCGCGAACACGGTCATGTGGTTAAGTTAAAAGGGCGAGGAAGATCGAAACCCTCTTTTGAATATAGCAAGATAGGCATCATGGGTGACATCTTCGAGTTAGGGAGCTTGTTTCTTCTGTCCATGATGACCGAGGCGATCTTCCGAAACCTTGGCGTAGATGGGATGCTTCAGCTTTGCGAAGAAGAATTCGCCAAGCTAGGGTCAATGATTGATTTGAATGTGCAGTCAGAAACCTACTCACGCATCGTTGACATGCTGGAAAGAAGGACCAACGTGTTTCTGGGCGGGAAGGGTACAGCAAATGAAATTGTAAAGATGACGGGTGTGAGACTTTTCCACATTAAGGGTTTCATGGGAGACAACGTGTATATAGCCAGAGGCGTGAACACTCCGCATCCAAGAGCTGGAGATCTCGAGATATTGGTGTCATTTTCCGGAGAAACCAGGCCTGTCATAATCTGGCGTGACGTCTTTAAGAAACTGAATGGAATTGTGTTGGCAATCACGGGAGCAAAGAAGTCAACTTTGGCCGAAAAGTCAGACTTCCGAATAGTTCTGGAAGAAGAAGTTAAGCCAGGTCAACCTAGGAGGTTTTACATGAGAGCAGCATACGTTTTAAGCCCTTTACCAGTTAAATTGGCTGAAAGACTGGGGGAAAGAGGTCTGAAGTTACCAGAATACTTGATCAGTTGGTCTCACTCTGTTACACAATAAAACTAGAGCATGGGTTTTCTGATCAGTTTCTTTGTCTGTGAAGCTGGTGGTTTTTGCGATGGTTAAGGTTAAGCATGCTAAATATTAAAAGTGCATATAACTTATTAAGACTCACGACAGAGTATATCAAGGCTTCACAGCATACTCTAGGTGAAAGACAACCACACAGAAACGGTGAAAACAAGTGCCTAAAACTTCCAAAACAATAGAAAAACCAGAATTTGGCATACTAATAAAAGAGGAAGGTAAAAAACCAGCTGTTTTCAGAGAAGTCTATTCCATACAAGAACCCTATGTATATGCGGCAATAGTCAAAGATCCGAAAACACAAAAAATAATGTACGAAATCATAGAGCCGACACTGCAAAAAGATCAAGAAGAACGGCTAAAGGAAATAAAGACGTTTTTAATTGACGAGTTGAATGTAAGCCTGAAAGAAATAGAAACAAAGGAGAAAGCAGAAAACTATCTGAAAGAAAAAACAAAGGAAACAATTAGAAAATACCGTATAAAAGTTCCACCAGAGGCAATTGACAAACTCATATACTACATAATACGCGATTTCCTAGGCTATGGAAAAATAGATGCGTTGATGAAGGATCATCTAATAGAGGATATATCGGCAGACGGTGTAAACATACCGATTTATGTTTGGCACAGAATATATGAGTCATTACCAACAAACATAATATTTGAAGCTGAGGCTGAACTAGACTCCTTCGTTATTCGAATGGCATACCTAGCAGGAAAAAACATCTCCATAGCATCCCCAATTTTAGACGCATCGCTTCCAGATGGAAGTCGTGTACAACTGACCTACGGAAGTGAAGTCACCAGAAGAGGCTCAACATTCACAATTCGACGCTTCAAAGTTGATCCACTAACAATTTCGGATTTAATAGCATTCAACACTTTATCCTCAGAAATGGCAGCCTACTTATGGTACCTCATAGAAAACAGAGCCTCAGTAATTGTGGCTGGCGGCGTTGCAGCTGGAAAAACAACCATGCTGAACTGTTTATCCATGTTCATAAAGCCTGAAATGAAAATAGTGAGCGTAGAAGACACGCATGAGCTTAACCTTCCCCATGAGAACTGGATACCTTCAGTCGTTAGGTTAGGCTTTGGACACGAAGACAAAAAGGGCGGAAGCATAACGCTGTTCGACTTGTTGAAGGCTGCTGTCAGACAAAGACCAGACTATATTATTGTGGGCGAAGTCCGAGGAGAAGAAGCGTACACACTGTTTCAGGCAATGGCAACGGGCCATCTTGGAATGAGTACTCTTCATGCGGAGTCGGTTGAAGCTGTAATAAACCGTTTGGAGTCTGAACCGATGAATATTCCGAAACCGCTCATAGCAATGATAGATGTTGTAATGGTTATAGCAAGAATAGAAAAGGAGGGAGAACCAGCGAGAAGAGCAACTACAACAACGGAAGTTTTGGAGCTTGACCCAAAAACGAAGAGCATTCCAACCGAAGAGGTTTTCAGCTGGAATCCAAGAGAAGACAAGTTTGTCTTTTCAGGGTATAGCAGCCTTCTGGAGAGACAAATGAAAAAGTTGGGTGTTACTAAAGGAGAAGTCAAACTTGAGTTAAATCGCAGAAAGATTGTTTTGGAATGGATGGTTCACAAGGGCATCCGTCGCCATACTGACGTTGCAAACGTGATACGAGAATATTATGCTAACCCGAAACGTGTTTTCCAGAAAGCCAGAGTGGGACTAAAATGAAAAATAGAAAAATTCGACATAGAGTCAAGAGATTTTTCAACAGCATCAAAAGACCTAAACCAAGAGCATCACCAGAAACATTCAAATTTGCACTGAAAAAGCCTCATTCTCTAGCTTACCAACTTATCGGAGAAAAAACTGACCGCGTTCTGCCACTTTTTGAGGACTTGGGCTTAAATCTGCAGAAGGCGGGGTTAAAGGTTAATTTTAAGGCTTACCTTAGCCTAGCATTGTTTGCCACAATTTTGACTTCAGTTACGTCATTAATTTTTATTCCGTGCTTGCTTGCTTTCGTTTTTAACATACCGTTTTTTCCAGCGGTTTTATTTGGTGTTGGCGGAGGCCTCTTCGCAGTTGCGTTTTCCATAATTGGATTTTATTTCTACCCAATTTACCGCGCTGACAAGCTCAAAAGGGAGGTAGAGGATGAGTTGCCGTTTACAACTGGTTATATGGCCATTCTTGCGAGCGCTGGTGTTTCTCCAGAAAAGATTTTCTATTCAATTTCAAATCTCAGCGTGTCTTTGACCGTTTCTGAAGAAGCTAAAAATATTGTCAGAGACGTAAATCTCTTCGGTTTGGACATAATATCTGCTTTGGAAAAGACTTCGAAACGAACTCCTTCTGAAAGGTTTCGTGAAATGCTGGAAGGCTTCATCTCAACAATACATTCAGGCGGAAATCTGGCGGCCTATCTACGCGAAAAGTCTGGGCAGTACATGAACCTAAAGAGAATAAGCCTACACAAGTTTTCCGACACCTTGTCTGTTTTATCAGAGTTCTACGTGTCTCTGCTCATCACAGGACCTTTGCTTATGGTCATCATGCTTGCGGTTATGGCTATGCTTGGCGGGGGAAACCTAGGCGGACTGGGTCCAGACCTTCTACTTAACCTGCTCACTTATCTTGGAATTCCGCTGGGCTCTGTAATATTTCTGATAATTTTGGATGCTGTTTCGCCTAAATGGTAATGAAAAATGCCGAAAATAGAGAAGCACATGAAAAAAATTGCGTGGATTGGCTCGGTTTCCTTAGCCGTAGCCATAATCTTATCTGGTTATTTCACTTTTTGGGGAAGCCCAACATTCGACGAGTTCGTTCTCTTCGCTGTCATAGTTGCCATTTTCCCTCCAACAATCCTAAACTACGTGGATTATAGATGGAGAAAAGCAGTAAACGATCACTTGCCAGACCTTTTTAGAAGTATAGTTCAAGCCCAAGAGACTGGTATGACTCTTCCCCAAGCTTTGGAGGAAGCTTCTAAAAGGGATTACGGCCCGCTTACAGCTGAATTGAAAAAAATGACTTCGCAGATTTCTTGGGGAATGACTTTTGAAGATGCGCTTCTAGCTTTGGAAAGACGCGTTAACACGGTGCTCATGCAGAGAACCGTACCGATGATAATTGAGGCAAGCCGTTCAGGAGGGCATGTGGAGAGGGTTTTTGACCCAATGGGTAAGTTTATACAGACAACGCTTCTGCTTGATAAGGAACGGCAAAATCAGACAAGACCATACATTGCAATAATTTACGTGGCATTCTTCGTATTCTTGTTCACAATAATACTGCTTTTCAAGTCGTTCTTCGCCAGCATAGAAGGCTTACCAATACTTGGGTCAGCGGTGATGGCGCCTGAAGAAATGCAGCGAATGTTCTTTCACATGACAGCGATTCAAGCCTTCTTTGGAGGAGTTGTAGCCGGAAAAATGGGGGAAGGAACAATAAGCGCTGGACTGAAACACAGCTTAATCCTCATGCTCTGCGGATACATAGCTCTAAAACTTTTCTTGTAAGGTAGAGAAAATGACGAGAAAGCTCAAGAGATTTTTTTGGGATAAGCGGGCTATAACTCCTGTGTTAAGCAATCTTTTGCTTACTGTTGTGGCTGTGGCTGCAATGTCAATTGCTACAACCGCTACTTACGTGATTACAACTAATCTGAAGGAAACCATGAGCGAACGCATCATCATAGAAGATTTATGGTTTAACAATTCACACATCAGCGTTTATCTTCGTAATGTCGGAAAGGTTGCTGTTCACGTTTCAGCCGTCTATGTCAACCACACCTCTCAGTCTTTCACTTCACCTTTCAGTTTAGAACTAAATGAGCATGACTGGCTTAACATTTCATACAGTTGGTCTTCAGGCAATCTACACTACGTAGATGTTGTTACAACTAGGGGGACTCATGTTGGAGGCTATTATAAAGCGCCTTAAACGCGATAGGCGTGGAGTAAGCAATGTAATAGTCGTCATGCTAAGCCTACCTCTAGTAGTAGTGATAGTTGCGAATGTAGTGCTTTGGAGTTATGAGATGAACCAATTTGATTGGGATAAAATGCAAGAGGATATAGGCATAGCAAACGTTGAACACGTCAATCGCTCTTCTTGGTTTGCGACTCAAAGTGAATACACAGTGAATACAGGCAGCCACACAAGTGGCACATTTAAAGACACGCAAGCCATTGATGACCAATATGAAAGCTTCGTAGAGGGCTCGAATTGGTGGAATGTAGACTACAGTTATCGTAG
>Ga0066637_10000845_pt1 | contig 19212 bp, 21 predicted proteins | sample CryGeyCG2014_020_FD_62737 | JGI IMG/M metagenome (GOLD analysis project Ga0066637, IMG submission 62737) | Groundwater microbial communities from aquifer - Crystal Geyser CG08_land_8/20/14_0.20 | ecosystem: Environmental > Aquatic > Deep subsurface > Groundwater | place: USA: Utah: Grand County...
AAGCGAAAGGTTGAGCATTTTCTTTTTTCAATTTTATTTCCCCATCCACAACCAGTTTTACTACTGGGTTAATGGCATCGCTACTAGAACCAATACCTACGTTACCACTAATCCTAGCAAATGAAGCTCCGTAAAAAGTATGAAAACCTCCGTTTACTTGGAAACTATGTGTTCCTGGGTCTATCATTGCTAATTGAATATCCTTGTTATCCCCACCAGCAGAACGAAGCTCCCAACGAGTAGTTTCTGTTAATGTTGGCCATCCAAATGCTAATCGGTATGCAGTTCCATCTAGCTCGCTACCACCCAAAGGAAAAGTGCTTCCTTGTGTTGTTGCTCTAAAATTCTCTGACATTGTGATACCTGAAACATCCAATTCAGTCGCTGGCGCTGTCGTTCCGATACCAACATTACCAACATTAATCAAATTTTTTTCATTCAAATTAACATTTTCTGTCGCTCCAGAATATGGAACCGCATCAATTTGACTGGCAGTAATACCAGTAATTTGCGAACCATCTAGCGCCGCATAAGTTCCTGTCAAGTTGCCAGCGTCAAAAGTTTGTCCGGACGCCCAAATCAAATGACCGGAAAGCGTTCCGCCAGAAGTGGAAACTTTTTCCGAAAGACTTTTGCTAAGGTTTTTTATTTTTCCCATATCAATACTTTTAACATCTTCACTTGATATTGAACCGTTTTTAATATTAAAACTTGTAAAAATGTTCTTCCAATCATTTCTCTTATTTTTAATTTCTGATAAAATATATTTTTGTGCATTTTTTTGCACCGCTTTTTTCTCCTCTGTAGAAAAATAATTTTTCCAATAAGCAGATTCTGTTTTTGCCATTGCTATTTGTGAAGAAAAAATGATAACCAATACTAATAAGAAAATCATTTCCAACTTCGTAATTTTTTGATTTTTTTTAAACATTTTTTATTTTTTAATTAATTATTTTTTAAAATCTAAGCTATCTTAAAAAAATTCGTCTTCATAAAGAATTGAAAAAATTTTCAATCAATATCTTATCGCGAGGCATTTGGTCAACAAAAAAACAACCCTTAAAGATTGCACTTTCAAACATGCGCAAAATATAATTTTTTTTAAAAAGACTCTTAGCTCTCTCTCTCTGAAATTTTCATTGTTTTTATTTTAGACATATTTTCTACGTATTATTGCAAATCCAAAAAAACTTATTTTTTACAACTAAATATACTATAACACAAATATTTACCAGCGCTAGCATATGTATAACCCCAATAACCTTACTTCACAAGTATAGCATAAACATCCGTTTCCGCAAATTTATTTTTCTGTTAATTATTTAATTGGGTTAATTTCGCCTATTTTTAAGCTTAATCAATAATCTTCTCGCTAAAACCTTTCGCCTCATTGATAAAAAAATTTTGCCACTCTTCATTCTTTAATTTCAAAATCATTTGCGGATAATCTTTGACTGTTTTTGCCAGCATAAATTGGCTACCTAGTTGCAAATAGTCAATATGCCAATCAAATTTTATCTTAGCTTTCTTGACTAATTCATCTATTTTCCAGCCGGTTTTTTTGATAATCAGATATAAATCAATAAAATCCCTTGAACGTGGTTTTTGATAAATGGTAAATAGTTTATTAACGGCGATATCATTCAGACTGTCCACGAACAATTTATTTTTTTTGATTTTTTTTTCAATTCTAGAAAAAGGAAAACAGGTGAACTCTGTTTTTATAACATCTTTTTTTAATGTTAAAAAAATCAAATTTCGGTTAAAGCTCTGTTGAAAGTCAATCTTTTTTATTCCCAACAATTTTTTATTCTTGGCAAAAAAAATATTGATCGCTTGAATATCAAATTCTTCTTCTGAAAAAAAATCCAGATCTTCTGACAAGCGATGTTGCAAATAATATTCAGCTAAAGCTGTCCCTCCGGTTAGATAAAAAACTTGGCAAATTGCCTTATCCTTGCTGATCGTTTCCAGAATTTTAATTTGATTTTCGCTTAAGATTGTTTTGGCCATAAAATCATTTTTAGATAGTTTTTTTTGTTGGGATCAAGATCAAGAATTTTCCAATATTTTTTTATCTCTTTGCGATTTATTTTTTTTCCATCTAAACCAAAATTGACCATTTGCTCCAAACGCCAAACAGCATATTGTTCTTTGTTCTTTTTTAATTCAGTTGTATCAACCGACCAGTTATGCATAATCTAATTATACCCTATTTTAAGGGAAAAATCAATTTTTTGTCTTAAAATTTCTTTTAACCTGCGCCATAAGTCCAACCCAAACATCCGTTTCCGCAAATTTATGCCAGCGGAATGTCCGTTACCAAAAGCGAACAGTCTATAAAAATATATCTTAACTGATTTTTGACTATTCTATACCCAGCCTTTTACGAATATTTCTTGGAGCAAAGACAAGCGCTTTTGGATTGACCTTAGCAATTTCTAAAAGAAAGTTTAAATCGCTCAATAAATTTTTTGAGGCGTATTGAAATGCCCGCCAATTTTGTTTAACTACCTCTAAGACAAATTCTCTATCGGCGCTAAGATCTTCTGAGGCGTATTGAAGAGCCCACCCAATTTGTTTAACTGCCTCTAAGACAACTCCTTTATCGTCGCGAAGATCTTCTGAGGCAAATTGAAGAGCCTCCCCATCTTGTTTAACTGCCTCTAAGACAACTCCTTTATCGTCGCGAAGATCTTCTGAGGCGTATTGAAGTGCCCACCCATCTCTTTTTAATTCTTTAAGTAATTTTTCTCTGTCAAATCCAAACTCCAACGCTTCCTCGTGAAGCTGTGTTATTTTTCTCTCAAGTGCATGCGGATCTTTCTTTATTATCTCTTCTATTCTTGCTTCCAAAATAGGATCAAATGCTTCTCTTCTAACAAACCCGCCTTCAGGCACATCAACAAATTTTTTTTGTTGTTTTTCCGGTAAATCCTCAACCCTTTTGTATTCTGGATTAGATGGATTGAAAACGCTTCCTGTTTCCATTTTCATATTTTTTTTATTAATAATTATTTTAAAAAATTATTACGGTCATCTTAAAAAGTTGACCCAATAACCTTACTTCACAAGCATAGCATAAACATCCGTTTCCGCAAATTTATGCCAGCGGAATGTCCGCGAGAAAACGCGAGGAAAGACGAAAAAATTTTGCAGGGTTAAGCTAATTTTTCTTTTAACATTTTTTCCGCTATTTGCGGATTAGCTTTGCCACGACTTTCTTTCATTATTTGCCCGATTAAAAATTTCAACGCGTTTTCTTTGCCCGCCCGATAATCGGAAACGGATTTTTCATTATTTTTCAAAACATCATCCGCAATTTTGGAAAGTTCTCCCGTATCATTCAGTTGAGACAAGTTTTTTACTTCAATTATCTGCGAAGGATCTCCGCCTGTTTGAAACATTTCCGCCAAAACCGTTTGAGCGGCGCTGGAATTTATTTTTCCGGAAGCCACAATAAGAATAAATTCGGCATAATTTTCGGCGGTTATTTTTATATCCTTGATTTCTTGAGAATTGTCCGCCAAATATTTTCTCAGCTCTGTGATTATGTAATTTGTCGCCAATTTTAAAGCCTTGTCTATTTTCACATCAAATTCTCCGCAGTTTATTTTTTCCGCGATTTCACTCGCCACTTCTTCAAAATATTCGGCTAATTTTTTTTCTGAAACTAAAATTGAAATGCCTTCTTCCGGCAAGTTATATTCTTTTTGAAATCTTTCTGATTTTTTATCCGGCAACTCCGGCAATTTTCTTTTCAATTCGTCAACATACTCCGGAGAAAATTGAAATGGTGGAATATCCGGTTCCGGAAAATAACGATAATCATGCGCCGATTCTTTTTTCCTTTGGGAAATTGTCGCGTTACGATTGGCGTCCCAACCTCGTGTTTCTTGAATAACTTTTTCCCCTTTTTCCAAGATTTCTTGTTGTCTTTCAATTTCATAAGCAATCGCCTTTTCCACAAACTTGAAAGAATTGATATTTTTGACTTCCACTTTTGTTCCGGAAAGTTTCTCTTCGCCTTTTTTGTATAAAGATAAATTTACTTCGCAACGCATATGCCCTTTTTCCATATCCGCGTCGGAAATTTCCAAATAGCGACAAATCTGTTGCAGTTTCTGACAAAATACGCGCGCCTCTTCCGCTGTTTCCAAGTCTGGTTCCGTCACCAATTCCATAAGAGAAACGCCGGCGCGATTGAAATCCACCAAAGAATAATCAGCGCCTTTCGGATGCACTAATTTTCCCGTGTCTTCTTCCAAATGAATTCTGGTTATCCCAATTTTTCTGCCTAAAACATTCAAACAGCCGGCTTCGCAAAATGGCTGATCATATTGAGAAATTTGATAACCTTTGGGAATGTCCGGATAAAAATAATTTTTACGATCAAACTTGGATTTTAAATTAAGCCGACAACCCAAAGCTACGCCTGCCAATTGAACAAATTCAATCGCTTGACGATTAGGCACAGGTAATGTTCCCGGTTGCGCAGTGCAAACCGGACAAACATTGACATTCGGTTCACTTTCCTCGCCTTGACCATTTTTGCAAGCGCAAAACATTTTAGATTTGGTTTTCAGCTCCACGTGAATTTCCATACCGATAACCGGGGTGTATTTGGACATAATTTTAAATTTTAAATTTTAAATTTTCAAACAATTTTTAATTCTAAAAAAACAGAATTGAACCATTGATAATTGTTTAGAAATTAGAAATCATTTTTCATATTTGAATTTCCTTTCCTCCCGTGCCAACCCGGCCACCTTGCCATTGCCCGCGATATTGATTTCCTTCTCCTAGCACTTCTTGAAACGTTATATGTGCTATTCGTGCTCCAAAAGAAATTTTTATCCGACTTTTTCCCAAATTGCAAATTCCAAAAGTCAACTCTCCGGAATATCCCGACTGGACCACCCCATTAAAAAGACCCAAACCAGAACGAAACATAGTCGTTCTTGGAAAGATCACTCCTGATAAATTGATTGGCAAATTTACTTTTTCTATCGTTTTCACAAGATAATATTTACTTGATTCAAATATAAAATTATTCTCATCATCAATTTTATCCGGATTAAATTTAGCCACAGATTTTATTTCCGGGGTTTGTCTTTCTTCTATCCCCAAAGACCCATCGCCTTCAATTTCAAAAACTTCCCCTAAGCGCAAATCAAACCCGGCACCTTCCGGATTATTCATTTCTCGTTCGCACAAATTTTCCACTAATTTTTGTTCCTTTACCAACTCATGCAATTTTTTTATGCCTAAAATCATATTCTTTTATCCGCCAAAAGCGGACCATTAAAAAATTTAATTTATATCTTCTTTATTTTAACACTTGATATCTCAAAAGCACCGAATTTTTATTTATTTTTTCAATTTTTTTTAATTTTAAGTTGACATCAAAATCGCCCCTGAAAAGTCCCAATCCATCGCCAAAAATTTTTGGTTCTATGGTTATAATTATCTCATCAACCAATTTTTTTTCCAAAAACATTCCGTTGATAAAAGCGCCTCCGCCCAAAATAACTTTTTTATACCCCTCTTTTTCCAATTTCGTCAAAATTTTTTCCGGCGGTCCTTTCACCCAACGCACTCCTTCTATTTTTTTTGGATTTTTTTCCAGAGTAAAAACAACATTTAATCTATTTTTAAGCGGACGAGGAAAGGTAAAAAAAGTTTTATCTCCCATAATCACCACTCCGGCTTTTTCGGAAATTTTATGAAAAAATTTTTTATCTTCCTTGCTTGTCCAATCAGGAAAATGGTTGTCTGTTTTTGCTATTTTACCATCCGCGGTCATTGCCATCACAAGAAAAACTTTCATAAAATTAAAAAAAATCTTATTAAATCAATTCTTTTTTTGGATAAATTTTTTCCAACTTTTTGTCGCCAATCCTCCTGTTGGAGAAAGTTCCGCTTTTATAACAGGATGAGCTTCATAATTTTTCAGCTTGATATGCTCCGGCAAAAAATCATCCACTTCCTTCACTTTATCAGAAATTTCCAATTTTGGAAACGGTTTTGGACTTCGTGATAACTGCTCCTTGACCGCATCCAAATGATTTTCATAAATATGAACATCGCCAAAAGTATGGATAAATTCTCCTGGTTGGTTGCTGGTAATTTTAGCTAAAATTATCGTTAAAAGAGCGTAACTGGCAATGTTAAAAGGAACACCCAAAAAAATATCCGCTGATCTTTGATAAAGTTGCAAGGATAATCTCCCGTTTCTCACACTGCATTGATACATATTGTGACAAATGGGAAAACGAGAAGCTTCTTCTTTTTTTGCCATTGAATAAAGATATTCCGGATTCCAAGAATTGACGAGCGCGTTATGACAATCAGGATCTTTTCTTAATTCTTCCACCAACCATTTCACCTGATCAATTGTTCTCCCGCTTTTAGCTGGCCAGCGTCTCCACATTTCTCCATAAATATGTTTCAGTTCTCCGTATTTTTTGGCAAATTTTTCATCATCGGCAATTCGCGCGATAAATTCTTCTTTGGACATTGAAGGAACTTTATTTTTTTCTATCAACTCGCGATAAATTTTATAAGGATAATCATCCCAAATATGAACCCCATTATCCACTAAATATTTTATATTAGATTGACCGGATAAAAACCAACTCAATTCATAAAGCACTCCTTTCCAATAAACTTTTTTAGTCGTCAGAAGAGGAAAACCATCTTTAAAATCAAAACGGATTTGACGACCAAAAACACTTCGCGTTGTTACTCCGGTTCCCAAATCAGTTTGCTTAGTCCCATTTTTCAAAATATCTTTCAATAAATTAAGATATTGAAATTCCGGATGTTTTTTTTCTCTCATAGTAAAAATTTTTAAAAATTTTCATTTAACACGCCTCGCAAAAATCATCGCATCCATTATTTTTATATTTTTCTTTTAACAAAACTTTCCCTTTGAATTTTCTCAATTTTATATTTCTTCTTTCCGCCAATTCAACCGCCTCGCCTTCTTCTTCTTTTTGCTCTCCGCCGGTTTTAATTCTTTCATAATTTTCATAATATACTATTTCTTTTATTCCGGCATTATTCAACGCTTTCATACAATCATAGCAAGGAAAAATAACAGTATAAAGAGTTGAATTTCTTAATCTTCGGCTGTCTTGTGCGTTAATAATTCCATTTATTTCGGCGTGCGCTCCGCGACAACGTTTTAATTTTCCAGTTTGCGGATCGCCATCCACTTTGGCGCAACCAACTTCCAAACAATGATAATCTCCTTCCGTCGGACCGTTATATCCCATAGAAATAATTCTTTTTCTTTCATCCACAAAGACACACCCGGTTTCATGAAATTTACAAGCTGATCTCTTGGAAACCATAATGGCTAAATTCATAAAAGTTTCGTCCCAATTAATCCTTTTTTTTTTAGGATTTTCTCTGCTAACCATTTTTTTGATTTTATTTGATTAAAAAAAAATCAATTTTTTAAAATTTTTTTCATCATATCATCCACTTGTTTTTTCAATTCTTCCGATGTTCCATTATTATTTAATTTGAAATTGGCCTGCCGACCAATTTCATGAATAGAAACTTCCGTAAGTCTTCCCTCTTCTTCTAAAAATTCTTCAAAAGTGGCTTTGTCTTCTCCTTCTTTTTCTTTTCTTTTTTTGGTTCTTTCATATCGCAAACGCAAATCAGCAGTAACATAAATTAAAAAGAAATTATTCCCGTATTTTTTGCGAAAAGGCTCTACATCTCCATGCATTCTAATGCCATCGGCAATAATAATATCTGATCCGTTTTTTTCCATATCTTGAATAAGCGAATCAATAATCACCGAAGGACCATATCCTTCTTTCAAAACTAACGCCAATTTCACCAAATTATCTCGAGAGACGGGGACATACAAATCTTCCAAAGTTCTTCTTAAAATTTTGGAAGTTCCATAATGCACCGCTCCATATTGAGAAATTAAATAATCTGACACAGTGCCTTTTCCCGATCCTTTCTCTCCAATTAGACCTAAAATAATTTTTTTCATTTTTTAAAAATTTTTATCGCCTAAACACCCCCTTAATCTAGCAGAAAAAAATCTTTCGGTCAACGCCGTTTTTGAACAATCAAGATAAGATTTTTTTCATTATGAATGAATTTTTCTTTGATCCCGAAACCGCAATCAAAAAAAATTTTTGAAAGTTCTTCCAATGAATAAACATGATGATACCGCTTGAAAACATTTCCTTGATTATCCTTAAAAGGAATATAGAAAACTTTACGATTGCTTTTTTTATCAGGGATAAAATATCCTCCTTGCTTCAAATTCCAAACAGTTATTATCATCGTCCCGCCACATTTCAAAACTCTTTTCAGCTCTTTGGCCCAAAAAGAAGCGATTGTCGGAGGAAAATGATGAAAAACGGCAATAGAAAAAATTTTATTGAAAAAATTATCATTAAATGCTAAACTGTCTTGACGATTGATTTTAGAAAATTTTTCTCGCGGATAACGTTTTTGCGCGATGTTGATCAATTTTTGCGAAACATCCACCCCAAAATATTTTATGTTTTTGCTTTCCAAAAATTTTGCCAATCGTCCATTTCCGCAACCAAAATCCAAAACATAATCTCTTTCAAAAACATACCTTTCAAGAAATTCAAAGTCCCGCCAAAAAAAATTTCTGGTTTGAGAAAATTTTTCCGCTATTTGATCATAACCTGCCTCCAAATCAAACAAAATTTTATCATTTTTTTTCGTTTTCATATGCGTAAATCCTATGTCAAATTTTTAAAAATGGCAAATCAAGAAACTGGATCTGCCGATTTTTCCGCCATAAAAAAAAGAGTGGCTAAAAAAACCGGATTACCCTTGCCTTCCAATGCCGATTTAAGAGAAATTTATAACTGGCTGGTTTTGAAAAAAGAAATTTTGCCCAATCCTCAACTGGAAAAAAATTTGATCAGTAAAAAAAATCGCACCCTTTCTGGAGTGGCAGTTGTTGCCGTTCTTACCAAACCCTATCCTTGTCCCGGTCAATGTCTTTACTGTCCCGGTGAAAAAGAAATGCCTAAAAGTTATTTGAGTAATGAGCCGGCAGTAATGCGTGCCATTGGTTCTCGTTTTAATCCCTATCGTCAAGTCCAAAATCGTCTAAAATCTTTGGAACTCAACGGTCATTGCGTTGAAAAAATTGAACTCATCGTGATGGGAGGAACTTTTTCCTATTTGCATCCTCAATATCAAAAAAAATTTATCCAAGAATGTTTTCGTGCCGCCAATGATTATCCCAAAAAGATGCCTCTCAACAAAAAAACCAATCTTGAAAAAGAACAGAGAAAAAACGAGAATTCGCGTTATCGCATAGTTGGTTTGACATTAGAAACTCGTCCCGATTATATAGATATTCAGGAAGCGTTAAATTTTAGAAGTTTAGGTTGCACCCGTGTAGAACTGGGAGCGCAAAACATTTCCGATAAAATCTTAAAAATCAATCAACGCGGGCATGGAGTTCCAGCAATCATTAACGCGACAAAAATTCTCAAAAATTTCGGATTCAAAATAAGTTATCATATGATGCCAGGACTTCCGGGAAGTTCCATTCGCAAAGATTTGGAAATGTTTAAAAAACTTTTCAAAAACCCTGCTTTTCAACCGGATCTGATAAAAATTTATCCTTGTGTTGTTACTCTCAATTCTCCCCTTTACAAAATTTGGCAAGAAAAAAAATTCACGCCATTAACCAATATTCAAACTCAAAAACTTCTTGGAAACATCAAAAAAATTGTCCCCGCTTATGTCAGAATTTCTCGTCTTATTCGCGATATACCGGAAACTTCTATTTTAGCCGGACCGAAAGTTTCCAACCTTCGCCAAATACTTACGCAAGAAAAAATTCAATGTCAGTGCATTCGTTGCCGAGAAATACGTCAAAATTTTTCTTCCAAAGAAAAAATTATTTTAAACAGAATTGATTATGACGCTTCTTCCGGAAAAGAAATTTTTTTGCAATATATTTCTCCTGACCAAAAAAAACTTTTTGCACTTCTTCGTCTCAGAATAAACCCTTCTTTAAAATCAGAAAAAAATAACAACTATCCTAAAATTCTTGAAAAATCCGCTATCATTCGCGAACTTCACACCTACGGAAAAATTGTTGGGATTGACAAAAAAAACGAAAATTCTCCGCAACATATGGGATTGGGAAAAAAACTTGTTATTGAAGGAGAAAAAATCTCCTTCAACGAATTTAAATGCAAAAAAATAATTGTTATTTCCGGAATTGGAGCAAGAGATTATTATCGCAAAATGGGATATAAATTAAAAGATACTTATCTAGTAAAAAAAATTAAAAAATGATAGAATGATTTTGTTTTTCCTTAATTAATAAAATCAAAAAATATGAAGATTATAAATGAGATATTGGAACTTAAAACCGCCACAACATTAGACTTTATTGATATCACTGAAAAAATCCAAAAAAAAATCAAAAAAAGCGGAATTAAAAACGGTGTGATTAATATCCAAAGTCTTCACACAACGATGTCTATCATCGTCAATGAAGCTGAACCGCTTCTGATTTCCGATATGAAAAAACTTTTGGAAAAATTGGCTCCTCGCACTATGAAATATATGCATGATAATTTTGAAATTCGCACCGTTAATATGTGCGACGGAGAATGCGCCAACGGTCATTCGCACAACAAAGCTATTCATCTTCCAACTTCCACCATGCTTAATATCGTCAAAAGCAGTCTTCAATTGGGAACATGGCAAAGAATTTTTGCCATTGAACTGGATCGTTCTCGCTCAAGAAAAGTAGCTCTTCAAATTATCGGGAACTAAAAAATTTTTTGAAAAATTATTTTTTTTAGGGTTTGCACGGTTTTTGGTTTTATAAAAAATTTCAATTTTAAAAAGAAACTTTACCCGCCAATTGACCGCAAGCGCCTTGGATGTCCTCTCCGACACTTTTTCTTACCGTTACACTAACGCCCTTTCTCTCCAAATATTTTCTGAATTCTTCAATTTGGAAAAAAGGAGACGGCTTCAATTTTCCCTCAGTAAAATTTCCTCTGATAAGATTTATATGCAACAAATTTTTTTTGGAAAAAGATGCAACAAAAGAAGCCAATTCTTCAGCATCACTAATTTTATCGTTGATGTTTTTTATCAAGATATATTCCAAAAAAACTTTTCTGTTGCATTTTTTAAAATATTCTTCCAGCGATTTGCTCAATAATTGCAAATCATAAATTTTATTTATCGGCATAAAACGGCTTCTTAAATCATTTCTGACAAAATGCAAAGAAATCGCCAAATTGACTTGAGGAAAATTTTTTGCCAAATTTAAAATTCCTTCCGGAATTCCAGCCGTAGAAACGGATATAGATCGCGCTCCAAAACCGAATAAATTCAATTCTATTAAATTTTGCAGACTTTTTTTCACTTCCTTCCAGTTCAAAAACGGCTCCCCCATTCCCATATAAACAACATTGGATATTTTTCCTTTAATTTTATTTTTTTTGATGAATTGCTTCCAAAATAAAACTTGATCGGCAATTTCTTCTGTTGTTAAATTTCTTTGAAATCCACCTTTCCCTGTCGCACAAAAAACGCAATTTAAGGCACAACCAACTTGCGAAGAAACACAAACTGACCATTTATTTTTCATCGGCGAAAGTAACACTGTTTCTATCTTATTGCCATCTGATAATTTTAATAGCACTTTAATAGAATTCTGATTTTTTGACACCAAAATTTTTTCCACTTTAAATGAGAGGAACTTCATTTCTTTTTCCAATAGCTTGCGTAAGTACTTAGAAATAGTTGAAATTTCCAAAAAAGCAGAAACGCCATCTTGATAGATGGCTTTTTGAATCTGGCTCAAACGAAATTTCGGTTCGCCATTGTTAGCTAAAATTTCTTTCAGTTTCTCAATTTGCATAAAATAAATCCTCAATTTACAAGAGCGAGTTTGCAATCTATTTCTTTTAGTTTAATATCTTAAAAGTTTCACAGGTTTAAACCCGCACAACACTAACACTAGATTAAAAAGTTAGTAGAATATGTAAAACAAGTTACCTGCCTACCGAAACAATTAGACAAATCCGTTTCTGCAAAATATCTAACCACTATTCATTGCTAATATGATGTCCACTACTAGTTCTCGCCAAATAAAATTCTCTCGCTTCTTCTTGTTTTTGGAAAATAAACTCTTTAATTTTTTCAAAATCTTCCCCTTTAAATTTTTTTGCCCACAAAATAACATGAGAAAAATTTCTGATATTCGCGCCTATCGGAAAAATAACTCCTTTTTTCAAGTCTTTTCTTGTAAAATAAGGCACATCTCCATTTTCAATTCTTTCATCGCATTTCCAAAATTCCAAAACATCCTTGTTTATTTTGCAAAAATTGAAAGATATAAATTTCATTGTTTTCTCAAGACTTTCTCTCAAAAGTTCCGCTGACACTTTTTCTCTTATCCTTAAATTTTCACTCACTCTCAAATCCTGAGAAAATTCTTTTTTGACTTTTTCCTCAACTTTGAGATAATTTTTTAAATTATCCAACAAACTCGCCAAAAAAAACAATGCTTTTATTTTCTTTGATTTCAACAACTCTTTTTGTTTTTCAAGATTTATTTTTCTTAAAGGGTTTTCTTGAGTCAAAGCTAAAATTTCTTCTCTATCTATATCAGCTTCATTAATCAGACGAGCCACTTCCTCAATAAGAAATAAAGTCTCGCCTTTTTTAAACTCAAAAACATTTTCTTCATTCAAATCATAAACTCTGTTCTTAACTTTTTTAATATGCTCTATGTAAATTCCGGCATTTTCATAATCTTCTTTTTCTATAAATAATTGAATCAACAGCAATGAAGCTTCCTTTTCCAGTTTTTTATCCCCAACTTCTTGCGCGTATAAAACAGCTGCCACTTTTGATTCTATTTCGCTTCTTGTATGTTCTCGTTGAAGACCCTTGTTTGCCAAATAATCTTTCCGGTCAGAACTAGGCAAAGACAATTTTCCGGAAGATTTATATTTTCCAATATCAACAGAAGATGCTATGTCATCAGATTCATGTTCTAAATCTTTATTATACGGATCATATTTTTGATAAATTTCTTTTCCTAATTCACCTAATTTTCCTTCCATTTTTTTAAAAAAATATTAAATACTATTTTAGATAATATCTATATTTTCGTTATAAAAATTATTTATATTTTCTATCATTATGTCGCAATAGATATTATACCATTAAAACTCCAAAAAATATCTTCTTTAAAAAAATCTGATCTACTTAGTTATAATTTGTTCAATTCTTATTTTTTTCAATTCTTCCCAAACATCGTCCGGGATATAAATTTCTTTTCCTTTTGGGCTTGTCCCCGGATAAATCCAAGTGGAAATAATTTTCATTTTTTGACCAAATTTTTGATACATTACCCAAATTTCCTTTTTAATTTTAGCGTTGTCTTTCCTTTTCATCACTGCGATTGTTTTCGGAGCGATTCCCGCCTCTTTTCTTTCCGGTCGCCGAACAACGCTTTTTATCGCCATCGGACTCAAATTATATTGCGACATCTTGTATTTAGAATGATTCGTCCAAATATAAGCTCCGCTGTTTTTCATCACTTGCATATTCTGCATATTCATTTCCCAAATATTATCTTCCTTTTCTTAAGCATTTATTTATTATTTTTTCCGCCTCTTTAAGATTTTTTATTCTGAAATCACAACAAGCCAAAACTTCATCTTTATAACGACCTTGCGGTCTTCTCATTAAAATGGTTTTTACCCAAGGAATTTCATTTTTGATTCCCGCAATGTAGTCCGTGCGATCTTCCAAAAAAAATATTTCCTCATTCTTTGTTTTTTCCGTATCAATAATCCTTTTTAACGCTTTGAATTTTTCTTCATCAGTTATGATAATTTTTTTGAAATATTTTGGAATACCGGAATTTTTGATTTTATTTTTTTGAAAATCGGTTTTGGAATAAGAAATTATAAAAAGATTTTTCTTTTCAAATTTTTTCAAAAAATTTTCAACATCATTAAAAATATATTTCCCGGTATCTTTAAGAAAAACTTCCAATTCTTTTCTGATTGGTTCAATATCCATCTTTTTTTCTTTTTTTATTCCTCTCAGTTGTTTTTTCAAATTATAGATTCTGATAAGATTTCCTTTTTTGTCTTTTCTATATTGATAATAATGTTTTTGAAAAAGTTCTTCTGAAATTTTATATTTTCTAAAAATTTTCTTCTCATCTTGAATAAACTTTTTGCTATAAAAAAGAACATCGTCAAAATCTATAAATACTTTCATAATGCCAATTTTAAAAAATTTTAAATTATATTTTTAATTATATTTTCATAATCTCCCAATTCCATAATCATCACCAATATCTTAGCCAATTTCTCGCTGTCATGACGAATAAAGGATCTTACACCGCTAATTTTATCCGCTTTGTCAAAAAGAATATTTTTTCCACTCAAAAAATCCGCTTGCACCACTCTAAAATTTCTGTCGGGATTTTTTTTGCAATCAAACTTTACCAAAGGATTTTTTTGATTTTCATATTTTTTAATCAATTTTTTCCCGGGAATTTTTGTGTTAAAAGTTGCAAAATCAATTCTTTCTTTGCCAATATATTTATTAATATCGTTTGCATAATCATCCAAATCAAATTTTTCCGTATGCCCTTTTTTATTAACCAAATTACAATTATAAACAACTTTGGCTTTGGAACGACATATCGCTTCGCTAATACCATCCACTAAAAAATTGGGAATAATACTGCAATAATGATTTCCAGGTCCAATAATGATTAAATCCGCTTCTAATATCTTCTTTATTGCTTGAGGATTGGCATTAGCTTTGGGTTCAAGATAATTTTTTTTAATGCCAATTTTTTCAATGAAAAAATTATGATTAATTTCATTTTCTCCTTTTAATAATACTTCGTTTTAAAAATGATTTTTAAATTTGTGTCTTTATCAGTAACCGGGATAACCTTGCCTTTGGCATTCAAAATTTTTCCAGCATCTTCTACTCCTTTAAAAAAACTTCCGTTTATTTTTTCCAAAGCGCCCAAAAAAATATTGCCAAAACTGTGTCCGTCAAGTCCGCCTTCATTGAAACGATAATTCATAAGTCTGCGTAATATATCAGAAGAATCGCTAAGAGCCACTAAACATTGTCGCACATCCCCGGGAGGCAAAACTCCCAATTCATCTCGGAGAATACCAGTGGATCCTCCATCGTCCGCCATAGAAACAATGGCTGAAAGTTTAATCGGATATTTTTTAAGTCCGGAAAGCAAAACAAAACTTCTCGTTCCTCCTCCGATTGTAACAACATTTTTCATAATTTATATCACTTAGAACTTATGTATTTTGTTCAAAATTTATGCAACTAATACAATAGCAACCTGTTACAATTGAATAAAAAACCCATAATCTTAGTTTGTTTTTTTGCAATTTTCAAGCAAGCCAAAAGTAAAGATAAATGAATAAATCATGAAAATAAAAAATTTCATATAAATTTTAAGAATTAATTATTTGACCTATTTTCAAAAATTCAAAAGGAATCAAACTTTCTCTGCCGACCAAAACTCCATCCATCCCCGAGTCCAAACAAGTTTCTTTCGCGGTTTTGGAATTGACACTCCCGCCATAAATAATTCTTGCTCCATTAGCGTATTTTTTTTCAAATATCTCCACTAAAATTTTTTTTATCAATATCTTAACTTGCATAATTTCATTAGCACTCGGGATTATATCGGAACCCACCGCCCAAACCGGTTCATAAGCGATGATTATTTGATTTAATTTCGTTCGATTGATTCTTTGCATCGCTTTTTTTAGCTGAGCGGAGATTATTCTAAATGTTTGTCCTTTCTCTTTTTCTAACGCGGTTTCTCCCACACAAACAATGGGAATCAAACCGTTTCTGAGCGCCGAACTGATTTTTTGGTTAATTTCTTCATCTTTTTCACCAAAATATTTTCTTCTTTCGCTATGACCCAAAATCACAAACTGCGCTCCCATATTTTTTATCATACTGGGCGATATTTCTCCGGTGAATGACCCGCTTCTTTTCCAAAAAACATTTTGCGCCCCAAAAAAAACATTTTTTCTTTTTAATTTGGAAAAAGCTTCCAAATGAATCGCGGGAGGACACAAAACTATGGGAAAATTTTTTATCTTTTTCCCCGCCAATTCTTTTTTTAATAATTTCAGATATTGTTCCCTTTCCACAACAGAAAGCAAATTCATTTTTAAATTTCCAATTATTATTTTTTCCATATATTTTTAGATTTTTTTATATTTTTTTCTGATATTCAAATGTCTTTTGACAAACCAAATCACCCCAACCAAAACCAGTCCTCCGATTATTGCGTCAAATTTATGAAAATAAACTCCTAAAGTATTCCAATTTTCTCCTAGTATTTTTCCAATATAAGCCAGAAAATAGCAAAATAGCAAAGAACCAAAAAAAGTGTAAACAATAAACTTGGAAAAATTCATTCTAGCAATACCGGCCGGAAAAGAGATAAAAGTTCGCACTACCGGAAGGAGTCGTGAAAAGAAAACCGCCATATTGCCATATTTTTGAAAAAAACTATCCGCAATATCCAAATCATGTTTGGTCACCAAAATATATTTTCCATATTTTTCCGCCATTGTTCTTCCGCCATAATATCCCACCCAGTAAGCCAAAGCACTTCCTAAAACACACCCCATAGCTCCAAAAAAAGCTACTCCCCAAAGACTGAAACGGCCTTGCGAAACCAAATAGCCAGAAAAAGGCATAATAATCTCAGAAGGCAACGGAATGCAAGTGGATTCAATCGCCATCATTGTCAAAATTCCGAAATACCCCAAAGAAGAGATTCCTCCAATAATAAACCCAGCCAAAATGGAAATAATTTTTTCAATCATTCACTACTTTTATGTTTTTATAACATTTTTTCTCTCAAATATCTGGCTGATTCCTCCGGTTCTATGGTAGAAATTTCCACTCCGGTTGAAAGTTCAAATCCCGCCCAAACGGAAGTTTTGGGCAAAATTTCAATATGCCAATGAAAATGAGGATAGTCCTTGCCATCACAAGGAGAAGTATGAATATAAAAGTTATAATCTGGATTATTTAATCTTTTATATATTTTCTCCAATACCCCTTGCAAAGCTTCGGCAACTTTTATTTTTTCTTCTTTCCCAGTTCTTTCAAAATAAGGTTTATGCTTTTTGGGAATCACCCAAACTTCAAAAGCCACCCGAGAAGAAAAAGGACAAAAAGCCAAATATTCATCATTTTCAAAAACAACTCTTAACTTCTTTTCTTTTTCCCACGAAATCATAGCACAATACACACACTGTTTATTTTGACGATAATAAATTTCCGCTCCGTCTAATTCCGCTTTAACATAAGGAGAAATCACTGGGATAGCCACTAATTGAGAATGCGGATGAACAATTGAAGCGCCGGCTGATTTTCCGTGATTGTGAAAAATATCAATATAATTAACGCTTTTTTTATTCATAAGACTGATATACCGATCTTGATAAGCATCAATTATTTCAGCCACCGCCAAAACATCCAGTTGCCCAATTGATTTTTCATGATCTCTTGTAACCACTAACTCGTGATATCCCACTCCATCCATTGCAAAATATGGTCCCTCTTCCCAATGATTTATCTTTTTCCCTCTCAAAAGGGCTGGGTATTTATTGGGAAAAACTCGCAGACTCCAATCACCTTCCGAATTGGCATAAATCAAAACATCTTTTTCTTGCCCAGTTTCTTCCGGAAAACAGAAAAAACATTTTTTGTCCTCATCTTTTTCAATTCTTTCTATTTCTTCTCGTTCCGCAAAAAAATCCTCTGGTCTTTTAGATCTGCCAGTCGCAATGACCACCCAATCTCCCGTTACCAAATCTTGTCTAAGTTCGGAGGGATATTTTGTTTTTTTTTCTTTTGATTTTGTTTCCATTTTTCCTTTATGAGAAAATTTATTCAGGATAAGCTATCCTGCCAAAATAAGTCTAAAAAATGTTTGTTTTTTATTTTTAGAAATTCTGCGTTAATTTTTCCTTAAACGCATAAATTCTAATTTTGAAAAAAATAAATTATTTTTAAAAAACTAGAATAACAAAAAAAATTTAAGCTCCTTGCATCAAAACATCAAAAAAAATTCCAAAAAATCAGTCATTACTTTTTTCCATTTTATAAAAACCGTTCCAAAGTCTTATTCTTGTTTTCACTAAATCCCAAAGCACCTGAAAATAACCATTCGGTCCTGTAAGACTGACTGTTGAACCGGCTTCATTCAACCATCTGACTGGCATTTGCTTAATCTTAAAACCCATTTTCTTAGCTAGAACAATCAACTCAAAATCAAAACCGAATCTGTCCACCACCATTCGTGAAGCTACTTCCTTTGCCGATTTTTCGTTTAACATTTTGAAGCCACACTGAGTATCTGGATATCGCCAAAGACCCAGTATAATTCTAATCGCCCAATTTCCCGTATCTCCAAAAATTTCTTTCCATTTAGATTGATGAATTTGGATATAAGATCCTTGAATATCGCGCGATCCTATCACTACATCATATCCTTTTTTAAATTCTTTCAAAAAAGCGTCCAAATGATTTATGGAAGTTGAACCGTCCGCATCAAGAAACAGCCTCAATTCTCCCTTAGCCTCCAAAAGTCCTTGCCTCACCACATAACCTTTCCCGTGATTTTCAGGATTTTCAATAACGCAAAAATTTTGAAATCTATTTGCGAAACTTCGTGCCACTGAAGCGGTATCATCTGGAGAACCATCCACAACAACAACCATTTCAAAAGTATATTTTTTATCGCTAAAATACCTCTCGCATTCTTCTAAATTTGTCTTAATCCTTTTGCTTTCTTTGTAAGCCGGAATTATAACCGACAAATATGGTTTTATTTCCATTTTTTTATTGTGTAATAAATTTTTTAATAAAAAGTAACAAAACACCAAACGCTTTAATTTTTATATTCGCGGTCTCGCGAGTTATGAACCTCAAAAAAACATTTTTTCAGCGATTTCAATTTGTCCAATTGCATTCTATCATAAAACTGAAAATAAACAAGGCTCTAGACCATCAAATTAATTAATATTTGTGTAAAATTTTCAATAAATCAGTTTGTAATTCTTGCTCATTTCGTTTCCATCTCCACTCGCACTCCTTTAGGTGCAAATA
>Ga0066637_10000846_pt1 | contig 19210 bp, 14 predicted proteins | sample CryGeyCG2014_020_FD_62737 | JGI IMG/M metagenome (GOLD analysis project Ga0066637, IMG submission 62737) | Groundwater microbial communities from aquifer - Crystal Geyser CG08_land_8/20/14_0.20 | ecosystem: Environmental > Aquatic > Deep subsurface > Groundwater | place: USA: Utah: Grand County...
TATGACAAAACCAAAGAATACTATGAGAGAGCGGGTATTGTGCATCGGCTGGACAAAGATACAAGCGGAGTGTTACTTATCGCAAAAAATCCTGAAGTATTTGCCAATATTCAAAATCAATTTAAAGAGAGAGAGGTGGTTAAGGAATATATCGCCCTCGTTCACGGAGATTTAAAAGAGAAGCTGGGCCGGACCAATTTTGTCTTTACGATAGATGCTCCTATTGGAAGAAATCCCAGAAACAGAATGAAATGGGCGGTCGTTGAGGGGGGAAGGGAAGCCCTTACAATTTTCAATTTTCAATTTTCAATTGTTAAGGACCAAGGTTGTTTCTCTTTAATTAAATGCAAACCCAAGACGGGGAGAACGCATCAAATTAGGGTTCATTTGACAGCATTAGGATATCCTATTGTTGGCGATCCCTTGTACCTTGGTAAAAAGATCCGTACAATGGATCTTGAGTGGTGCCCAAGGATGTTTTTGCACGCTGTAAAGCTTGGAATTACACATCCAGTTAGTGGAAAGGAGGTGGTTTTTGAGAGTTCGTTACCAAATGAACTTCAGATATTAGTTAAGAATTAAGAATTAATAATTTAATTAATAATTAAGAGTTATGGCTTATTCATTATTCTAAACTCTTAATTAGATTCTTAACTCTTATTTCTTAATTCTAAACTTTAAAATTAATTTCTATACAATGTTGCCGCCCTTAATCTTACAAATATCCCTTATTATTGCCTGCGCGTTTGTGGGAGGTTTTGTGGCTCACAAGCTCCGCCTCTCCGTTATTATAGGATACATTTTTGTGGGCTTTATATTAGGAGCAGTATTTTCCAATAATCTGGAAGGACAAGAATTTTTAAGTTTCTTTTCGGAAATCGGTATCGCCCTCTTGCTTTTTACCTTGGGGCTGGAATTTAATTTTGACCATATTAGATCCGTTGGAAGACCGGCGGCTCTTGGCGCTTTTTTTCAAATAGTAATTGTTACCACGGCAGGCTTTGTTACCCTTCCGGCAATAATGAGCATTTCGTATACTCAAGCCCTTTTTATTTCTTTTGCGGTAAGCCTTTCCTCTACCGTTGTCGTTTCCAAGATCCTTTATGGAAAGGGGGATTTAACAGCCAGTTACGGCGAGCTATCCTTAGGTTGGTTGGTAACACAGGATTTAATGGTGCTTCCCATTTTGGTTATTTTAAGTTTGGCGGGTGGGGGCATTCACGGAAACGGTGTTTTTCAGGTTGCAGGCGAGATATTTACTCCTATAATAAAAGCCCTTTTTGTTTTATACATCACATTAATTTTAGGCCGGAAACTGATTCCGTATTTATTTAAAAAATTAGCGCTCGTAGAAAGTAGCGAGCTTTTGCTTTTGGCTAGCTTTTCCTTTGCAATCCTTTTTGCCTACTTTGCCAATTTTCTTGGAGTAACCTTTGCGGTGGGAGCTTTTTTAGCAGGGTTGGCCCTAAGTAGCGCGGTTATTAATCACGAGGTTTTTGCGCAAATAAGGCCGTTACGCGATTTGTTCTCCTCGATATTTTTTGTTTCCATAGGACTTTTGGCTGTGCGGAATTTTCCAATATCTAATATCCCTTTAGTATTAGTTCTTTTTGCGGTCGTCGTTGTTCTTAAGATTCTCTCTGTATTTTTTATCTCTCTAAAATTTGGTTTTCATACCAAAGTATCGTTTTTAACTGCCACGGCGCTTTTTGGAGTAGGGGAGTTTTCTTTGGTAATAGGAAAACTTGGAAGCGACACTGGAATTTTGGACCAGTCTTTGTTTAATGTTCTTGTGGCAACCACGGCCCTGACTTTAATAGCAACACCGTTTTTATCGCGCGTATCCAAACCTCTTTATAAAAAGATTTTCGGGGCGATAAAGATCCGTTTTCCGCGAGCTTACGGAAAGTTTTTCTATAAAAACGATCACGGAAAATCCTTCCCCTTGGAAAAAGAAGAGGATATGGCCAACCATATAATTATTGTAGGGTATGGCAGAGTAGGAAGGGAGTCGGCACGGATATTTGATTTTGCCAAGGTGCCGTATGTGGTAATTGATTACAGCCTTAAGCATTTAAAGGAACTTAAAGGGAAAGGAAGACCGTTTGTGTATGGAGATGCCGTTAACGAGGAGATCCTTACTGTGGCGGGGGTAAAAACCTGCAAGGCAATAGTTATTGCAATTCCTGACGCTAGGGATAGCGAACTTATTTTAAATCATTGTTTGCGTCTTAATCCTACAGCTAAATTTATTGCCCGTGCCCACAGAGATTGCGATGCGGCCCGTCTTAAAGTCCGGGGCGTTTCATCTGTAGTGGAACCGGAATTTGAAGCTTCGTTATCTCTTGTAAGACATGCCCTTTACAGCATGGAAATGGGAATAGAGGAAATAGAAACCCTTCTTGCCAAAGCCCGTCGCGGCTACAGATTCTAAATATCACCGCTAGTGTTCTATCTTCGCGTAATGACAACCCCATCCATTTAAAACCTCCCATAGCTGGGAAGTTGACTACTATGGGGTACAGGTGATAGTAAACTGAACATAGAAGCGATACCTTGGCATTAGTATTGTGATGGCAATGCCTCTAAAACGCCGTCACAAAAAGGGACCCGTATCTTGGAAGAAAGCCAAAACAGCAAAGGTTCTTTTTAGAAAGATTAAAGTGCTTTTTTTTGTTGTTGCGTGCGCATGCTTGATCGTTCTAGCTGTTGCAGGAGCCAGTTCAATAAAGCTTCTATCCACTAAGTTTGCCTCCGCAGTTAACTCTCCTTTTAGCCTTCCAGGTAGTTGGGATAGACAATCTCCGCTTAACATTCTTGTAGTTAACGATCGCGGTTATGGAATATTGCGAGCCATTCCGGAAACAAATTCCATAATCTATCTTAAGATGCCACAAGGGAGAGAAAAAAGACCTGTAGAAGAGCTGGAAAAGGAAATTATAAAAACGATCGCTGTATCTTTGGACAAGTACATTTTGTACACCCCTCAAGGAGAAGAGACGCTAAGTCTTCTTCTTGGAGTATTTGAAAACACCAATCCCTCAAACGCTTTTGGGGGCTATTCCAAATTTGTTCTAAATTTTAAACAAAATACGGAAACCTTGCTTAAAGAGATAAAGACCGATTTAAGCGTTAAGGAATTTGGAGAACTGTCTCTTTTTGCGCGCCAAGTTACAAACAAAGAGGTAGTTAATTTGGATAGTGGCACAATAAGCGATCCCGTAAAATTTGATTATCTTTGGAGTAAATATGCCTTGTCAAAAACATTTCGCGAGGGAGGAAAAAAAATAATGGTAATAAATGGAACGGAGGAAGACGGGTTGGGAGCGTGGGGGACAAGAACCGCCGAAAATTTGGGGATTTCAGCAATAGATCCCGAGAACGGATACAAATTGTGGGATAAAAGTTTGATTGTTTACAAAGATACCGAGAATGCGACTTTACGGGGGTTGTCCCGCGGTTTTAAGATTGCGGATGTAGTGTTTGACGAAGACTTTTCCAAATATGCTCCGTTTGCCCAACGGGCTGATATTTTAGTGGTTTTGGGATTTGACAAAAAAGAGTCCCTTTGATAACATTTCCATAGGTCTCTCTCCTTTCTAAATCAGGGCGCTAATTGCGCCCTGATTGCGTGTTTGGACTTAAGGTGTAGTACAATAAGGTTACCGTCGTCGTAGCTTAATGGATAAAGCAATTCCGTCCTAAGGAAAAGACTGAGAGTTCGACTCTCTCCGACGACACCACTAAATACCTGTTGACTCCGTACCGTTTTTTGTTGACAATATTTGCATTGGGAGAGATTTGCTGACTATCATATGGAGATTCTTAAACTGATTCTTGTTGCAGGAGTTGTGGTTGTAGCCTCTTTGTGTCTTGCTTTCCGCTCGCAAAAGAAAAAGTCTGGAGGTAGTAAATCGGTTGCAGATCCTACAATAATAATTAGTCCCGATACCGTTCTTGTTATTAAAGTTCCCAAGGATTTAGAGGGGGAGCATTTTGAACTTTTAGCCGCTCCAGTTGCGGCCGAGCAGATGTTTTCTGCGCTTCATGGCCTGTTAAAGTTTACCCCAAATGTTCAGGAACATATTACTTTTGAGATAGGTGCCGACCGCGAAGGGTTAATCTTTTACTGTACTATTCCTCATCAACTGCAATCTTATGTGGAAAGCCAAATCTATGCTCAGTATCCCAACGCGCAAATAAATGTATCTACAGATTATATCAAGTACGACGAAAAGCTCCCCGTTTTTAATTGTATTTCCCTAAAGCCTTCCAAGCCAAACTATTTTCCGATCCGTACTTTTAGGGATTTTGAAGTGGATCCGCTTTCGGCTTTGACCTCATCTATCGAGGAAGTAAGCCAAAAAAGCCGAGCGTTTGCGCAAATTTCTGTCCGTCCGTTAGCCGACGGTTGGCAGGCAGAAGGTTACAGATATGTAGAAATGATTAAGATGGGAACCAAGCCCGTTAGTTTGGGATTAGGCGATTTTTTGCATGACTTTGTTAACGAGATGGGCGCGGTCTTAGGGAACATTCCTAAAAGAATGGTGTATCCGGGTGATGCGTATGTGGCGCAACGAACTCCGCAAAAACCAGAGCCGCAGCGCGCCGCTGTTTTATCCGAGGGTCAAAAAAAGGAATTGGAGGCAATCGAGGCCAAGCTTTCTAAGATGGGATTTGAAACAATTGTAAGAATCGGGGTAGCATCAACCGACGAGGCAACCGCCTCTACACACCTTAAAAGTTTGGGAGCGGCCTTTAAACAATTTGGCACTTCCAACTTAAACAGTTTCCGCGAAAGCGGAGCCACCTCCTTTGAGCAATTTCAAAATAGGGATTTTGTGGATGACCAGTCTTTTATTCTTTCCACCGATGAATTAGCTTCTATTTTTCACCTCCCGTCGGCATCCGTGGAAACCCCAAGCATTAGCTGGAGTCTTGCTAAAAGAGGGGAGCCTCCTATAAATCTTCCAATCGAAAATTGTACATATATGGGAAAGACCACATTCCGCGACCGTCAGGTAATGTTTGGAATTAAAAACGACACGGAAAAAACAGAGGACCGTTGCCGTCACACCTATCTTGTGGGAAAAACTGGAACCGGTAAATCTACAATTTTTAAAAATATGATTATTCAGGATATGAAAAACGGTTTTGGTGTTGGTGTTATGGATCCCCACGGAGAATTGATTGATGATATCTTGCAGAATGTTCCGGAAGAAAGAATCGATGATGTAATTGTAATAGACCCTTCTGATTTTGAATTCCCCGTTGGACTTAATCTTCTTGAGTGCTCCGATCAGGCGCAAAAAAACCTAATGGCATCTGGGCTTTTGTCCGTGTTTAAAAAGCATTTTGGTTTTTCTTGGGGGCCTAGGCTTGAGTATTTGTTAAATAACGCTATTCTGACACTGTTGGAAGTTCCCGGAACTACTATGCTTGGAGTGGTGAGGATTTTAGCCGATGACAATTATCGCAAGTATATCCTACACAAGGTTCACGATCCTGTGATGTTGGATTTTTGGGAAAAGGAATTTAAGGGAATGAAAGGAAATCAAAGCTTAATTTCGGAAGCCCTGTCGCCAATTCAAAACAAGGTGGGTCGGTTTCTTTCTTCGTCCACGATACGCAACTTGCTGGGGCAACGAACTTCTACAATAGACTTACGCGATATTATGGACAACAAGAAAATCCTTCTTATGAATTTGGCAAAGGGGAAAATAGGGGAGGACAATAGCAATTTATTGGGGTCTATGCTTGTGGCGCGGCTGTTTTTTACGGTAATGCAAAGGGTTAATGTTTCTTGGGAAAGCCGGGTTCCGTTTTATTTATATGTTGATGAGTTTCAGAATTTTGCTTCGGAATCCTTTGCCAATATTTTATCTGAGGCCCGCAAGTATCGTTTGGCGCTTCATTTAACACACCAATATACCGCGCAGATTCCGGAAGAAATGCAGATGGCCGTTTTTGGCAATGTGGGAACAATTATTGCTTTAACCTTGGGAGCACAGGACGCAAAAATTTTGGAACCGGAATTTGCACCGGTTTTTAACGAAAACGATCTAATTAACCTAGAGGCTCACCACTTTTATATTAAGCTTATTATTGATGGAATGACCAGCGCGCCGTTTTCGGGGGTTTCCTTGCCTCCGCCATCAAAAGAGCAGGCCGCAGGATTTAAAGATAGAATAATTGATCTTAGCCGGAAAAAGTATTCAAGGCCGCTTGCCGAGATTGAAGAGAAAATTAGAACTTGGATAGAAAGACCTTTTGATCTGGGAATGGCGATTGCGGAGGAGCATCGTGAGGGAAGCGTAGTACCTAAAGTAGAAGAGGCGGATCAGAAGGAGCCGGAGAATCAGAAGGGTGGGGTTGTGGGAGAAAAGAAAAAGATAGAAGGGGAGATTAGAATTTGAAATTTTAAATTTGATTGGTGGTGATATTTATGAACATCGATGATAAACAATTACAGCTCGTAAAAAGCTCGCTTTCGGCGGCTGTTTCTTCGTTAAATTTAGCACTAGAACTTTTAGGTGGATCCCGAGGACTATTTGGATCTTCATCAAGAAGAGATCGATTTGAGGAAAAACGCGATGACAGACCTTTAGTCACAGGAACCTTTGATGGAACTACTGCTGTCTGTTCTGATGGCAATACATACAGCGTGGCGCCTTCTTACGCATCCAAAGTTGCGTTAGTTTTTGGTGATACGCTTAAGGTGGATCGCATTGATAACTCTGGAAAAGCATATTTTATGCAATACAAGAGAGTAAAAAGAAAGAAAGAGGAGGGCGTGTTGGCTAAAAAGGACGGGAAATGGGTTGCCGTAACCTCGCTTGGATCCTATAAGCTTCTCCCCGAAGCTGTGGAGAGATGGCAGGCGGTGGAAGGTGACGAGATTGCCGTTTTAATCCCGGAGGAAAATCTTCAAGCCCCATTTGCGGCTGTAGAAGAAATTAAAGGAAGGCATGTAGTGGAAGAACGACGGTCTTTTGAGCAGTCGCCAAAAGAACCTGTGATAACAAAAGTAGCGGAGAAAAAGCCAGAAGAGAAAAAAGAAGAAAATCCCGTTGCTGTGGAAAAGCCTAAAGAAAAGAAACCCGCTCCTAAAAAGGAGGAAAAAGATGAAAAGAAAGAGCCTGCGGAAAAAGCAGAAGTTAAAGCTCCAAGAGTTGTGGAGGAGGACGATTTAAGATAAGCGTTTGTCGTCTAACAAAAATAATTATTCGTCTCTAAGTCTTGTAGGCTGGGGTCTTCGTCAAATGGGGGATTCTCGGAATCTTCTTCTTCAAGTCCTGCGTGTTTGATGTAGGGCTTGGTTTTTTGGCGCGTGTGTTTATCAGGGGCTTTTAAAGCGCCCTTTAAGTTGTACTTTCCCGGGACTACAACTTGGTGCACGGCTCTTTTGGCTTTTAAGAGTTTAAGGTTTTTAAGGGCGATAGAGTTTAGAGAGTCAAGTGCCAATGCCTTTTCAAAGACCGCCTTCGCTTTTTTGTATTCGGCCAGATTTATAAAAACAGTTCCCTGACGATTTAAGGTGTCAATGTCGTGGGGATTGTGTTGCAGAATCTTCTTATTAATCTCTTCCGCCTCCTGCCACTTTTGGGAAATTGCCATTTTTATTGCTTTGGTTGTTAGGTTGTTAAGCTCTTGTGGATCCATATACTAGTACTAGTTTGACTAGGGTAGTAGTTTATTTTATTGCCAGAAAAAGTCAAGAGCGTAATGGTTGGCAGATAACCCTATTTGGTAAACAATTGACTTTATCCGGTCGTGAACATAAAATATCTTTGCTATGTCAGGACATTCACATTCCCACAATGTTGCCCGCCTTAAAGAATCTGTTGACGCCAAGCGCGGCAAGATTTTTACTAAAGTGGCGCGCGCGATTACCATTGCCGCCAAAAAGGGTGGCAGTGGCGATCCTTCTTCCAACTCATTTTTAAGGATTACCATAGAAAAAGCTCGTGAAGTAAACATGCCTAAAGATAACATCGAAAGAGCTATTAAAAGAGCTGTTGACGCGTCCGGAGAAGGGGAGTTGTACGAATTAAGGTATGAAGGCTACGGTCCCGAGGGAGTAGCTATTATGATAGATATTGCGACGGATAATAAAAACCGGACTCTCGCTGAGATTAGGCAAATTTTAAACCGACACGGTGGTTCTCTTGGAGAACCGGGATGCGCCGCGTATGTTTTTGGTCAGGATCCAGAAAACCCGCAATTTAGAATTCCCGTTGATGAAAAAAAGAAGGAAAGGATTTTGGATATGATAGCGGAGCTTGAGGATAATGATGATGTTCAGGAAGTGTTTCATAATTTGGAGGTTTTATCTTGATTGTAATCGGCATCGATCCCGGAACTGCAATTACAGGCTTTGGGGTTATTAAAAGTACCAAGAAAGATCCATTAGAGGTTATTTCGTATGGTTGTGTTAAAACTCCCGCTGGTCAGGAAATGTCGTTGCGGCTTTTAAGCATGTTTAACGAAATAGAGATACTTTTTGATAAATACAAACCACCCCAAATTGCTATAGAAAGAATTTTTTTTAATACCAACGCAAAAACCGCGCTAAGCGTGGGGCAGGCTAGGGGAGTCGTTATGCTGGCCGCGGCAAAGCGCGATATTACTATCTTTGAGTACACAGCTCTTCAGGCAAAGTTAATTTTGACCGGTTATGGAAGGGCCACAAAAAAGGAGATGCAGGAGGCGGTTCCTCGGTATTTAAAGATGGGAGGTCGGATAAAACAAGATGATGCCGCTGACGGTCTTGCCATGGCTATTACAAATCTTGTTAAGACCGGGTATATATCCAGCCATGAAATATCTTCATGACAAAAGAGTTGGTTTTGGCATAGCTTCCGCGGTATTTACTGTGACCGTTGTGGCGTGTTTTTTAACCCCGCCAGAGGTTAAGCTTCAGGGAGTTGGAATTGGAATAATAGTAGCGCTTTTGGCGAGTCTTGCCGCGGTGCGTTACTCATTTACAGTAAAGGGTTTTTGGAGACCACTGCCCATACTTTTTCTTCTTGTTATCTCCTCCTTTTTCTTTTCGTATTTTTATCAAAATTTAAATATTAAATTTATTCTTTTTCTTTCTGTCTTTTCCGGTGCGTTAAATTATATTATGCTTCTTGCCTCCAATGTTTTTGTGGTATCGGTAGAGAAGGGGAGTGATATTCCCCTCACCGCTCCAGCGCGTACCTTTATGCTTTTGCTTTGCCAGCACATAATATTTATTAGCTCGGTAATAATCTTTAAAGTTCCGGTACCTTTCTATGTTCAACTTCCTGTATTTTTTATCACGATATTTATTTTAGCAAAATCAAATTTTTCCTTGCAAAAGATAAACCAGAGGTTTTTGTGGGAGTCATTTTTTGTGGCTATGTTTTTATCTCAGGCCTATTTTTGCCTTGCCTTTGTAAGGACGGAGGACATCTTTAGAGCCTTGGTTTTGGTGGCGGGATTTTATGTTTGTATAAACGCTTTTGAAACACTTGCAAATTTTTCCTTCAGGAAAAAACAGGTTTTGGAATATGTTGGAATATTTCTTGCGCTTGCGGTAATGATTCTTTTTGTGTAATTGCAGAGAGTGGGGGGCGCGGCAAATTTTATCAAATCCCATAGTATAGTGCCAAATAATGCTATCCTACTTTGTCATACTATAGGATAGAGAAGAATGTTTGACATAGTTATAGGCTGTCACTGCCACTTTGTCATAGTTGTTGATAACTGGTTAGTATCCTTCTTTCTAGGTACCCTAGGTAACTTAAGTTACCCGAGTCACTTATGAATGGGAATACACATGTTCCAGTTCTTATGAATTTAACCCCAATTTCTTGGCAATTATTACGAAATATTAGCATTTCCTTGAATTCGTTCCCTAATAGGCTGTACCGGTATTTTTTCTATCCTGCGTCGTTAAACATACATTTAACGACAAGTATGGTTTGAGGTTTCTGCTCTTCCCTCTGGGTTTTCTATCCTAAACCATAAGTTAACTTAAGTAATTTAAGTTAACTTAAGTAAAAGCCAAGCTTGCAAAAACTGTCAACCCTACCCTTGGTCTTATTGGTTGGATTTGCTATATTGGTGGCATGGAGCTTAAAACCTTGCTGACAGGATTTTTGGAACATTTGGAGCTTGTAAAAAACATGTCCCAAGGCACAATTAAGATGTATGCCTTTTACCTTTTGGACTTTATCGCGTTTGTAAAGGAAGAAACAGGACACGAACCTTTGCTAGAAGATATAAGCGAAGAGATTGTAAATAAATACCGCCTTAACCTTAATCGTAGAATTAGCGGTAAATCCAAGCTTGGATATAAACGATCCACCCAAAAGGTTTATTTGGTTTCTTTGCGGAGTTTTTTAAAATGGCTGTCGGTTGACAAGGGGTACAATACCATTTCAGCAGAAAAAATCGAACTGGGACGCGCTGAGGCCCAAGTACCTAAATTTCTTGATAACAAAGAGCTAAACGAGCTTATGCTTGTACAGAATCCCGCCAAAAAGTCCGGTTTGCGTGATCGTGCCATGCTAGAACTTTTATTTAGCACAGGATTGCGGGTTTCGGAACTTGTGGGCCTAGATAAAAGCGATTTTACTCCTGCTATTTTTTACCGGGGTGAGTTTACGGTTATTGGAAAAGGCCGAAAACCTCGGACGGTTTATTTAAGCGATCGGGCAAAAGTTGCTCTTAAAGCGTATCTTTCTGTAAGAAACGACGAGTTTGAGCCTTTGTTTGTTAGATACTCTGGAATTGATATGGCCGAAGGAGATGCTACAGGCGAGTCTTTGCGCCTTACAATACGATCTGTGGAAAGGCTGGTTAAGAGATACGCTCTTAAAGCCGGAATTCGCGAGGATGTTACACCACATACCTTGCGACATTCCTACGCTACCGACTTACTTGCGGCTGGGGCCGATTTGCGTTCGGTCCAAGAGCTTTTGGGTCATGCCAATGTTTCCACGACCCAAATTTACACCCATGTCACAAACCGACGGTTAAAAGAAGTGTACGGAAAATTTCACGGGAAGAGCTAGAAAAAGGGGAAGCTGATGGGGGGTAATTAGGGAGATATATTTTAAAAAGTCCAAAACAGATTTTCGATGTCGTTAAACTAATGCTTGTAAATGATAATTAATTACTACAAACCTCTTGGGAAAACATCATTTTCGGTTATTAAGGAATTTAAGGAAAAATACCCCGGAGAAAAAGTTGGGTATGTGGGAACACTTGATCCGATGGCGGAAGGTGCCATGGTAATACTTACAGGCTCTGATACCAAGAGGTGTGAGGAATTAGTAAAGTTGCCTAAAGAATACGAGTTTGATGTAGTTTTTGGGGTTAGCACCGACTCCGGAGATGTTTTGGGATTGGTAGATGACAAGTTCCGAATTAAGAGTTTAGAGCCTGCCTGCGCAGGCAGGTTAAGAAGTAAGTTAAGAGTTAAGAATTTTAGAGAAATACTAAAAACATTTCTTGGAGAATACCAACAAACCGTGCCGGCTTTTTCGTCGGTTAAGGTTAAAGGAAGAAAGCTTCACGAAGTTTCCAGAAAAAAACATATTTTAAAAAACGACTTGCCAAAAAGGCCTGTAAATATTCATGAAATAGCGCTTCTAAAATTTTACACACTCCCCTACTCTGACTTTGAAAAAGAAATTTTTGGAAGGTTGGGACAATTAGGGGTGTTTGGAAAATATTTTCGGATTGACGAGGTCGTTAAACGGTGGAAGGAGTATTTTGCGGTGCAAAAAGCCGCAGGCATGCCAGACGCACCCTTTGCGGATTTCCGACTTTTGTCGGGACGGGACCGCAAAAGTGGAGCTGGCGTGCCGAGGCGAAGCATCGCAAAATGTCAGATAGCAACAATTAGAGCTGTTGTTTCTAAAGGAACTTATATAAGAAGTCTTGCAGAAGATATCGGGGAAAAACTGGGAGTTTCCGCAATGTGCCTATCTATAAGAAGAACAAAGGTAGGTCTTTGCTAAAACCAACCTCAGAAAATCGTGCCACGCGATTTAGCGAGTATTTTCTGGGGATTCCGGATTTTCACCTTATATACCCCTACCTTCTCTTTTGTACCCGCTCTCTCCAGAGCGTGGTTACTACGACAAGGATGTTTGTCTCCCTATCTGACGACGACCTAGTCAACATTTTTAACGCTCCTTTTCTTTTGGTTGACGGATTTGGGGTTTTGGTGAGGGTATTATAGCAGAAAATAGATTTTAAAGAAGGGTGACGGCGGAGACTTTGTCACCTTTATCAAGCCTCATCAATATTACTCCTTGCGTAGACCGCGATTGGGTGGCAATTTTATCCGCGGAAAGTCTAATTACCTGTCCTCCTTTGGAAGTAATCAAAATGTCCATCTCATTATTTGGAATAAGTTTTACGGAAGTAATTGGGCCGTTTTTGGCAGTAATTTTTGCTGTTTTTACGCCCTTTCCTCCCCTACCTTGTGTAGGGTAGTCTGCTAGCGGGGTCTTTTTTCCAAAACCGTTTTCGGTGACCACCAAAATGTGACCGTTGCCGTCAGAAACTACTTCACAGCCGACAACTTTATCATCGGTCCCCAGCCGTATTCCGCGGACTCCGGCCGCGGTGCGGCCCATAGGTCTGATTTGTTTGAATTGGTCAAATTTAATCGATTTGCCTTTGGCGGAGATGAGAATTATCTTGTCTTTATCGTCAACCAGTTTAACCCAACCCAAAGTGTCGTCCGCATCAAGCGAAATCGCGGCGATGCCGGAGGTTCGGATATTGGAAAATTCCTCGTGAGAGGTTTTTTTAACGACTCCTTTTTCCGTGGTAAAGAATAGATACTTTGCTTTGGAATCTTTGGGGATACTTAAAAATTCTGTAATATCCTCATCCGACGCGATGTTTAATAGATTTACCGCGGGGGTTCCCTTTGCCTGGCGGGACGCCTCTGGAATTTCCCAAACCCTTTTTTGATAGACCTTTCCCTTATTGGTAAAAAACAGAACGGTGTCGTGGGTGGAGCATCCTCTAACATCGTAAATTGAGTCCTCTTTTTTAAGTTCCGCCCCTTTTACACCTTTCCCGCCTCGGATTTGTTTTTTAAACGAGTCTCCGGGGATGCGTTTTATATAGCCCTCTTCGGAGATTGTTACTATAACCTGCTCTTCTTTTACCAGTTCCTCTTCACTAAATTCTGTAACCCCCGAGCGGATAATTTTAGTTTTCCGAGGATCACCGTATTTCTCTTTAATTTCCAAAAATTCTTTTTTAATTACTTCCAGTCCAAGTTTTGTAGAAGAAATTAACTTGTTGTAATCTGCTATTTTACTTAGAATTTCATTTAACTCAGCCTCTATTTTTTGTCTTTCCAAATGCGCCAAGCGTCGAAGTTGCATATCAAGAATTGCCACGGATTGAATCTCGGAAAGCCCAAATTTTTTCATGAGGGAAGTTTTTGCGGTTTCGGGAGTTTCACTTTCTCTAATGGTTTTTATGACTTCGTCAATGTGATCAAGAGCAATTTTAAGCCCTTGCAAAATATGCTCCCTTTCGCGGGCTTTGGCCAAAAGATATACCGTTCTTCGAAAAACAACTTTTTGGCGGTGCCGGACAAATTCTTCCAAAATCATTTTCATGGTCAAAAGCCTTGGTTCGTCGTTAACCAGCGCCACCATGTTTACATTAAAGGCTTTTTGCATTTCGGTGTGTTTAAAAAGATTGTTTAGAATTTGTTGAGGACGGGCATCTTTTTTAAGTTCTATCGCGACTCTCATTCCTGTACGGTCGGACTCGTCTCTAATATCCGATATTCCATCAAGTCTTTTGTCGCGGACTAAATTAGCGATGTTTTCAATAAGAGTTGCCTTGTTTACCATGTAGGGAATTTCTGTTATGGCGATAACAAATTTTCCCGCCTTCCCTTCCTCAATTACTGCAATGGCCCTTTGCATTACGCGGCCCTTACCGGTAGCAAAATATTGCAGAATTTCGTTTTGATCATAGATAACACCTCCTGTTGGAAAGTCCGGGCCTTTGATGCATTTTATTAGGTCATCTGTAGTCGCGGTTGATTGGAAATTATTGTAGGCTTGCGAGGTGGAAATTGGGGAGATTGGGGTTATTAGGGACATTGGGGTGTTTTCCAAAACAGAAGAATCTGTTTTATCGATCATAAATACCAGAGCGTCCATAACTTCGGAAAGATTGTGAGTGGGAATACTTGTTGCCATACCAACGGCAATTCCCAAACCGCCGTTTAACAGGACATTTGGAATTATCGAAGGAAGTTTTTTAGGTTCAGTTTCTTCTCCCGAATAATTGGGGATAAAATCTACGGTATTTTTATCAATATCTGCCAAAAGCTCTTGGGAAATCTTTGTTAATTTACACTCGGTATACCTCATAGCGGCTGGAGGGTCCCCATCCACAGAACCGAAATTTCCTTGTGGGTCCACAAGTTGGTACCTAACGCTAAAGGTTTGCCCCATTCTAACTAGCGCGTCATAAACCGAAAGATCGCCATGAGGATGGTACTTTTTAAGAACTTCTCCTACTACAGCGGCGCATTTGGAGTATTTGGAGGAATGGCTCATTCCTTGCTCTTCCATAGCGTAGATAATTCTTCGTTGTACGGGTTTAAGTCCGTCATGGACATCGGGAAGAGCGCGGGAAACAATTACCGACATGGCGTAGTCTAAATACGCCTTCTTCATTTCCTCACTTATTGGAGCTTTAATAATTTCCATATTCTAAAGGCTGCTCTTTCTTTGGTAGTACATTACAGCAACAATTAATCCCACAGCTACAATCCCAATCAATGGGCTTTTTGTCGCGGCAATATAAGGCGCAACCAGTAGCGCCACCAGATTCATAACCTTGATTAAAGGATTTAACGCCGGTCCCGAAGTATCTTTTAAGGGATCCCCTACCGTATCGCCAACTACTGCGGCTTTGTGCGCGTCCGACCCCTTCCCGCCGTACAGCCCGCCCTCGATTGCTTTTTTAGCATTATCCCAAGCTCCTCCGGCGTTGCTCATAAATACCGCCAAAAGTTGACCGGTAACAATAATTCCCACCAAAAATCCGCCTAAGGCCTCTTCTCGCAGTAAAAATCCCAAGGCGATAGGAAAAGAAATGGCAATAATTCCCGGATTAACGAGTTCTTTAATAGCGGTTGTGGTGCAGATTGTGACGACTTTATCGTATTCCGGTTTTGCTTTTCCTTCCATAATCCCTTTTATTTCTTTAAATTGCCTTCTAACTTCGTTAACTATTGTGTACGCGGCGCGTGAAACTGCAAGAATTGTCATGGATGACACAAGAAAAGGAACCGAAGCGCCAATTAAAACGCCAACAAACACTTCGGGTTTGGTAAGTTCGATTCCCAAAATTCCGGTATCTGCGACAAAGGATTCAAAAAGAGATGTTGCGGCAACCACGGCGCTTCCGATTGCAAATCCTTTGGTTGCAGCTTTGGTGGTATTTCCTACAGAGTCAAGCCTGTCTAAAATGTCCATTCCTTTATCCATCCCACTCATTTCGGCAATGCCTTGTGCATTGTCGGCGATAGGTCCAAAAGAATCCATGCTAACAATAATGCCTGTTGTGGTTAGCATGCCCATTCCGGCTAACGCAATGCCATAAGCGGTAGCTTGAGGATCGCCGTAAAATATTACGACGGAAGTCAAAATAGCTCCGGCGATTGCCAAGACGGAATAAACGCTGGACTCGTACCCTACAACAAGCCCAGATAAAATTGTGGTCGCAGGGCCAGTTAGTGAGGATTTTGCAATCTCAAGAACCGGTTTATGTTTGGAAGAAGTAAAGTACTCGGTAATGTAATACACAACCACGGCAAGTATTAGCCCGCCGGTAGTTGCGTAAAAAAATCTAATTTCATGAGAATAATAATTGGCAAGGGCATAAAATCCGATAATAGAAAGAGCAGCCGCGATCAAAAAACCTTTTCTAATTGCCGTCATACCGTCCTTTTTCTTTTCATCGCCCTTAACCGTTAAGATCCCAATTCCCGAGGCAAAAATTCCCAATGCTCGGACTAGAAGAGGAAAAATTACCCCCGGAAGTCCAAAAGAAACGGAACCTAAAATTATTGCGGCGACAAGTGTCACTTCGTAGCTTTCAAAGATATCTGCGGCCATTCCGGCGCAGTCACCAACATTGTCTCCTACAAGATCAGCAATTACTGCAGCATTTCTTGGATCGTCTTCGGGGATTCCTTTTTCTACTTTTCCAACTAGGTCGGCTCCTACATCAGCGGCTTTTGTATAAATTCCTCCGCCCACCCTCATAAAAAAAGCTAAGAGCGATCCTCCAAATCCAAACCCGATCAAAACCTGCGTCGCCTGATCCTTGTAAATAAGGTAAATTACCGTAGCGCCCAAAAGCCCCAGTCCCACAGTCAACATTCCTGTAGTAGAACCTGCTTTAAAAGCGATAGAGAGCGCTTCTTTAAAAGAATGCTGGGCCGCGTTTGCTACTCTTACATTAGCGCGGGTAGCAATATTCATACCAAAAGCGCCGATAGAGGCGCTAAAGACCGCGCCCATTAAAAAAGCCAACGATCTTCCGATAGCAATATCTTTGTTTGGAGATGTTGCCAAAAGCAGTACAAAAATAATAAGAATAAGCGGAACCAAGGTTTTAAACTGCCTCTTTAGATAGGCATTAGCTCCTTCTCTAATAAACCCCGCGATCTCCTGCATCCGTGCGGTACCTTGAGGTTTTAAGAGGACATATCGAGCCAAATATACGGCATAAGCGATGGCAAGAAGAGAGGATCCCAAGACAGCATATAATAAAATCATAATATTTAGGCGTCTACCTCGGCATTGGAGGCGTTGGCCTGAATAAACTTTTTGCGAGGCAATACTTCCTCGCCCATTAACATAGCAAATACTTGATCAGCAAGAGCTTCGTCATCAATTATTATTTGTCGCAGATGGCGGGTTGCCGGGTTCATAGTAGTTTCCCAAAGTTCCTCTGCGTTCATTTCTCCTAAACCCTTAAATCTTTGAATAGTAACATTTTTTCCGATCATTTCCTTAACAAATTTATCTTTCTCCTCATCGTCGGTTAAGTATTTTTTCTCTTTTCCCCAAGTGGCCTTATATAGGGGTGGCATTGCGGCATAAACATACCCCTTCTCCACCAACGGTTTAAGATGTCTAAATAAAAATGTCAGGTGAAGTGTTTTAATGTGAGAACCATCAACATCGGCATCGGTCATGATTATTATTTTGTGGTAGCGGAGTTTATCCACATTTAATTGGTCCCCGATTCCAGCTCCGAGTGCTGAAATAAAGGTTTTAAATTTATCGGATTTAATTATCTGGTCAATTCGGGCCCTCTCGGTATTTAGTACCTTTCCCCATAATGGAAGTACTGCTTGAGTTTCTCTGTCTCTTCCTTGTTTGGCCGAACCTCCCGCGGAGTCTCCTTCCACAATAAATATTTCCGCTTTAGCCGGATCTTTTTCGCGGCAGTCAGCTAATTTTCCGGGTAATATACTTCCTTCCAGCGCCCCTTTACGGATAACGCTTTCTCTAGCGGCCTTAGCGGCTTTTCGGGCTTTTGCGGCAAGAAAATTCTTTTCCAATATATTGCCCGCGTCTTTGGGATTTTCCAAAAGAAAGATATCAAAATTTTCCTTAAATAAACTTTCTACAACAGGTCTTACCTCGGCGTTTCCCAATTTATTTTTTGTTTGTCCTTCAAATTGCAACTTTGTATTTTCAAGCTTTACAGAAATTACAGCAGTTAAACCTTCTCTTACATCGTCTCCAGAAAGCGGTTCGTCGCTGTCTTTAACAAAGTTGTTTTTTTTAGCGTAATCGTTTAAGGATTTTGTTAGACCTCCCCTAAACCCCGTTAAATGGGATCCCCCGTCGGGGTTCCTGATGTTATTTGCAAAACACAAAACGGTTTCGGCATAGGAATCGTTGTACTGCAAGGCTATCTCAACATCAATTCCGTCTCGGGAACCGTGAAAATAAAAGGGAGTATCGTTAATCCTAATTTTATTTTTGTTTAAGGCCGCGGCAAAAGTTTTTATTCCGCCCTCAAAGTAATATGATTTTCTATCCCCGCTTTTTTGGTTAAAGATAAGAAATTTAAGGCCGGAAGTTAAAAAGGCGTATTCTCTAAATTGAGCGGATAAGAATTTTGGATTTACCTCGATAGTGTCCAGATATTTTTTACTGGGGTGAAAAAGAAAGATAGAACCAGACTCCTCGCTTTGTAGATAGGGACTTTCGTCGGGAAACCACTTTAAAAATTCTTCGGGGGTGACTGTCTTAACATCCGCGTCAGGTACACCATCGGTGTATCTTTGAACAAACAATTGTTTTCCTCTTTTTACCCCAATTAAAAAATAATCGGAAAGAGCGTTTGTTACCGAAAGTCCAACACCATGGAGTCCGCCTGCGATTTTGTACCCGCCTTCGCCAAACTTTCCTCCGGAATGGAGTTTTGTCATCATTAATTCCAGTGCCGATCTTCCGTATTCTTTTTTAATATCTGTGGGAATACCTCGACCATTGTCGGTTACCGAGATGGTGTTATCTTCCTTAAAAAAGACTGTAATTTTATTGGCGTAGCCTGCCAATCCTTCGTCAACGGCATTATTTACGATTTCGGTGACAAGATGATGAAGACCAGTCTGATCGGTAGACCCGATGTACATTCCCGGGCGTTTTCTTACCGGATCCAATCCTTCTAAAATCTGGATTTGTTCGGCGGTATATTTTGTGTAGATATCTTGGTTAGCCATGGCAACTTGGTCATTCTACTACAACTCATCTTCGGGGGGAACGAGGAAAATGTTTTCTAAAATAAGGCGGATATTTGCGCCCGGACAGTACAAAAATTCTTTAAAGCGGTATAATAGTTGTAATCTTTGAGCGTTTTTCCAAGTTTTTTCTTTAGAAAGGGCCACCTCTTTTTGCTCCATAAAATTCTCCGCAGTCTCTACCGATTTATAGATAGATGGATTTCCCGCAAAAAAATCCAAGACCTCGGCGTCGCTTTTAAACACCGGTGTAAAGCCTTCTTCCGCTATGGGTTTTACGGTATGTTTAAGATCTATATTACTGCAACGGGACACTACTGTTGCAAGGAGGAGACCGCGATTTGGGGCAGTAAGGATAATAATTGTTCGTGAGGGTGGTTCCTCTAAAGTTTTAAGTAGGGCGTTTTGAGCAGG
>Ga0066637_10000847_pt1 | contig 19207 bp, 15 predicted proteins | sample CryGeyCG2014_020_FD_62737 | JGI IMG/M metagenome (GOLD analysis project Ga0066637, IMG submission 62737) | Groundwater microbial communities from aquifer - Crystal Geyser CG08_land_8/20/14_0.20 | ecosystem: Environmental > Aquatic > Deep subsurface > Groundwater | place: USA: Utah: Grand County...
GCATAAAAGGAGCTTTCGCCGACGAGCGGAAAAAGCGCGCCGACGCGGAGTTGCTGGCTGACGCTTCGCGCTGCGAGCTGCGCGAGAAAGCGGACCGCATCTCGGGCCAGAAATCTGAAGCTGACAGTCTGAAAAATACCGTGGACCGCCTGAAGGCCGCGCTGGAGGATGAGAAGCGCAGGCGCGCCGAAGCCGAACTGGCCGCCGCCGCTTCGCATTCCGCGCTTAACGAGAAAACCGAGGAGATCACGGTGCGCGGGACCGAGATGGAGGCGCTTAAGCACGGCATAGAGCGCCTGAAACACGCTTTTGAGGAGGAGCGCGCCAAGCGGGTGGAAAACGAAGTTCTCGTAGAAACCGCCCATTCGGTGCTGCGCGAAAAGCAGGAAGAGTTCGTGCGCGCCCAGAAACTTATAGAGCAGCTTAAGGACAAGCTTCGGCTATGGAAGAGCAAATAAGCCAAATAAGCGACCTGGAGGGGCTTAACTCGGAACTTGAATGCTTCATTTCCGACCTCCATGGCCGGGCGGAGGCCCTGTCCGCGCGCGTAAAAGTCCTTGAAGAGGAGCTGTCCTCGGCCCGCGCCTTGGTAAATAACCTGACGCAGAAGGAGGGCTCCCTTTCTGCGGCGCTCGAAAAACTGAGGTCCTCCCAGCTTAGCGAAAGCGCCAAAGTCTCGGAGCTGTCCCTGGAGCGGGATACCCTGGCCCGCCAGCTTGAAACGGTTTCGGCCAGGCTCGAAAAGTCACAGGTTCTCGCGGCCGAAAAAGAAAAGCTGCTGAAGGAGGTCCGCGCCTCGGCCAAAGAGGAGTCGGCAAAGCTTTCCGCGGCTATCGAAGAACTCCATGCTTCCCTGAATAAAGAAACTTCCAGGGTTTCCTCCATAACTTCAGAGCGTGACGACCTGGCCCGCAGGCTGCAGACCCTTACCGAGCTGCAGGCCGGCGCTAAAGCCATGCTGGGGGAGAAGGATACTTTGCTTGAAGAGGCGCATGCGGCCGCCAAGGAGAATTCGGCCGAACTGTCGGCGATAATCGCCCAACTGCGTTCTTCCGTGGGTGACGAAAGCGCGAAAGTGTCGGCCATGAATTCGGAGCGGGATTGGCTGGTCAGGCAGCTTGAGGAGGAGAAAGCCGCGTCCGCCAGGAAAGACGCTTTGCTTAAAGAGGCCCGTTCGGCCGCTAAAAATAAGACCGACGAACTTTCCGCCGCCATTGAGGAGGCCAGGGCTTCTTTGCTTAGCGAAAGTTCCAAAATCCCGGCGCTGACCTCGGCGCGGGAAAGCCTTACCCGCCAGCTTGAAGCGGTTTCAGCCCAGCTCGAAGACTCCAGGTCTTCCGCTTCCGAAAAAGAAAGGTTACTTAAGGAAGCCCGCGCGGCCGCGGCGGCGGCCGGGGCCGAGGCAGCCTCGCTGAACGCCCGCCTCCAGGAGATGGCGGCCGCCGCGGCCGGCGAGGCCGAAGCCGAAAGGGCCCGCTGCGCCGCGCTTTCCGAAAAGGTTCACAACGCCGACGCCCTGCTTAAAAAAAAGGAATTCGAACTTGAAGACGCCTGTTCCGCCCTTTCAAGCCTGCAGAGCGAGTGCGCGCTGCTTCGCCGCAGCCGCGAGGAACTTGGAGAGAAATTCTCACGGGAAATACAGGCGGAGAACGAAATGCTGAAGGAGGCACAGGCTCGTGTGCTCGAGCGGGACGCCGTGATCGCGCGGCTTTCCGTTACCGAGGAGACGTTAAAAAAGGAGGCGGAAGTCTTAAAGAAGGAAAAACAGGCTCTCCTTTCCAAGGCGCATAAGAAATCGGCCTCGGCAAATTCCGCCAAGATCCCGGAGCTGGAGCGCCAGCTTTCCAATAAGGAAAGCCGGCTGGTAGAGCTGCGTACGGAACTGAAAAATATCAGGGCGGAAAAGACCGGGCTCCAGGCCGGTGAAAAGGCTTTGCGGGATGAATTAAAGGCCAGGCCTTACCGGGCCATGCTGCGCGAGGCCGAGGAAAAACTGCTGATCAAGGAAAAAATGCTCGCTGAGATGAATTCCCGCATGGAAAAGATCAACGGCGATTTTGAAGCGCTCAAAGAGCGCGGCCAGGCGGCCGGGGCTTCGGGCTATATCCCCGACTTTGAGGAGATGGTCGAGGGTGTCGCCCACCAGGTAGCAAATTCCATAAGCATCATTCGCAGCCATGCGGAATTCTGCGCCGAAACGCCCGAGGCCGACGGGGCCAGGGAATCGCTGAACGTAATAGTCCGCAATATCGTGGCCCTTCAGAAGAAGATAGCCGTCATTGTCGATTTCTCCCGGCCGGTGATCCCGCAGCGCTCACCTGAGCGCCTGGCGGCCGTGGTTTCGGAAATTATGGATAAACTCCGTTCGGCGGGCAGGTTCGGAGGTGTTAAGGCCAGTCTTACGGGCGGGGAAAAACTGGCCCCGATAAACATTGACCGGGTGCGTTTCGCCGCCGCGGTGGAGCAGCTGCTCGCAAATGCCGTGGAGGCCATGCCGGTCAAAGGCGAGCTGAAGGTGACGCTGTCGGCCGCTGACGGGAAACAGCGGCTTAATATCTCCGACGATGGCGCGGGTATAGATAAAAAAAATCTCGCGGTCGTGTTCCATCCTTTTTTTACCACGCGCCCGGGCAAAATGGGGCTGGGTCTTACCCTGGCCAGGAATGTCGCCAGGTCGCACGGCGGGACGCTTGAGCTTGTCAGTGAGCCCGGGCGCGGAACAGTCGCCGTTATGGAACTCCCGGCAGGCTGACTTGCACGGAGTCCAGGGAAAATATGGCACGCATCCTTATAGTGGACGATGAACCGGATATGCGGCTTGCGCTGCGCAATGTCCTGAAGCTGCGCGGTTATGAGATCTCCGAGGCGGGGGACGGCCCTTCCGCTTTGAAAATGGCGGCTGAAACCCCGCCTGACCTTGTACTGCTTGATATGCGGCTCCCCGGCATGGACGGCATTGAGGTGCTGGACGGCCTGAGGAAGATCAACGACACGCTTCCCGTTGTTATGATCACCGGCTACGGGCATATACAGTCCGCCGTGGATGTTATGAAGCTTGGCGCCTGCGAATACCTGCAGAAGCCTTTTGAAAATGCCCAGCTTGTCGAGACGGTCAGGAAATATTTACACGGCGCAGCGCAGCCGCCCAGGCGCTTTCCGGCGCCTGCAGGAGAAGCGCCGCCGGCCGCGCGGCCCGGAGTCCGCGGCAGCCGGCGCGGACCGGCCTATTCTTTTGCGGCCGCTCTTGTTCTCCTGCTGGGTTGCGCGGCCGTTTACCGGTATATCCGTGTAAGTTCCGCTTCTTACTACCGGGAATATCCCGGAGTAGCGGCTAATATTTCCTCGTTTGTGTGGACCAAAGATAAGCTATACGCCGGGGACTGGCTTGCCCAGAACGTAACTGTTTACGTACAGGACAAGGCCGGGCTAAGCCTTAAGCAGACCTTCCCCCTTAAAAAAACCCACATAAGCGGGCTTGCCGTGGCTGACGGCACCCTGTACGTGGCTGATTCCTGGAAGGAGACCATAGAGGCCCGGACCCTGGCGCCCGGGCTGCCGCTGCAAAAAAGGCTTTCCCTCCCGGACAAGGTGGTAGCGCTTTTTTACGACGGGAAATACTTGTGGACTTGTGACGCGGAGGGCAATGTGGTGTCCCGTACCCTGGATCCCGGACTTACCCCGGTTATTTCTTTCAAACTGCCGGAAAAGCCCGACCAGATATTCAAGGACGGCAAGTATCTCTGGGCCGCGGTTTCCGCTACCGGGAAGATCTACCGGCACAAGATCGACGGCGCCTGTTCGCTGGACGGGGTTTTTACGCTTAAAACTTTAAAGGCCGGGTATCCGCTTTCGGCGTTCGCCTGGAAAAACGGCCGGCTGTGGGTGGCAAGGGACGGCCTCGGGGTCATTTCCGAAGCCGGCGGGGGGGAGCTGGTGCCGGAGCAATAGTATTGTCCCGGACAATGGTTCAATAGCCCGGGGTTTGCCGGGCGATAAAAAAACCCGCTGGAGCGGGTTTTTTTATCGGCGGAATGTCTCCGCTTAAGGCTGCAGCGCAATACAGGAGTCGGGAGACCCCGTGCAGGTGATCTTCTTCGTGGCCAGTGTATATTTAAGCGTGTAGCAGCCATACGCGCTGGGGCAGGCCGCATTCCCGGCTTTGCGCTTGGCGGTGACGGTGGTGGCGTTACCGGTGATGTTGAAGAACTTCAGCCCGGTGGCGGAAACGTCGAGATTATTTATATTGGAGGTGTAGGCCCCGGTCCTGAGCAACTCCCTGTCCTGGGCGCCGGCCATGGCTGAAACCGCGTTTATTCCCTCGGCGGCCCGTCCCTTCTCAACAATCTTGAAGTATTGGGGTATGGCGACCGAAGCGAGAATACCGATGATCAGCACCACCACCAGCAGCTCGATAAGTGTGAAGCCTTGTTTAATGTTTTTCATGACGACCCTCCTGCACTATGTTTCTTAATAAGAGTATAGCACAAAATACACGGGATCGTGTGTTGCGGATGTGGTTTTTTTGTGAAGATTGGCTGCAGGCCCTCAAGTCGGGGGTTCCCATTTGTAGCCTAGTCCTTCTATGGTCAGCAGGCATTCGCTCATGCCGCCCAGGCTTTTCCGGAGGTTCTTTATATGGGTGTCTATTACCCGGCTCGTGTTCAGGTACGGCCTGCCCCAGACCCTTTCCATGAGGAACTGCCTGGTCATTACCCGCCCGTTCTTTTTCACCAGCAGGTAGAGTATCTCGAATTCTTTGGGAGAAAGTTCCAGCTTCCTGCCGGATATTTTCGCCTCGTGGCGCGGATGATCTATCGAGAGGTTCCCGGAGACGACCACCTCGTCCGCCTCGTCGCGGTACTCCGCGGAAAAACTCCTGCGCAGAAGGGCTTTGACCCTGGCTATGAATTCCGCGGGGCTGAAGGGCTTTGTCAGGTAATCGTCGCCGCCCAGTTCCAGGCCCAGCACTTTACTCACTTCGCTGCGGTCGGTCGTCAGGAAAATTATCGGTACGAGCCGGGAGGCGTTCGCCGAGGAGCGTACCTGGCGGCAGAAATCAAGGCCGCTCATGCCGGGGAGCCGCAGGTCCACCACCATCAGGTCCGGGGTGAACTTGACGAGGGTCTGAATCGCCTGTTCAGCGGAGGTGCAGGTGAGAACATTGAAATTCTCCAGCTCAAGCCGCTCCTTTACGGATCTAAGCAGCGTCAGTTCGTCGTCCACTACAAGTATGGTGTGCCTGGCTTTCATAACGCCGGAAGAAAAACCGTGAAGACGCTTCCTTTGCCGGGAGAACTTTCCAGCTCTATGCGTCCGCAGTGCTGCTCCATGATGAATTTTGAGATGAAGAGGCCCAGGCCGGTGCCCTGCCGCGAGGCCGGGTGGCCGCGTCTGCCGGAATTTATCCTGTAGAACTTGCTGAAAAGGTTCTTTATTTCATATTCCGGTATGCCCACCCCGGTGTCCCTGACGCGCACCTGCTGCCAGCCCGGCGCGGCTTCAATGAACACGCAGACGGAGCCGGCATTGGTGAATTTTACCGCGTTGCCTATTATGTTGGACAGGACCTGGTAGAGCCGGTCAGGGTCGCCGCGGGTTTCCGGTATCTCCTGTCCGACTATCAGCTCGATCGTCAGGTTCTTCTGCGCGGCGTACGGCCGGAAGGAGCGGACCGCCCTGTCCGCCAGCTCTTCAAGGTTGATGGTCTTTATGTCCAGTTCAAGCTTGCCTGATTCGATCTTCGAGACTTCCAGCAGCGAATCTATGAAGCGGTTAAGGCGCTGCGAATGTTCGTTTATGGAAAAAAGCTGCTCCGGTATCCTGGTATATTCGCGCTTTTCCGCCAGTTCCTTTATGAGGTCCGAACATAATTCTATGCCGGTGACCGGCGAGCGCAGGTCGTGGGTTATGCTCGAAATAAAATCGCTCTTCATATCGTCGAGCTCTTTGAGCCTGTTGGCCATCTCGTTGAACTCGGCCGCAAGCATGCCCATTTCATCCCGGCTGGTCACGGGTATCCTGTGGTCCAGGTGCCCGGAACCTATCATGCGGGCGGCTTCGGCCATGGTCTGCATGGGGCCGGCTATCACCCGCGTTATTATCAGGGTGCCGATGCAGCCTATCGCGAACGCCAGCGAGAGTATTATGAAAAATCCGGCCGAAGACTGGCGCAATGAAGAATCCATTTCCTGGTTGATCAGCTGCAGGGAAAAATCCACGTGCGCGGTAACCTGCCGCCCCTTGTTGCTTACGGCGCTGAGCGAGGCTTTCAGTATTTCCACGCCGTTGTCCTGCTGCGTCTCCCATACGCCCGTGACCGGCGGGGAGAAGGTCTTGAAGAACAGCGGCAGGCGGAAGGGGGAGGGGGAGGAAAAAGGCCTGTAGTACCTGTCGCTGATAAAGACCCGGCCTGAGGAATCGGTGCAGGAAACGCCGATTATTTCCGGGGTCTTCAGGAATGTCTGGAAATAGGTGTATGCCGGGGAGTTCTTGGGAGAGCCATGCGTTTCCTTGCAGACTTCCGCCAGCGCCAGCAGTATCTGCAGGTTCTTTCTCTGGCTGTTGGCGGAGATGGACGACCATTCGCTGTGCAGGAACAGGATGCCGGTAACCGCGGAAATGGCCGTGAGGAGAACGAGGATCAGGAGGATCAGTTTGTTGCGTATGCTCATGAAAGGATTGTGGCCGTCCTGGATCCACAGGCCTTATGCGGCACCACAAAATCAATGCGCCCGGCGCGATTCGAACGCGCGGCCACTCGCTTAAAAGGCGAATGCTCTACCCCTGAGCTACGGGCGCTTATTTACACATCCCGAACGGTCGAAGGATAATTATACGATATATATCGCGCGCACACAAAGCAGCCGCGCGGCCGCCCAGCACCGGGGTTTGCTGGTGTTGCGCTATTGTGCTATACTGAAAAACGCCCCGGCCCTGGCGGCGTGCCGTGCTTTAGGGGCCCGGTTTCGCAATGACTTCTCTCCTTGAAAAAATCCGGGATTTTGAATCCCCTGTTGTTCCCGTACTGGCGGTCGTTTTTACCGTTTTTATCGTCTCCTGTATGCCGTACAGGATCATCGGCCACGGGTATCTGCCGAAAGACGACGTCACCAGGCATTCCGCGAAGGTGGTTTCAGGCAAAGCCTGGAGCGAGATCCTGGTTCTGCGCGGGGATATGCGGCTGGACAGTCACCCGGGCTGGCATGCCATACTGGGCGCCGTGCATAAAGCCACCAAGTGGCCGCCTTACGACCTGGCGGTGTTTTCCGTGGCCTCCCTGTTCCTGCTTGTAGCGCTGGTCCCGGTCTTCCTTATAAAAAGACCCGAGGCGTGGATCCTGGCTTTACTGATACTCGTTCTCTTCGACCTAGGCACTTTATATCGCCCGCTTATCGGCAGGCCTTTCCTTGTTACCACGGCATATATGATAGCCTTCGCAGCCGCCTGGCGGGAACTCAGGTCCGGGCCGGAACATGGCCCCGCGCGGTGGTGGGGGACGGCAGCGGCGACAGTTCTGCTTGCAGCCCTGTCGACCTGGATACACTGCGGCTGGTATCTGCTGGCGCTGCCTTGCGCGGCGCTGTTCCTGGCCCGTGAATGGCGTGCCGGCATCCGTCTTTCTACCGGCTCCCTGGCGGGGATAATCCTCGGTTCGGCCCTTACCGGGCACCCGGTCGGGTTCCTGGTCCAGACCACGAAGCATTTTTTCCTTTCCCTGGGGGATACTCCACAGCGCCTGCTTGTAGGCGAATTTCAACCCGCGGGCGGAGATTACGGGTTCCTCCTGGTCTTTGTGCTCCTCATTATGTGGCGCTTTATCCGGAACAGGTGGGATAGGAAAGTCGTGGACGGCCCGGTCTTCATCCTGGTCTGCATGTGCTGGGTGCTGGGTTTTATCGTCGGAAGGGTCTGGAACGATATCGGCCTTTGGGTCGGGCTGGTGTGGATAGCGCGGGAAATTGAAGGGCTCCTGGAAGGGGGCGCGGGATTTCGCTCGCTGAAACGCCTGCTCTTCTCGACCGCTGCGGTCTGCGTCCTGTTCCTTGCCCTCACCAATGACGCCAACGGGCGCTGGTCTTTATACCGGCCGGAGATGCATATAACCCCGGAAACAGTGAAGGACCTTTCGTGGCTTCCGGGGGACGGGGGGATAGTGTACAACGAAGACATGTTCGTGTTCTACGACATGTTCTTCAGAAATCCCCGCGCGAACTGGAAATATCTTCTTGGCTTCGAACCGGCCCTTATGCCCAAAGAGGACCTTGCCGTTTTAAGGGACATACAGCTCAAGAGCGGGGATAAAGATGCCTATGCTCCGTGGGTAAAAAAAATGAGGCCCGGGGACAGGCTCATCCTGCGGCGGTCTTCCATGTTCGAGCCCGATATCAAAGGCCTGGAGTGGAAGTTCATCGCCAACGCCGTATGGAGCGGCCGCCTGCCTAAAAAAAAGGCGGGCCGGTAGCACGCCCCGGCCGCCCCGCTGGAATTTCGCCTGCCGGATTATAATATAATATTTACGACATGGCGGGAAGAAAAAGATTCAAGCTCAAGGTGCGCATCAAGGTGCGCAATAAGCTGCTAAGGCGCGGCGGAGCCGCCGCCGGGATAGTGCTTGGGCTCGGCTTCATCGTCTGGCTTTCCGGCTACGCGCTGCAGACTTCCCGCGGCCTTCTCGACGGCCGGTTCTTTTCTTTCAAGCCGGTTTCCATCGTGATCAACTGCCCGGCCCCGGAAGCCGCCGCTTCGGCGCGGAAGCTCTTTTCCGGCGCTGTCAATTCCCCGCTTACCGCCGCGCGCTGCCGCGAACTCTCCAGGGAGCTGCGGCGGCGCCATCCCGCCCTTTCCTCCGCGAAGGTGTTCCGCAATTTTTTCACCGGGAAAGCCGAGGTGTCCGCCGCGGTAGAACCGGTGGTCGCCCCCGTGCTGCTTAACGGGGCCACCATGTACCTGGGGGAAACCGGGCGCTTCATGCGCGAAAACCTCTCCGGCCCTCAGCCGCAATTGTTCACAACGCAGCTGCAGGACGCTTCCCCGGTGCCGGGATTGGTGGCTTTCATTAAAGAAGTAAGGTCCCTGTATGCGGTTTTTTTCAGCAGGCCGGTGAAGCTTGACTGCGGCCGCGACGGTGCGGTTTTGATAACCCTGGAAGACGGCACCCGGGTACTGTGGGGGGGATTTGAATTCACCGGACTAAAAGTATTAAGATTGAACGAGGTCCTTAAGGACGCCCTGGCCAAACGCGGCGGGCCCTTGCGGATCGACTTGAGATGTTTCAAAGAGGGAAAGATCTTCGTTTCCACGCTCAGTTAGCGCCCGCAGCCAGCGGCCCCGCCGCGCGCGGCTTTCTATCCAAAGTTCTGCCTGGAGCTTTATAATATGGGAAAATCCGAAATTATCGCCGGGCTCGACATGGGGTCCTCCCGGGTCACCTGCGTTATCGCCGAGCACGACGAAGAACACAATAAAGTGCGCATCCTCGCGGGAGCCTCCGCCCCGTGCAAGGGCCTTAAGGGCGGCGTGGTCGTCAATATAGAGGAGACCGCCCGCGCCATAGAGCACGCCATGGACGCGGCGGAAACCAAGGCCAACGAGGTGGTGGGCGAGGTCTACCTGGGCGTTCGCGGGTCGCATATACAGGCTTTCGACAACAAGGGCGGCTACAATATAGCGCGCACCGACAAGGAGATAACCGCGGAGGACGTGGCCAGCGTCATAGAAAGCGCCAAGACCGTGCCGCTTTCCTCCGACCGCGAGATCCTGCACGTGATCCCACAGGGCTTTTCCCTGGACAGGCAGCGCGGCGTCCCTAACCCCATCGGGATGGAGGGGGCGCTGCTGGAAGTGGGCGTCCACATAGTGACGGCCTCCACCCCGGTCATAAACAACCTGGTGAAATCGGTCTTCAAGGGCGGTTTCCGCGTGGCCGACACGATCTACACCCTGCTGGCCGTGGGGGAGTTGGTGGTTTCCGAGGAGGAGAAGGACCTGGGCTGCCTGCTGGTGGACACCGGCGGCCAGACCACCTCCCTCGCGGTATATTCAGAGGGGAGCATGCATTTTTCGAAGGAGATCCCGCTCGGCGGCGACCACGTAACGCGCGATATCGCCTACGGGCTGGGCACCACCATGTCGGCCGCGCAGGAGATAAAGGAAAAATTCGGCGCGGTGTTCTCCAATATGATCGACGAGGACCGCATGATAAGCGTCACCAGGCTGGACGCGCGCACGAAGAAAGAAGTGAAGCCGCGCGAGCTGCTTGACTTCATACAGCCGCGCGCCGAGGAAATCTTCGAGAAGATAAACCAGGCCGTGCAGAGCTCAAATTACGCGGAGCTGCCCGGCGGCGCTATACTTACCGGCGGGGGCTCGCTGCTAAAAGGCATGCCGGAAGCCGCGGAGCAGCTGCTGGACCTGAGCCAGGCGCGGCTTGGCGTGGCGGTGCAGGAGATCCTGCAGTGCCCCGAGGAATACCTTACGCAGCCCTACCTTGGCGCGGTGGCGCTGGTCTGCTACCCGCACCTCAAGAGCTGGAACACCGATGTGCCCGGGCCCGGAAGGGCCGGGCATGTCGAGAAGAAGATCTGGCGCTGGTTCAAGGACCTGTTCTGATGTCCGAAAGCAGGATACGCTACAACAGGGATTTCCGCGGCCGCGAGGCCGTGATAAAGGTGCTGGGCGTGGGCGGCGGCGGCGGCAATGCCGTTAACCGCATGGTGGAAGCGGATGTGCGGATGGTGGAGTTCCTGGCCATAAACACCGACGCGCAGGACCTGCGCCGCAGCAAGGCTCCCAACCGCATACAGATAGGGGAGAACCTTACGAAGGGGCTCGGGGTGGGCGGGGACCCGGCGAAGGGCCGCCAGGCCGCCGTGGAGTCCGTGGATATAATCAAAGAGGCCGTTTCCGACGCCGACCTGCTGTTCATTACGGCCGGCATGGGGGGAGGTACCGGCACCGGCGGGGCGCCGGTGGTCGCGCAGGTGTCGCGCGAGGCCAATCCCGACGCCCTCCTGATAGGCGTCGTCACCCGGCCTTTTAGTTTCGAGGGCAAGCAGCGCGCCGAGCAGGCGCAGGCCGGCATACATGAACTGCGCAAGCATCTCGATTCCCTCCTGGTCATTCCCAACGACCGTATCCGCTCAGAGGTGGACCGCGAAGCCAGCAGCCAGGAATCGTACAGGCTGGCCGACGACGTGCTGCGCCAGGCCATTCAGGGCATCTCCGACGTTATTACCAGCTCCGGTGAATTGAACGTGGATTTCGCGGACGTGAAAAAGATAATGATAAAATCCGGAGAGGCCCTTATCGGCATAGGCTCCGCTTCCGGCCCGGAGCGGCACCTGGAGGCCGCGCAGCGGGCCATACACTCCCCGATGCTGGAGAACGCGGTGATAAACGGCGCGAAGGGGATACTCGTGAACTTTACCAGTTCCAGGGATATCAAGCTGGTGGAAATAAGCGAGGCTATGGAATATATCACCAAGACCGCCAATCCCGAGGCCGCCATAAAGCACGGCCAGGTCTTCGACGACAACCTGGGCGAAGAGCTCAGGATAACCGTTATCGCCACCGGCTTCCCCGCCAAGCGCAGCGAACTCGCCGGCGACCTGGCCCGGCTGCGCAACCGCGGCAGGCGGCCGCGTATCGACGAGAATTTTCCTTCGGCGGAGGAGCCCCGGGGCGGTTCTTCTTACGGCGATAATTTTGATAAGCCGGCCTACCTGCGCAGGCAGCCCGGAGCCCGGAGACTGAAGTAGGGGATAGGGTACCGCATTATGGCTATAAATCTCGACCTTTTACTGAAGGTGATGGTGCAGAACAAGGCCTCGGATATACATATCCGGGGAGATTCGCAGGTTTTCCTGCGCATAAACGGGACTATAACCCCGGTCAACTCCTCCAATATGACGGCCAAAGAAGTGGAGGACCTGGTTTTTCCGCTGATGAACGACCGCCTTAAGAGCATCTTTGCCGAAAAACACGAGGCCGACTTTTCCTTCGAGAACGCCGAACTGGGCCGCTTCCGCTTTAATGTCTTCACGCACAAGGGGAGGATAGGCGTGGCCGTGCGCCATATCCCGCTTAAGATCCCCACCTTCGAGGAGCTGCGCCTGCCGGTGGATTCCATAAAGAAGCTGCTGACCAACGAGCGCGGGCTCATACTTGTCACCGGCATAACCGGTTCGGGCAAAACCTCCACCCTGGCCGCCATGGTGGAGTTCCTCAACCAGACCTGGGACGCGCACATAATAACGGTAGAGGACCCGGTGGAGTTCGCATTTACGGAGAAGCGCTGCATCATAAGCCAGCGCGAAATAGGCAGCGATACCAATAATTTCGTGGAGGCGCTGCGCGGGGCCATGCGCCAGGACCCCGACGTGATCCTGGTAGGAGAAATGCGCGACCTGGAGACCACGCAGGCCGCCATCACCGCCGCCGAGACCGGCCACCTTGTGCTCGCCACTCTGCATACCATGAACGCCGTGCAGACCATCTCCAGGATAATAGACCTGTTCCCGCCGCATCAGCAGGTGCAGGTGAGGATGCAGCTTGCAGAAACCCTCAAGGGGATAGTTTCGCAGCGCCTGCTGCAGTGCTCGCGCGGCGGCCGCCTGCCGGCGGTGGAGATAATGACCGCAACGCCGCATATCAAAAAGATGATAGCGGATAATACTATAGATGCCGTTAACCAGGCCATAACCAAGGGCGGCTTCTACGGGATGCAGAGTTTCAACCAGTCCCTGGTCAAGATGCACAAGGACGGTATGGCCAAACTGGAAGACATCATACAGGCCGCCTCCAATCCGGACGACGTGCTGCTGGCTATCAAGGGTATCGAGCAGGAAATAGAGCCCGGGCGCGGCAAGTGAAAATTTTCAATTCTTCGATCGAGGAGATATTTTATGTTCGCTGAAGGCTATATCGGCATAGCGGGTATCATCGGGGTGGGGAAATCCACCCTTACCATGGAACTGGCCAAGGCACTGAACTTCGAGCCGGTGCTGGAGGAGGTGGGCGGCAACCCCTACCTGGAAAGTTTTTACGGCGATATGAAGCAGTTCGGCACGATAATGCAGATCTGGCTGCTTAACCACCGCTTCCGCCAGCACCGGGAATTCGTTTCGCGCATCAGCCTGGGCAAGATACGCGGCGTGGTGCAGGACCGCACCATCTGGGAGGACACCATCTTCGCGCGTATGCTCAACAAGCACCCGGACAAGATAATTTCCGACATGGACTACAACACCTACCTTGACCTTTTCGACAATATGGTGCTGCGCGAAATGGTCTACCCGCAGCTGATGATCTTCCTTGATTGCCGCGTGGAAACTTCCATCGCCCGCATAAAGGCCCGCGGCCGGAACATGGAGAAGGGCATCTCCGCGGAATACCTCCAGAGCCTGCAGGAGAACTATTACGAATTCATCGAGGAAATGGAAGACGCCGGCGTGCGCATACTGCGCCTTAACTGGGAGGGCTACCAGCCGATAAGCGAGGTGGCGCGCCTGGTGCACGAGTATTCGCTCAAACCCTCTAATTTTACGAAGTGGGTCCGCCCCCTGCGCAAGCTCGGTATGGACAACAAGGCCAATCTGCCGAACAAGGTGCCGGTGGCAGGTTGATGCGTCCCGACGGGATAATAATAGCGATAGACGGACCCGCGGGGGTGGGCAAGTCCACCGTCGGCAGGCTGGTGGCGGACCGCGTCGGCTACAGTTTTATCAGCACGGGCAAGATGTACCGGGCGCTCGCCTGGAAGGCCCTGGACCTGGGCCTCGACCTGGAGGACGACGGGGCGCTCGTAGGGCTCGCCGGGTCACTTAAATGGGCCTTCCCGAAAGGGCCCGGCCCGGAGGCAGGTGTCTCCCTGGACGGGCGTGTGCTCGGCCTGGAGATAACGGATGAGCGCGCGGGCAAGGCCAGTTCCGGCATAGCCAGGCTCGCCGGCGTGCGGCTGTTCATGCGCGATATGCAGCGCCAGGCCGGGGCGTCCGGCGGCGTGGTGATGGAAGGCCGCGACATAGGCACCAATGTTTTCCCCGACGCGGAACTTAAGGTATACCTGGACGCCTCCCCGCAGGCCCGCGCCGGGCGCAGGGTGGAACAGCTGCGGGGGCAGGGCCTTGAAGCCGATTATTCCCAGGTGCTGGATTTCATAATAAAACGCGACGCGCAGGATTCCGGGCGCAGGAACAACCCTCTCAAAAAAGCGGAGGACGCGCATTATCTCGATTCCACTTCCATGGCCAGGGAGCTTGTCGTGGACGCGATAGTGGGGCTTTTCCGGGGGGTTTCCAGGCCGTGATAAAGCTTTCCCTGGACCTGGTTCTTTTCATCTTCAGGACCTGGCTGCGCATATTCAATTCCATAGAGGTCAAAGGCCTTGAGAAGATCCCGCGCACAGGTCCCCTGATCATCGCCTGTAATCACCTTTCCATCTCCGACCCGCCGGCGCTGCTTTCCTTCACCGCGCTCACCAGGCGGGTCAACGTGATGGCGAAAAAAGAACTGTTCTCCATCCCGGTGCTCGGCTGGTTCATACTGCGCTGGGGGGCCATCCCCGTGGACCGCAAAAAGGAAGGCGGGGACCTGGGCGCCCTGAGGGGCTGCCTGGCCGCGCTGAAGCGGAACGGCTGCCTGACCATCTTCCCCGAGGGCACGCGCGCCAAAGGCCGCAAGCTGCCGGCCAAGTCCGGGGTGGCCTTCCTGGCGCATAAATCCGGGGCGCCGGTGCTTACCGCACGAATTTTTAACAGCGACAACTTCGCAAAATTAGGTAAAATAACCGTTAAGTATGGCAACATAAGGCACTTTGAGCCCCAAGCAGACCTTAAAGCCGCCTACGCGCAATTTTCTGAATCGCTGCTGTCGGATATTTTTTCAATAACGAAGGAGTAGTATTCCCATGGAAACCAACGAAACACAGCGCCCTGAAGACCCGGAGAACGGGAATAACCCGGAGCCGATCCCCGAGGAGGAATTGTCCATGGCCGACCTCCTGAAAGCGGAGGCCGAGGTCTCGGAAAAGATCTATTCGCGCGATGTGGTCACGGTAAAGGTGATACAGGTCAACCAGGAATACGTCTTCGTCGACATAGGCGAAAAAAAGGAAGCCGTTATCCCGCTGGCCGAATTCCAGGACGAGAAAACCCCGGAGCCCGGCGAAAAAGTGATGGCGGTGCTGGAGAAGAAAGGCGGCGAGGGGCGCAACACCTTAATGTCGCACCGCCGCGCCAGGGAGCGCGCCGCGCTGGAGCTGGTGCGCAAGCTGTTCGAGTCCAAAGAGCGCGTGAAAGGCAAGGTCACAGGGATAGTCAAAGGCGGCTATGTAGTGGATATTTCGGGGATGAGGGCCTTCATGCCGCTGTCCCTTTCCGAGCTTGGAGGCGCGCACAAGCATTATCTCCCGCCCGGCGCCAAGGTCAGGTTCTACATAACCGACTTCAGCGAAAAAGACCGCAAAGTGGTGGTTTCCCGCCGGCAGGTGCTGGAGGAGGACGAGAAGGAAAGGCGCGCGCAGGTGCTGGGAGAGATAGGTTCCGGGAACGTGGTGCGCGGAGTTGTCTCAAAGATCACGGAGGAAGGCGTTGCCGTGCGTTTCCAGGGCATCGAGGGTTTTGTGCGCCTTTCGGACGTGGCCTGGCGCGAGCCGGAAGCGGCCCTTAAAGAGTATAAACGCGGCCAGCGCGTGAAGTGCAAGGTGCTTTCAATAGACAAAGAGGGAGAAAAGCTCGCTTTCGGCTTTAAACAGCTTACCCCTAACCCCGTGGATATGCTCAAGAGGAAATTCGCTTACAGGGCGCATCTCAAGGCGAAGATCTCCTCCGTTTCCAAGGACGGGGCGCTGGTGAAGCTCAGCGCTCAGGCGGAAGGGTTCATTTCTCCCGAAGATTACGGCGCCGAGGGCGAGCCCAAAGAAGGCCAGGAAGTGAACGCTATAATAACGGGCATAAACCAGACCACTTTCCGCCTTACCCTTTCAATAAAGCGCTGCGAAGAAGCGGAAGACCGCAAGCGCATGGCGCAGTATCTCAAGGGTTCCCCATCCCTGACCCTGGGCCAGATCCTGCTGGAGAATTCGGAGGATGAAGGTGAGTTATGAGGTACGGCACCGTTCAATAAGAATCGCGGCTGGGAAAGTGTTCCGTTCTTACGCGACGCCGCTGGTCCTGGTCCTGCTGGCCGGACTGGCGGCGCTTTACATTTTTAACGGTCAGGTTTTTGTTCCCTCCCCTGATTTTCCCCGTTCCGTGTCCGATTTTATGCAGGCCTCCAAGGCCGAGCGCAGGCTGGCCGAGCTGGCGGAGCGCCTTGCCGACGAGCCCGAAGACATGAAGGCGCTGGCCGAATCCGGCCGGCTTAAATACCAGCTCGGCCTCTCCCATTATATCGGGGCCATTGCCGATCTGGAACGGGCGCGCGCGCTGGGCCTCGCCGACTACAGGTCCTTCTATTACCTCGGTGTTATGTACCAGGCAGAAGGCCTCTACGGCTTCGCCGCACAGGAATACCGCAGGTTCCTCAACAATAAACCGGACGACCGGGAGGTCCGCATGCTGCTGGCCAAGCTGTGCTATTCCTCCGGCGATTTCCCCTGCGCCGTCCGTGAATACGAGACCCTGCTTAAGGCGCGGGGCGAAGATGTCGTCCTGCTGGAGAACCTGGCCGTTTCCCGCTGGAAGAACAAGGCGGATTATTCGGACGTCCTTGCCCGGCTGCGCGCCGCGGGACCTGAAGGCGGCTTCCTGGCCGATTACGCCGAAGGCCGGATAAACTACGAGCTTAAAAATTACGCCGCGGCAGCCTCATTGCTGGGTAAGGCCGTGGCTGCCGCCGCTTCGGGCGGGAGTTTCGCCGACCGTGCCGCCTTGTTGTGGCTGGCCGGTTCCGCCGCGAACAAGAATCAGGACGTGGCTGCCGCCTGCGGGTATCTGGGTGAGCTGCTTAAAATAAATCCCGCGCATGAAGAGGGGGGTAGGCTCCTGGCCAAGCTTGAGAAGGCGCGTAAAACCGCAAAAAAGAAGCAATAGCGTGACAAGACCGGTCCTGTGCCGAATATTCTTCGTTCTCCAGGCGCTGCTGCTTGCGTCCGTCCGCGCCAGCGCGCAGGAACAGAACAAGGTGGTAGTGCGGGATTTCAAGTGGTCCGTTTATTCCACCCGGCATTTCGACATCCACTATTATCCGGGCTCCGGGCCCTGGCTGGCGTACGCCGCCAAAGTGCTTGAGGATGCCTGCACGCGCGAAAGCGCTGACCTTAACCCGTCCCTTTCAAAACGTTTCCCGTTCTTCCTTTACGCCTCCCAGAACGACATGCAGCAGAACAATATCGCGGATGTCTCCGACGGGGTGGGGGGGCTGACCGAACCGCTGAAGGACCGTTTTATGGTCTGGTCGGACGGCTCCCGTGGCTGGCTGAAGAACGTTATCGAGCACGAACTTACGCATGAGATGCAGTTCGCCATACTGCTGGACGGCTTCTGGAAGTCGGCGCGCATACTTAAAACCTTTATCTACCCGCTGTGGATGATGGAAGGCATGGCGGAGTACGAGACCGGCCGGCAGGACCTGGCCATAGAAAAAATGTACGTGCGCGACGCCGTGCTGGGCGGCGGCCTGCCGCGGCTGAGCCGGCTTAACCAGTTCGGCCACCTTAAGCCGCACCAGACCACGCTGGCGTACAAGACGGGCGCGCAGGTAATACGTTTCCTGGCGGAGCAGTACGGCTCCGACAAGCCGCGCAAGATGCTGGAGCTTTTCCGCAATAAATACGAAGCCTCTTCGGTGCTTGTTCCGCTTATCGGGCTGGACCTTGAGGCGTTCGACAGGAAGTTCCGCGAGTATTCCGCCCTTAAATACTATTCAGAAGTTTCCTCGCAGGGCCTGCGCGAGCCGGAGTTCTACGGGGTACGGGTCACAACCGGCGCCGGCGGCATTCCCGAGTTCAATGTTAGCCCCGCCGTTTCTCCCGACGGAAAAAAGCTGGCCTGCCTCTCCACCAGGGCCGGTCATCCGCCGGAGCTCCGCATACGGGACCTCCTGACCGGCGCCGAAAAAAAACTCACGGCGCTTGCGGCGGGCGCCGAGAATATCCCGTACGGGCGCTTTACAATGCCGCTGCGTTCCCTTTCCTGGTCTCCCGACGGCAACGCCATCGCCTTTGCCGGGCAGAAGAACCACCGCGAATATCTCTTTCTTTATTTTCCCGGCTCCGGCCGGGTGTCGCGCGCGGCGGTGGAAGGCCTGGCCGAAGTGCGCCAGCCCGTGTTCTCTCCGGACGGGAAAAAAGTGGCGTTCATCGGCATGAGCGCCGCCTTTAACGATATTTACGAGGTACCGGCCGGGCGCCTGGCGCGCGGCGGCTTAGTCAAAAAAAGCGAATTTACCCGCCTCACCGAAAGCCGGCAGGACGAATCTTCTCCCGCTTATGCGCCGGACGGCTCCGGCCTGGCCTATTCCTGCGAGACGCAGAGCAACGGGGCGCTTAACAGGGAATTATGTTTTCTGCCGCCCGGCGGCGCGCCGCGCAGCCTGCTGCGGCTGAGCGGCGCGGTTTACAACCCGGTGTTTTCCGCCGACGGGAAAACGGTATTCTTTATCTCGGATTCCGAAGATAATTACGAGCTTTATTCTTTCGACCGGGCTTCCGGGAACGTCCGGCGGCTTACCCGCAGCATAGGCGGTATGTTCACCCCGCTGGCCGCCGGGGAGAAGCTATACTACTCCGCTTTCCGCCGCGGCGAAATGCATATTTACGATGCCGACCCCGGCAGGCTCCTTTCCGAAAGCGTTCCCGCTCTTGCCTCTTCGGGAGAGGCGGGGGGGAAATATTCCGCCGGGCTCTCCTCGGGGACTTTCCGGCCGTACCGGTTCAAGGCTTCAACGGACCTTTTTTACCCCGCTTTCATGTTCTCCTCACCCGGCGGTATTTTCTGGACCAATTACTGGCAGGCCTCGGATATGCTGGGCAATCACAACCTGGCCTTGTACCTCTATTACAATTCCGGCTACGATTACACCAATTACCAGCTCAACTATTCCTACGCCCGCCTGCGCATGCCGCTGCTGGTGCAGACCTCCGGCCTGTTCGCCGCGGACCTGACCTCGGGCGCCGGTTACGAGTATAAAAAACGCTTTGCCAGGCATGCCGTCGGGACCGCCTGGCCTTTTGACCGGTACAACCGTCTGGAAGGCTATGCCGTGACCA
>Ga0066637_10000852_pt1 | contig 19147 bp, 20 predicted proteins | sample CryGeyCG2014_020_FD_62737 | JGI IMG/M metagenome (GOLD analysis project Ga0066637, IMG submission 62737) | Groundwater microbial communities from aquifer - Crystal Geyser CG08_land_8/20/14_0.20 | ecosystem: Environmental > Aquatic > Deep subsurface > Groundwater | place: USA: Utah: Grand County...
TAAAAAAACTAAACATCCAAGGTGCCCTCTATGTCTTAAAAGCGAGTTTGTAATCAAACATCAAAAACGAAATTATGTAAGAAGGTATCGAGGAATGACACAAAAGGCCTTGGAAAACTAACCCTCTTTTCCAAGGTCTTTCCTTTTTTTAAACCTTTTTGCGGTACCAAAGGGCAATGGAGAAAGGAATAAAAAATAAAAGAAGCCACCAAAATCTATCAATAACTCCTAAAATTCCTCCCGCTCCGGTTTCGCCAGCTTCTTGTTGAACCTCCTCCGAAACTTCCTCACCTTTGACCTCTCCTTGACTTTCACCACCTACTGTACTTCCCACAGCTTGTCCACCAGTCTCCATCCCACCAGATTCCGTTGTTTGAGCTCCTTCAACTGTTCCCGGTGTTATAGGAAGTGTTGGAAGGGTTTCTGTTTCGGGGCTTTCCACAGATAGCGTTACCGAAACCCCTTTAGCATCGCTGGTATTTCCGGATGTATCAAAAGCAATTATATAGTAGTAATACTTGGTGTCGTTATCAACCTTTGTATCATCATAACTTCTGGTTCCTTCAGACACTTCCGCGAGTTCAGTTTCGGGATTAGGAATAAAATTCTTGTCTTCGCTTTTATAAATTGTATAGTGATCTGTATCTTCGCTTAGCGAAGCGTCCCATTCCAAAGTCACTTCCTCATCTCCAGCTTCCGCACGAAGATCCCCCACATCTCCAGGTCGTGTTAAATCTACTTTGACATTTTTTAAGCCCGTTTCTGACACATTATCGGCCTTATCCCATACGCGGTAGTAAAATTTGTGGGTTCCTTCTTTAATTGTTACGGCAGATGAGTATAATAACCAAGTTCCAGTTTGGGAATCTATTTGATATTCAATTTTTTCAAAATTGGCATCCGATGCCGTTAGCGTTACTTTTGGCTTTGTCACATACCAACTATTATCGCCATCGGGACTGGCCGGATCAATTGCTAAAGCCACTTGCGGAATTGTTTTGTCATAAACAACTGTAAGCTTATAGGTGGATTCGGAGTTTCCAGCCAGATCCGTAGCATGAGATTTTAAGATGTATGTTTCGTCGGCGGTTGGATTTGTTAATGAATATGACCAATTTATGTAACCGTTAAGCGTGCTTGGAAGAAGTAATATTTCACTAGCCGAACTTATCCAAGTTGTACCATTCCAAAAATACTTATTGCTGTCTTTTTGAATAGAAATTTCAACTTTGGATAATCCCCCGTCCTCCGTATTGTCACTTGCTGTTCCCGCTACAATACCATCCCAAGAATTAATATAAACCGTTGAATCCGAAACCGTATTTTTGGGCAGAATAATGATTGAGGACGGAATTACAAGATCAATTGTAAATGACCGGAAAGCCGATTTTGTTGATAGCCCAACATTGTCAAAAGCAGCAATATACCAACTGTAGTCACCCTCGGCCAAAGTTCCCGTAACGGTAAACTCCAAAACTCCCAAAAGAGATCCGCCAGACACTTTAGCATCATTAAGATACACCTCGTATCCTTTAATCCCAGATCCAGTATCCGATGAGCTAAACCATTTTAAAGTAGGTGTTGTGTCGTTGATTGTAGCGTCCGCGGACGGAAAATCCAGCGTAGGAACCAACGGGGCGGTTTTGTCTACAAAAAACGGCCCAAAATTTGCTCCTCCCGACCAATTACCTGCAATATCTTTAGTCCGTAGATGAAAATAGTAGCTAGATCCATCCGCTAAAGCTGAACTTGTATCCGATGCGGAAGTTGTGTCAACAGAATCATCGGGGATGGTATCAGACACTTTATCCCAAAGAATAGAATAACCAGCAACGGGACTTCCTGTTCCATCCGCCCCGCTCCAACTAACATCGACCGTATTATCGGCTGACCAAGTAGAGACGCTGTGGCTTGGTGAGGAGATTGTAGTAGGATCGAAAGGATTCTTGCCGTCCCATGTAAAACTAACAGACTGCTCCCCTGCGTTTCCAGCTTTATCGGTGGCTTTTGCGTAAATTGTGTAATCGCCGTCGACGGACGGAGTAAAAGAATAACTCCATGAACTTGTTCCCGACGCCGTTATATATGATCCAAAGCCAATTTTAACTTCTACCTTTGTAACACCAGATCCTACCGCAGGATCATAGGAAGTACCGGAAACGGAAGATGCCCAAGTGGAAGGACCGTAATTACCGGTTAAGGGAAAGTTTATGGTTACAGTAGGATTTTGCATTGGGGTAGAAGTACCAGATGTTGGATTTGGACTGAGCATGTTTCCCGCAATGTCGTGGACATTTTGGACACCCCACTCTTGTTCCGCAGAAAGGTACCAACCGGCCGAAATAAAAGAAACAGTCGCGGTAAATGTCGTTGCATCATAAGAAACCGTTGCGTCTCCGACAAGATCCCCCGATCCTCCCTCCCCCGGCCAGTTTTCCAAAAAATAATTTGCCGGATTTTCCGCTTCTGATTTAACAACATCTTCACTAAAGGCAACTTTAAATCTGGGGTACGATGGACCAGTTCCCTCAAATATAAGCGCCGCTGTTGGAGATACCGAATCGGGTTCGTTGGACTCCCCCGGGGTCGGAATATCAAACTCTACAACTGTAGATCCACCGTTGGTACTTAATCCAACAGATTTTCCCGCATGACCATAGTTACTATATGAAAGCTCGTGAACCAACGAACTAGCTACACACCTTATTTGTTTAAATCCTAATGAGTAATCGTTAACATAAGCGCTATAAAGCCTAATTACTCCCCCCGCATAACTTGGATCAAAACCGGTAACCGATTTCTTTAGCGCTAAAAACCCCTTCGCCAAAATTGTTGTTCCAGTAGCTATAAGTTTACCTTCGTAACTGTTCATGGGATCAGAAGCGTTGTGCAAACACCAACTGGAAATATCTTTAGCCAACAAACTGGGATTATAAATTTCAACCCACTTCTCGTTTTTCCAGCCATCTAGTGATGTGGTATCCGGATTTACCATTGCCTCGTTTATTACAGGCTGAGGATCCGTGGCCCAAGCAGTTGAGGAAAAATGGAGAAATGATAGAAAGAGAATAGTAAAAACAACAAAAAAAGGAACCGCACCAAAAATAAACCTAAATAGCGTATTCCTTGAATGTTTTTCAAGGTTATGAAAAGTCATATTATAGTAATAGTATTAGGTTAAAGGATCCTTATTGTCAACGGGAATTAAATAAAAATTAAGGCGCGGAAAATTTTGGAAAAAACTTCCCACGCCTTATAGCAAAACAGACCTTCTTTCGCTTACGAATCCGGGATTACTCCAAAAGGCGCTACGAGAACCCTATTAAAGAGCAAGCCTCAGTTCTTCGACTTGCCATTTCTTGAGAAGTACGAGCATCATCCATCGAAAGACCCCCCTTCGTGTCTTTCTTTATGAAATGAAACTTTGTTGTCGATCTCCAGTTGGGCTGTTCTACGCCAAGCGGTAACTAAAAACAAATCGGATTCCTAAATTCCTCCTTGCAAAAAAATGTTTTCTACCCAATAATTTATTCCTAATGCCCCCCGACAACTTAACCAAAATATTTTTTATGTTTGGGTTGCTTGTCACTTTTGTTAAACCCGTGACTGTTTCTTTTGCTAATTTTTCAAAAACGGTAACGATTCCGCAAAACAAAATTTCTACACAAACAGTATCTTTTGATTTACCCTCTGCCAAAAAATCTTCGCAAACGGTCTGTGATTTATTAAATTCCCAAAACTGGTGGGGGCTATATCAAGTTTCGTCAACAGAAGTAAAACAATCTTTTACCCAAGAAGAATTTATAAATTCTTTTGGTACATCGGATATTAAATCCTGCCAAATTAAAACTGATCCTTTCTATCTTTCAAATGTATGGACAAAAACAGAAATTGAGGTTTCTTATAATAATTCCTCGTCAAAACTCTACTATCTTGCGCTAAAAAACGAAGAAGGAAACTGGAAAATGTTTGGCACAGAAGCGAGGTGAGAAATTATGATATTTAAAAAAATATTTTATGCGCGAAAAATAAATAGCTTCGTTCTAGGTCTTGTCTTGGGTTGCCTTATTGTTGGTGTTTACTCCACAGCCCGCGCTTATATGACCGGTCAAAAGACCTTGGGCGCCAGCGTTGTTAGAACGGGGAGTTTGGATTTAAAGGTAACCCCAGAAACCAAGCTTTTTGACTTTTCTGGCCTTGTCCCGGGAGAAACAACAGGAGAAGAAAAAATAACATTGGAAAATACTGGAGATGTTGCTTTGGAATACCGCATTTCCGCGCAACCTGCTACCGCAGATGACAATAACGATCTTCTAAAAGCGCTTAAGGTAAAAACAAATGAATACGCCAAAGACGGGACCTTGCTGGTAACGCACTATGGTAGATCTACAAAGTATTTAAGCGATCTAACTAATTCTGCGGTTACGGAAATAATTCCCGCCGGGGAAAAGAGGGATTTAGGAATAGAATTATCTTTATCCTCAACAGTAGGAAACGAGATAGCAGGAAAATCAACCAATTTTAATTTTGTAATTGATGCCGTCCAACAAGGCGGAAGCTTTTAATGGTGAGGTTTGGTTCCTTTCCGTAATTGGGGATTATAATATCTTTGTCTGATAGGATTTTGCCAAGACAAAAATTAAAAGCGTTTACCGCCGCGGCTCCAATTTTTAACCCCGTAAAACTCCCGGGAAAATTAACCAGCTCAAATTTTTCTATATTTTGGATTTGAAGATTTTCAATTTTTAAAATTTCCGCTACTCCCTCCACCGGATCGTGGCAAGTGACGGATCGAACAACTTTATCTCCCTCCTTAAGGATAACCGCAACATTATCGCGAATTCTAGAATCAATATAAATCTTCATATCGGGATTAAAAAACTTCCACAAATCTCATATCATCCTCGCCATAAGAAAACTTTAAAGAGAGTTTTTTCTCCGGCGCAATCATATCATCCACTAATTCCGGCCATTCGATTACAATTAAGGTTTTAGTATCTTCTAGGTATTCCTTAAGACCCAAATCCAAAATTTCTTCTGCCGTTTTTATGCGATATAAATCAAAGTGAGTCAATTGATCAAATTCGCCTAATTTGTCTAATTTGATCTTGTAGATTCTAGAAAGAACAAATGTCGGACTTGTTATTCGTTCTTTTATACCAAGCGCTTCTGCAATTCCTTGAGTAAATGTGGTTTTCCCACTACCCAACTCCCCAAAAAGCAAAATCACATTTTTCCCGTTAAGGGAATTTAGAACTTTCTCAGAAAACTTTTTTGTTTCCCTCTCACCTTTTAGTAATCTTTTCATTCTTAATTCTAAATCTCTACTTAACATGCCAATAAACCGTCTTTAGACCGTTATCATGCACCACAACAATTCCTTTTCCCACCGTTCCCGTCATGGCACAAGCGGCTTTATCATAAGATACATACGCTGTGCCATCGGCAACGGATCTTATTGGCATTCCATAAAAGGGTGCTGGGCCCGTAAGGTCCATCCCATTATGGCCCGGTATTCCAAAATTCTTCATATACCAACTGTAATTTTCTCCGTATTCCTGTGTAACAATTACATTGTCAATTGGCCATTCCAATTCGTCCCCAAGATAATTGCGAGGGTTAACGGCAACACCGTTTTTGTAGACCCCAAAATGCAAATGGGGGCCCGTGGAACATCCACTATTACCCTCGTACGCAATAATATCACCAGCTTTTACATCCTTTCCCTCCTTGCCAATAATGTCGGCAAAAGCCGAATTTATGGAATCCAACTCCGCGCGTATTTGCACCAAAAGATTTTGGTAATTATCCTCTTGGTTTTTTGTTTCCTCCAAAATCCACTCCTTGGTCTTTCTCTGATCCTCCAGATTGCTTTTATAATTTATAACCGATTGTTTTTGCTTTTCTATTTCTACTTTTAAAAGCCCAATTTTATCCTTTTTGTTTGTAAGAAGATTTTTTTGTCCCTCAAAACTTGTTTTTGTTAGATTCATCTGGGAAAGAATTTGTTTATCCTGCTGTTCCAAAAGTCTTAGATATTTTAATTTACCCACCAAATCGGCAAAACTCCCGCTTCCGGCCAAAATTAAAAGAGGCGACGACGATACATCGCCCTCTCTTTTGTATTCCTCGCGCACCCGAGCCTTAATTATTTTTTCCTCAACATCTAAAGCCAAATTAAGTTTTTCCAGCCTTATTGCAAGACTATCAATATCGCCAACAAGCGATACTATTTCATTTTCTTTTTGGGTAATTTGCGCGGTAGTTTCTTGTATTTTAAGTTCCGTGTAGTAAACCTGCGCGCTTAAATACTCTATTTCATTTTTAAGAGTTTTTTCTTGACCTTGAAGCTTTTGGATTATTTTTTCATATTCGCTTATCTTTTCCTGAAGATTCTCCACACGGTCGCTATCGCTTTGACCGGAAGCAATCAAAACTACCAGCGACGAAAATAAAAGTAAGGACAAAAAAACAACGGCAATTATACGCGTAAATTTAAATTTCATTTTGTTGAATTTAAATTTTTAAATAGCGCCTTAACGCCCCCCAGCTAGCGAGAAGTCCCAGAAAAGCGCCAAAGAGGATTTGGATAAAAAAGACCACCACCAAGTACAACCAATTTATTTTTATTACATCTATTCCTTTAAAAAGCACAGCAATATCGTTTCCCAAAAAACTGACAAGAACGGTAAGCACCACTTCCGAAATTACCGCAGCAACAGTTCCGTACAAAACACCCTGTAGCAAAAACGGTCCGCGGATATACCAATTGGAGGCTCCAACAAGCCGCATTACCGAAATTTCCTCGTTTTTAACATATATGGACGATCCAATGGTTAGTAAAACTGTAATGGTAGAGGTTAAAAGTAAAAGCACAACCAGCGCTAAACCGCCGTAAACAATAATATTGGAAAATTGCTTAAACGAATTTACTACATCCTTATAGAACACCACTTCTTCGACCAAAGTATTCTCTTTATATTTCTTTTCTACTTGGGGTAGATACGCAAGGTCCCGCGCCCTTATATCAAGACTTGCGGGAAAAATGTCTTTTGTTAAAGATTCCAAAAGCAAAGGCTCGTCCTTGTGCTCGCTAATATAATTTTGTAAGGCGGTGTCTTTGGAGGTGTACCTTGCCTCTAGAATATTGGGATCCTTTTCCAATTGGTCTTTTTCTAAAAGTATTTCCTGCTCTGAAGTAGAATCCTTAAAAAACACGGTAATTTGCGCCCTTGTTTCCAAATATCTTAAAAGGTTATAAGAAACCGCACCGACTGTAATAAAAATACTTAACAAAAAAAAGCTAAACGACATTACAACCACGCAAGCAAGAGTAAACCAGCGGCCTTTTTTGGCGTTTAAAAGAGCATTTTTTACAATTTTATGCATATATTATTTAAACCAATGATGATGTCTTAGAATGGCGCGGTTCGTACAAGCCGCTCTTTTCGTCCCTAACAACTTCGCCATCATTAATTTCTACCACCCTCTTCTTTAATAAATTTACCACATTAAAATCATGTGTGGCCATAACTACGGTAGTCCCCCAACTATTTACCTTGTCCAGTAGTTTTACTATTTCCCAAGTACTGGATGGATCTATCATTCCAGTAGACTCATCGGCCAAAATAATTTTTGGCTCGTGAACCAACGCGCGTGCTATGGCAAGCCGCTGTCTTTCTCCTCCCGAAAGCTGATAGGGAAAGCTTTTTATTTTGTTTAAAAGCCCAACCATCTCCAAATACTTTGGGACTATCCGATTTATCTCATCATCGCTTTTTCCAACGACCTCTAAAGAAAACGCCACATTATCAAACGCATTCCGTCCAGCAAGCAACTTATAATCCTGAAAAATGTAACCGACCTTTCTTCTTAATTCCGGAATATCTTTGTCTTTAAGAGCAGCTATGTCGTCCCCATCCACAAAAACTTTGCCCGAGGTTGGGACCTCTTCTCTTACAACAAGACGCAAAAGAGTAGTTTTACCGGCGCCCGAAGACCCCACTACAAAAACAAATTCCTTTGGTTTAATCTCTAAATTAACATCTCTTAATGCCTCTGTACCGTCAGCATATTTTTTAAAAACCTCTTGAAACAAGATCATAGATCATTACAAGATTCAAAGGAATCCCGCTCCAAAATATCCTTTTTGCCGCAGGCAAAAAGCGTAATAAGGTCAAGAACGCGAAGCGTTTGATGCCTTATTTGAGAGAGACGGACTTTACATAAATAATATCAACCCCATCCGCCGTTTTGCTCTGCACCCGTCCCATAAGTTTTATATCCTCCCGCCCCTGTACAAACTTTAAAAGCTCGCCTTTAGAAAGGAGGTAGGCGATAATCTTGTTGTCTTTTCCCACCAATTTAAACTCAAATTCCTGACCTTCGCCCAAATCTAAAGCAACAACAGTTCCTACAATCTCCAAATCTCCAGATAAGACTTTGCTTGGATCTATAAAAGCTTCCGAAAAATCGGTTGCGGGGACGGCGCTTTGATTATTAATTTCCCCCTTATTTAATATTTTTAAAGAAAAAAAAGCCACTACCAAACACCCAATCGCAAGAGGCAACACAATTAATATTGGTCTTTTAATTCTCTCTAAATCCAACATAGTAATATGTTAACAGAAATCTTCTAAAGGTACACTCCCTTGGCTAAGAAAATATCTAAATCCCCGTCCAAAACAGCATCGGGATTTGTTGATTCCACCCCAGTTCGTAGATCCTTTACCAACTTATAAGGATGAAGCACATAGTTTCTAATCTGATAACCCCAACTGGCGGGCTTAAAATCACCTCTGACTTTAGCAATCTCATCTACATGTTCCTTTTCCATAAGATCTACAAGTTTTGCTTTAAGCATGTTAAGGGCAATTTCGCGATTTTTGTTTTGGTAGCGTTCCGTTTGGCACGAGACAACAAGACCTGACGGTTTGTGTTTAAGTCTTACCGCGGTAGAAACCTTATTTACATTTTGTCCCCCATGACCCGACGCCCTAAAAAAATCTATTTCCAACTCGCTTTCTGGAATCTCAAGTACTATTTCTTTTCCAATTTGGGGAATTACTTCTATCTGCGCAAAAGAAGTCTGTCTTAAATTATCGGCGTTAAAAGGCGATTGACGAACAAGGCGATGCGCACCGGATTCGTTTTTTAAATAACCGTAAGCATACCTACCGTCAACCTGATAAGTAACCGATTTAATTCCTGCTTCCTCCCCCGTAGTTTCATCCACTTTAAAAAAATCCCAATTTTTTTTGGTAAAATATCTTTCGTACATTCGGGAAAGCATTCCAGCCCAATCCATAGCCTCGGTTCCCCCTTGTCCAGCATAAATAGAAAAATATACACCGCCCTGATCAAATCTCCCACTAAACAAGGTCAATATTTCAAGATCTTTGATTTTTTTTATAACCTCCTCCTCCAAACTCTCCTCAAGATAAAGATCTAATTCCTCTAATTTTTCTGTTTCTTCCTTAAGAATAGATAGGGTTTTCATTTTTTCTCCCGATACTTTAGGGTCGCTCCAAAAAGCGGTATCTTCCATTTCCTTATTAATATGGGCAATTTCATCTTTCTTCTTTTGGTATTCCGTCTTTTCTTTTAAGGCTTCTATTTTTTCTTTAAGATTTTCTATCATGGTGTTTTAAGAAAATTCGGGTCAAGAGTTAATTTGGAGCCGGATTTTAGTTTTCCACTAATTACCATTTTGGCAAGACGGGACTCTACCTCCTTTTTTATTATCCTTTCCATTTCTCTGGCGCCATATTCCTTGCTGTATCCAAGATCAGAAATTATGTTTACCAATTCTTCAGAAAAGCCAATCTGGATTTTTTGCCGTAAAAGCGCCGTTTTTAAGGCGTCTAGCTTTAAAAGGCAAACTTTGCGCAGATCATCCTTACTTAACGGCCTAAAGACTACCACATCACTAAACCTATTTAAAAGCTCCGGAGACATGAATTGTCTTAGAATGCTCATTGCTGACATTGCCATTTCTTTGTAACTACCACCCTTGCTCAGTACTTCAAAAATCTCATGAGATCCAATGTTAGATGTGGCAACAAAAAAACAGTTGGCAAACTTTACCTCTTTTCTTTTTGAATCTTGCAGTGTCCCCTCGTCCAAGATTTGCAAAAAAGCCTGATTAAGACTAGGGTGGCATTTTTCAAACTCATCAAGAAGAATCAAAGAAAAAGGATTTTCTCTAACGCTTTGGCACAAACTATCAATAAGAGCAGTAGCCCTATCGGCCGTTACATATTGATTCATATTAAACCGAGCTAAATATGGATTTTTTCCAAAAAATCCGTCTACAGTTACTTTTGCCAACTCTGTTTTTCCAACGCCGGTAGGACCCATAAAAAGAAAGCTTGCTATGGGGCGCGCCGTGTTTCTTACCCCAGAAACCTCTCTTCTTATAGCATCGGATACGGCCTTTACCGCCTCGTCCTGACCAATAAGGTTTTTATGAATAAATTCCTCCAAATTTAACAGTCTCCTTTGATCATATTTTTCTAATTTGGAAAAAGGAACTTTGGATATTTCCTCAATTGCGCTTTCCACATGCATTACACTAACATTTAAAGCTGACGCGTTCATGGCAATGGATACCGCTTTCTCCAGAACATCCACGGCTTTGTCTGGGTAACCCCGATCATAAATAATATCTCCGGAAAAAGATATTGCGCGGAAAATTGCTGGGTATGAAATTATTAAACCTGTCCGCCTTTCGGTATCAAAAGAATTAATCTGCAAGATTTTCTCTGTCTCTTCCACCACCGCTTCCGGAAGTTCTACTTTTTCAAAAACCCGAGCAAAAGCTTGATTGGGAAAAATATATTTGTCGTAACCTTCTCTAGTTGTCGTTGCTATAAATTGAAAATTACCGGAAGAAAGCCTAGGTTCCAGTATTCCAAAAACTGGAGCGCCATCCGGAGAATCTATACCAATAGCGGCAAGCGTGTGGATTTCGTCTATAAAAGCAATAATTCCTCCCGAAAGTTCAATTTCCCGTATCACATTTTCAAAACGATCCGCAATTGCCTCGGTACCACCCCCCCCGCCAAAAAAAGCCCCGGGCTCTATAGAAACAATTCTCTTAAACCTTAAAGCGCGGTGCTTGGTCCCTTGGACAATCTGATACGCAATGGCGTTTACAAAAGATGTTTTCCCTGATCCCGATTCTCCGATAATAAGCACATTGTTCTTTGTGGGCCGACTTAATATTCCAATTACAGTATTTAAAATTTCCTCCCGTCCCACAGGTTCTGGAAGCATTGCTTTAGAGGCAAGATAGGTTAAATCCGTTGAATATTCATTTAAAATTGGCGTAACTCTTCCCGTAAGTCCACGGTTAACTCCTCCCATATAGGGCACTTTAAAATCATCGTCCCAAAAAAACTCGGGCTGTCTTCTTTTTTTGGCAAAGTACACAAATGATAAAGTCTTATCCAACCACTCCTTATCCTTTTTGATGGAATCTAAATAATCCCACCAACCGGGAAGCGCTTCCAGATACGAAGCAAAAAGCAACTCCTCACCAATGTAAGTAGCTCCCGTTTTTACCCCCTTCTCTAGAGAGCGGGCTAAAAGCACATCTTTAAAGATATGAAAATCAACTTTTAATATTAAAAATTTAGAAAGTTCTGGAAGAGAAAAATCGTACTTTAAAAGAAGATAAATAATATTGGGGTACTTCTCCAAAACCTGAGGGTTTTTAACAATTTCCCCAGACAATATCAAATCTAATAGCCCTCTAGAATAAGGATCTACCAGCTTTTCCGGATCACCACCTTTACCGAATGTCTTAAAAGTTGCAAGGGGCTTGGAAACAAAGTTAACCGAAAAAATAAAAACTAATGAAAGAATAAAAATAAAGAATGCAACCCAACCTAAAGTAAAAAAATGATAGTAGAGATAAAAATACAAAACAAATCCGACAACCAAAAAGCCTTCCGCAAAAAGGATAAAGATAGAACCAAAAATTATGACCAGTAACCTATAAACGAATCCAATAATCTTTCCTGTAATTGTTGGATCGCCAATGAGCGGGGTAAAAAGGAGGGCTAAATTTAGCCGTACCCCGACCTCGTTGTCCAAAAGATAAAAGGAACGGTATAGGATTATCAAAAGCCTTCGCGGAATCCTGTAAGTATACGTTGTTATCAAGCGACAAATAGAAATTCCCACCATCATAATTTTAATTTGAAAATTAATTCCTAAGCGCTTCCATTGCTTTATAAGGATTTGATTCCACAATTGATTGCGCGTAAAGTTCCATACTGCCAATATCCGCGGTTTTATTTCCCAGATTCCCTCGATCAACAATCCTAACTATATAGGGAATGTGCGACCAGTTTTCTTCGGTCTTGGCAAGCGGGGGAAGGTATATAACCAAATTAAAACTCTGTACCCCAAGATTATTTTTTAGAGCTGTTAAAACTTTGCTTATGGATTTTGCAAGCTCCTGACCATAGTCCCTACCAACAATTAGAATTTCGTTGTTTTTTATAGGGGTCAGCTTTACCATAATTCGTGTTTTTCCATACTCCATTCCTAATCCTAATGCTTTATGTACTGCAAAAATATCATCAAAATAATTGGAGAGGTGAAGATTTTCATAATCCAAAACCTGCCTGCGGAGCATGTCGATTTTGGAATAAGCCATTCCTTCCGTTAAAACTACTTGGGCATGGCCATGAATTATAGAAGCTCCAGCGCGCCAAAGGGCATTCCAAGCAAAAAACGGATAAATAGCGTCGGGATTTACTTCATGAGCCTTTTTAAAATAAAGACTCGCGACCTCTAAATAATCCGCAATTTTTTCCGCATTAAAATTTAAAGGGTTGTGGTCGTTAAAGATAATAAGTCCGCTAAAGCCATCGTACTTTGCAATGTTAGAAGCTGTAATACAATATTTTCCTTTTATTCTTCCAAAAACATCTTCTGGAGTACTGGTTTTTGGATTTGCAAAATAATCGCCAAAACATTTCTCCACTTCTTCTTTGGCGCCACCTAAGGATTGATCCACAATAACAGGTCTTTTGGTACGAAGTTCGTTAAAGATTGATCCTTCTCCTGTAATCCTGTTAAATATTTTTACAAATTCTTGATGCTCCACACTACCCACATCTCCAAAATTTGACTTTACCCAAGAAATCATGGAATCGGGAATTAAAAGCTTGCCGTGGCTTATATTTATCTTATAAATACGAGTAAATTTCTCTCTTGTAGCAGTATCAAGTTTTTCTATTTTTGACAGGAGTTGATCTTTAAAGAACATGGTTTAATCATACAGTCATACCACTGAATTTGTATAGGGGGTACTACCCGATAGGGTAGTACCCCATTTGCATTTTAGGAGAATTTTTCAAATAGGATGTTTTTGGGGTCCGCCCCAGCTCCCGTTAACAGCTCTATCGCTGTTTCCATCATCCCCGGATGGCCGCACAAAAAAACAAAATCCGGCTTTTCTTTTTGCAAAAGATTTTGCGCAATTTCCGTAATATATCCTTTGTGCCAGTATTCACCCCAGTGAGCCTCCTTATCGCTATCTATATTTTGAGGATTGAACGATTCCGAAGGTTGCGAGAGAGCGATGTGATAATAAAAATTTTGGACAGTTCTTGCAAAATTTACGAAGTGATTAAAAAATACCAAGTCCTGCTCATATCTTGTTCCAAATATTAACCTTATTTTCCCCATTGTCTTTGCGAGAGTCTTCCTTGTTTTATGGGAGACTCCCGAATTAATCAAGTATTCTATCTGAGATTTAAGAGGCGCTACTCCGCTTCCTGTCCCCAAAAACCAAATGTTTCCGTGGATATCATCTGGAATAATAAACTTTCCATACGGTCCCCAAAACTCTACGGAATCCCCAACTTTAAGATTTTCCACAAACTTAGACCCCGGTCCTTGCGATTTTGTATCAACCAATAGTTCTATTCCGCTATTTTCCCCGCCCGCCTCGCAAGCGATAGCGTTGCAGGAGGGCCAGTTTGAAACCGAGTACGGCCGCCTTACCCCCTCCCCCACAACCAACGAAATATATTGCCCCGCTTTATACAAAAATCCTTCAGGATTTTGTAAAACCAATCGAACAAAATGATTGCGTAACTGCTCTTTTTTTGTAACCATTGAAGTGAACCGTTGTGGTACTGCCATAAAAAAGCTAAGGAAAAAGTTGCTTGCCCTCTTCGTCAAAAAGCTTGATTGCAAGTACAGGACAACTTTGCGCGGCGCGTACAATTTCTTCGTCATTATCCGCCCACGGTTTAATCACAGTTGACTTTCCCTCGGTATTTAATCTAAAGGTTTTAGCGGCAACTACTTCACAAGTTCCATCGCCAATACACATAGTGGTGTCTATTTCTATTTTTGAGATTTTTGTCATTTTTATTCCTTAATAAACTCATTAATATCTTTTACCAATTCGTCAATGGTCTTATCATCAAACCCATGCGCCTTTGCCCCTTCTTCTATATTATCAAATTTGCTGGCAAAACACCCAACGCAATACAATCCGTAATCGGCAAAAATCTTTTGCGTGTTTGGTTTTGTCTTGATAATTCCCGCGATATTCGACTCTTTTGTAATTTTCATATTCGGAATCAGGGTACTGCCCTATTTCAATCTCATTCAACTGCTTTTTTAAGAACTTCAAGACTCAAGAGAGCACACTTTCTTCTTGATGGTGTTAAATCCATCCCAAACAATTTTAGCACTTCTTCCTCTTTAATATTTTTAACCTCAGAAATATTTTTTCCTATTGCATAATCGGCAAGCACATCCGCCGACACTGTAGAAACCATACAACCAATGCTTTTAAACTTGACTTCACTTACAAGACCGCTCTCAGAGATCCTAATACCTGCTGATAAGGTGTCTCCACAAATAGAATTTTTGACAGTTGCTTTATTTGTAGCATCTTTAATGTCCCCAATGTTTTGGGGATTTTTGTAGCGGTCCAGAATTTCTTCACGATAAAGATCCATAATCAAACTCTAAACATTTCTTTCGCCTTTATAATTCCTTTGACAAGCTCATCAATATCCTTTTTAGTATTATATAAATAAAAACTGGCTCTGGCAGACGCCGGGATTTTAAGAGCGGTATGAAGCGGCATAGCACAGTGATGTCCCGATCGAATTGCGATTCCAAGTGAATCCAAAACACTCGCCAAATCATGAGCGTGAATACTTGGCACATTAAACGACACCACCCCTAGCCGTTTTTTTGTATCTTCCGCTCCAAGTATTTTGATCCCTAATTTCCCTAATTTCTCTAATGCGTATTCCGTCAACTCCCTTATTTCCCCATATATCTTCTCTATCCCTATGGAATTAAGGTAACCCACAGCCGCCCCAAGTCCAACAATCCCCGCGATATTTGGAGTTCCAGCTTCAAATTTGTATGGGGCTACATCCCAAGTAGATTTAGATAAAGAAACCTCTGATATCATCCCACCACCAAATTTTACAGGATTAAATTTATCCCAAAGATCCCTTTTTATCCAAAGGACACCAACACCTGTAGGCCCCAACATTTTGTGCGCCGAAAAAGCATAAAAATCGCAATCCAATGACTGAACATTAACCGGCATATGACCCACCGCTTGCGCGCCGTCAACGATAACCAAACAATCGGGATTTTTAGCCTTTGCAATTTTTACTAGGCTTTTTACATCTATTACCTCGCCCGTAACATTAGAAACATGTGTTATGGCAAAAATATCCACCTTTTGTAAAAGGATTTCCTTAGTCTTTTGATAGTCAAATGATCCAACAGACAGAACCGGGATAACTTTTAATACAGCTCCCGTTTTTTTAGCTAATTCCTGCCACGGAACAAAATTGCTATGATGCTCTAGTTCTGTTGTGACGATGACAGAATTCTTTTGAACTTTCGGCTCCACAAGCCGTGCCGCGATATTTAACGAATCGGTAGCCCCGCTTGTAAAAATTACTTCTTCAGGAACAACTGCGTCGATAAAGCTAGCCACTTTTCTACGAGTTTCTTCTAACATCTCCGTTGCTTCTTCACTTAGAGTGTGAATCCCTCGATGAACATTGGCATTATGCTTAAGATAAAAATTTGAGACCGCGTCAATAACACACTTGGGCTTTTGTGTTGTCGCAGCGTTATCGAGGTAAACTAACCGATGGTTGTTAATATTACAAGCTAATATAGGAAAATCGGATGTTTTTGTATTTTCAGTCATATATGCTAATTAAGAATTCAGAGTTTAGAGTTTTGAATTTAATTTAAAGTTATGAGTTTCCGGAAAATTCTGAATTATAAACTAAATTCTAAACTCTTAATTCTTAACTCTTAACTACTAACCAACACTTCCCTTCATATCAATTTCTAGTAATCTATTAAGTTCTACCGCATATTCCATAGGCAATTCTTTAGCAATCGGCTCGATAAAACCAGAAACAATTAACCCTTGCGCCTGATCTTTAGAAAGGCCCCGTGTCATTAAATAGTATAACTGCTCCTCATCAACTTTAGAAACCGTCGCTTCGTGACCTGCCGAAACATCGCGACTGGCAATCTCAATAAACGGATAAGTATTTGCCACAGAATTTTTGCCAAGAAGCAAAGCGTTGCAAATAACATTCGTTTTAACATCCTTTACACCAGACGAGATTTTAACTAAACCACGGTATGTAGAAACACCCGATCCTGCAGAAACTGACTTGGAAACTATCCGGGACGATGTGTCACTTGCTAAATGAAATATTTTTCCGCCAACATCTTGATTTTGACCAGCCTTGGCATATGCTAAAGACAAGGTTTCTCCACGAGCGCCCTCACCTTTTAAATAAATTGATGGGTATTTCATAGTAACTTTGGATCCCAAGTTACAATCTACCCATTCCATAACGCCGTTTTTGGCAACAAATGATCTTTTGGTAACAAGGTTATATACATCCCCGCTCCAATTTTGAATTGTGGTATAGCGAACCCGCGCCCCCTCTTCCACAAATATCTCAACCACGGCCGCATGAAGCGAAGTTGCAGAATATACAGGCGCAGTACAACCTTCTACATAATTTATGTACGAACCGCAATCCGCGATAATTAGCGTTCTTTCAAATTGCCCCATATTCCTCTCGTTTATTCTAAAATACGCTTGAAGCGGCATTGCGACTCTTACATTTGGTGGAACATAAATAAAAGAACCCCCACTCCATACGGCAGAATTTAGCGCTGAAAACTTGTTATCGGCGGGCGGTACCGCTTTTGCAAAGTATTTTTGGAAAATTTCTGGATATTTTTGCAAAGCGGAATCGGTATCCGAAAAGATTACTCCTTTTTCTTCCAATTCTTTTTTTAATGACCCATATACCACTTCCGATTCAAATTGCGCCTCAACTCCAGATAAATATTCCCTTTCCGCTTGAGGAATTCCCAACCGTTCAAAAGTATTTTTTATTTCTGCTGGAACTTCCGCCCAAGATTTCTTTTGTTCGTCTTGAGATCTTATATAATAATAAAGATCGTCAAAATTAATTGCTGACAAATCCGGTCCCCACGCGGGCATTTTTTTAGCGTTAAACAATGCCAAAGCTTTTAATCTAAACTCTAGCATCCAACTAGGTTCGTTTTTAAGACGCGAGATTGACCTTACAGTCTCCTCATTTAACCCTTTATCCAATTTTACCGTCGGGGTTATTTTTGTTTTAAAATTTGAATTCATAGTATTTTATCCAACTTCTAACATCTACCTTCTCCATCCATCTTCTATTCTCTAACATCTATCTTCTGATAACCCCCCTCTTCTATTTGTTGAACCAGATCACTTCCACCGCTTTTTACAATCTTTCCCTCAACCATAATATGAACAAAATCCGGCGTGATATATTTTAGGATTCTTTGATAGTGAGTAATCACAACAATTCCAATATCCCCAACATCCCCAATATCCCTAATAGCCCCAAAAACCTTCTTTAACGCATCCACATCCAAACCGCTATCTACTTCATCAAGAATCACATATTTTGGAGACAGAACAAGCATTTGTAAAATTTCGCTTTTTTTCTTTTCTCCTCCACTTGCTCCTTCATTTAAATTTCTTTCTAAAAAACTGTCGCTTATTCCAAGAATCTCTGCTTTTTCTTTAAGATATTTTCTAAATTTTACCGGAGAAAGTTTTTGGTCTGTCGGATATGTTTTGTTGTTGTACGCCAACCTTAAAGCGTTTGATAAAGAAACTCCAGGGATTTCCATAGGATATTGAAAAGCCAAAAATAAGCCTAAATTTGCCCGCTTTGTTGGGTTTTCCTTTGTGATATCAACTCCATCGATGGAAATTGAACCTGAAGTTAAAATAACTCCCGGTTTTCCAGAAAGCGCCGAAGCCAAAGTGCTTTTTCCGGAGCCATTAGGACCCATTATGATATGGGTCTCTCCGGGATTGATTGTAAAATCAACACCTTTTAAGATTTCCTTGTTGTTGATACTGCAAAATAGATTTTTTATTTCAAGCATTTTTAATCCGCTACCGGACAACTTTTTTCTTTTCCCATCCCACAGGTACAAATCGCTTCGTAATATACTTCTCTTCCTTTTTTAATTCTTTTTAAAAGTCCAGTTTTTGCAAGTTCCGAAAGGTGATAAGAAACTGTCGGTTGTGTAAGTTTAAAATTTCCAACAATCTGCGAAACACCGCATTGACCCGCCTTTTGCACAAAACTGTAAATTGCCGCGCGAGAATCGTCGGCTACCGCTTTAAAGCAACATAAGCATTTCTTATTCATAGTTTTTAATCTAACTTCCAACTTCTATCCTCTTTCATCTACCCTCCATTTTCTACCATCCAACTTCTCCTCAAGAACATATCGAAACTCGTCTATATTTTAATTGCTCGGGGATAATTAGTCAACAAATAACTCAATGGGTTGATGTATATACAAACAAAAAATAAGGACGGGGCTTGGATTTGGGTTTTATCCCTTATCTTCACCTCGTCCCGATTTGCCTTGTCTCGTTATTTCAGATAGACATTCGTTAAAGAGAATTTGGCTTAATAGACATTTAGTGTTGGTAAAATAGAGGGTTCTTCTTGTAATAACGGCGAAATCTCGTAAAATCTCCTCATGACTACCAAATATCTAAAAAAAATATCGGTATTCTTGTCCTA
>Ga0066637_10000857_pt1 | contig 19111 bp, 15 predicted proteins | sample CryGeyCG2014_020_FD_62737 | JGI IMG/M metagenome (GOLD analysis project Ga0066637, IMG submission 62737) | Groundwater microbial communities from aquifer - Crystal Geyser CG08_land_8/20/14_0.20 | ecosystem: Environmental > Aquatic > Deep subsurface > Groundwater | place: USA: Utah: Grand County...
CGGATTTAATTAGGGACAGAGCCCTATTATTTCCGGAAATAATAGGGCTCTGTCCCTAATTAAAAAGGAGAGAACATGGGCGTCAGCACCATCAAGGAAGCCATTGTCGATATCAAAAGCGGAAAGATGATCATCCTCGTTGACGACGAGGATCGGGAAAACGAAGGGGATCTCTGCATGGCGGCCGAGTTCGTCACGCCGGAGGCGGTCAATTTCATGGCCCGATACGGGCGGGGGCTCATCTGCCTCACGCTGACCGAAGAAAATGCGGACAAACTCCGCCTGTTGCCGATGGTCCGGGACAACCGATCCCGTTTTGGCACCGCCTTCACGGTCTCCATCGAGGCGAAACAGGGGGTCACCACCGGGATCTCGGCGGCGGACCGGGCGACGACAATCCGGGCCGCCGTGGCAGACGATGCGAAACCGGAGGACCTGGTCAGTCCAGGCCACATCTTTCCGATCCGCGCCAAGCGCGGAGGCGTGCTCGTGCGAACCGGACAGACGGAAGGCTCGGTCGATCTTGCCCGTCTCGCCGGCAAGAAACCCGCCGGCGTCATCTGCGAGGTGATGAAGGACGACGGGACGATGGCCCGAATGCCCGATCTGGAGATCTTCGCCCGGGAGTTTGGTCTGAAGATCGTCGCGATCAAGGATCTCATCGACTTCCGGATGCAGCACGAATCGCTGATCCGCCGGGCGGCGACCGCCACGATTCCTACCCGGTACGGGGGCGAATTCAAGCTGATCGTCTATGAAAACGACGTGGACGAGATGAAGCACGTGGCCCTGATCAAGGGCGACATCGCCGCGGAGGACGAGATCCTGGTCCGCGTTCATTCGGAATGCCTGACGGGAGACGTCTTCGGCTCCGAGCGGTGCGACTGCGGCGAACAGCTCCACCGGGCGATGAAGATGGTGGAAGAGGCCGGCCGGGGTGTGATCGTTTACATGCACCAGGAGGGCCGGGGGATCGGTCTCGTCAACAAGATCAAGGCCTATGAGCTCCAGGAGCACGGTCAGGACACCGTGGAGGCAAACATCGCGCTCGGCTTCAAGGAGGATCTCCGGGATTACGGCATCGGCGCCCAGATCCTCGCCGACATCGGGGTGCGGAAGATGCGGCTCTTGACGAACAACCCGAAGAAGATCGTCGGCCTCGAGGGGTACGGCCTGACCATCGCCGAACGGGTCCCGATCGAGATTCGACCGAATGAAAACAACATCCAGTACCTCCAGACCAAGAGACGGAAGATGGGACACATTTTGACGGTATAGCTTAGGAAACCATCGATTTTATAAGGAGAAATAGCCATGCCCAAAATCATCGAGGGAAAGATCGTCGCGAAGGGAATGAGGTTCGGCATCGTCGCCAGCCGCTTCAATGACTTCATCAGCGGCCGTCTGATCGAAGGGGCCGTTGACGCGCTGACGCGGGCCGGCGCGGATGATAAGGAGATCCAGATCGTCCGGGTGCCCGGCGCCTTCGAGTTGCCGCTCACCGCCAAGAAGATGGCGAAAAGCGGACGCTTCGACGCCGTGATCTGCCTCGGCGCGGTCATCCGCGGCGCCACGCCTCACTTCGAATATATCAGCGCGGAGGTCTCCAAGGGGATCGCGATGGTGGGGCTGGAGACCGAGGTGCCGGTGGCGTTTGGCGTTCTGACGACGGACACCATCGAGCAGGCGATTGAACGGGCGGGCGCCAAGGCGGGAAACAAGGGCTCGGACGCCGCGATGTGCGCGATCGAGATGGTTGATCTTTTCAAAAAATTGTAATAGAGATCCGACATCATCCGGCTGCTCTGATTACCCCACCGAAATCTGAGGGATGCATGCACCAGAGGCGGAAGGCACGAGAGGTTACCCTTCAGGTTCTTTATGCGCTCGACGTCCACGGAATCGACCTGCAGGAGTCTATCGCCCTGTTCTGGGCCAATTTCGACGCGCCGGAAGAGGTGAGAAAATTTTCTTCCCTTTTGATCGAGGGGACCTGGAACAACCGGGAGCAGATCGACAGCCTGATCGGCGGCAGTTCCGAAAACTGGACCATGGCGAGGATGTCCCGCGTGGACAAGAGCATCCTGCGGATGGCGGTTTATGAGCTCCTGTTCTGCCAGGACATCCCCCCCAAAGTCACGCTGAACGAGGCGATCGACTTGGGAAAGGTTTACGGCTCCGAAAACTCGGGGGCGTTCATCAACGGTATTCTCGACGATCTCTACGGAAAGCTGCGCAGGAAGGATGAAGATCAAGATATCCCACACCTCGCCGGAAGCCTTGAGCCATGACACCCTGATCCTGGGTTTCTTCGCCGATGAAAGGCCGCCCAAAGGTTACTGCGGTCTGGTGGACTGGCGCTTCAACGGGATGATCTCCACCGAAATCGCCCAGGGCCGGATTTCCGGCGATTTTTTGGAAAAGCTGCTCTACGCCTTTCCCGAACGCATCCGTATCTCCCGCCTGCTCCTCTTCGGTTTGGGATCACTTGTCGCATTGACCTACGACCGACTCTACAACGCCGGTTATGAGATGGCTGAGACCCTGAGCGGCATCCGGGCGGCAGACCTGGTCCTCCCCGTTCCCGCCGCCGGACGCGGCGCCCTGAAACTCTCCGGGATGGTCGAAGCCATGCTCACGGGCCTCTTTGACGGTTTTGCGTGCAAACCGGAGGAGCTCCCTGCCATTCGCATGGAGATCCCGATCCGAGAGGATCACGCCGACGAAGTCCGCGCGGGGCTCGGCAGTTTCCGCGACCATGTCGGCGCGGCGGGGATCGAAATTCTGGGGTTGGAAGACAAAGACGACGGTCGAAATGACGGCATAACAGAGGCGACCCGTTTATAATAACTGGGAATCATGAATATGAAGGTGATCATCATCGGGGCCGGAGAGGTCGGATATCACATCGCCGACAGCCTCTCCCGCGAAGGGATCGATACGGTCGTCATCGACCGGGACGAAGAGCGCCTTCATGAGATCTCGGAGGCGCTCGATGTGCAGACCGTTCTGGGCAGCGGCAGCAGTCCCGAGGTCCTGAAACGGGCGGGCATGGCCCAGGCCGATATGGTCATCGCGGTCACGGACAGCGACGAAACGAACATGATCGCCTGCCTCCTCGCCTCCACACAGAGTCGAATCCCCATACGGATCGCCCGCATCCGCAACGTGGAATTGAGCGGGGACGGTTCCCTGTTCGGCACGGACCGCCTGAACATCGATCTCTGCATCAACCCGGAGCGGGAAGCGGTCAGCAACGTCATGGACCTCCTGGAATTCCCGGGGGCGGCGGAGGTCTTCAGCTTTGCGGGGGGACGCATCCGACTTCTGGGATTCCAGATCGACGCGGACGCCATCGTGATCGGGAAAAAGCTCTCCGAGCTCCGGGCCATGGAACCCGGGTTCAAGGTCCTGATCACCGCCATCGTCCGGGACGAAAAACTCATTGTCCCGTCGGGCGACTCGTTTATCGAGAGCGGGGATTATATCTTCGCCGTCACCGACGCCACCCGCGTCCGGGAGTTGCTGCGCTTCTTCGGCAAGAACACGGAACCGCCCCGGCGGGTCATCATCATCGGCGGCGGAAACACCGGCCTGATGCTTGCTCTGGCCATCGAAAAAAGAAACATCGCGGTCAAACTCATCGAGAAGAAACACGTTCAGTGCGAATTTCTGGCCTCCCATCTGGAAAAAACGGTCGTCCTCCACGGCGACGGAACCAGCCAGGAACTTCTCCAAGAGGAGAACATCGAGGAGACCGATTTTTTCATCGCGGTGACGAACGACGAGGAGGCGAACATCATCGGGGCGCTTCTCGCCAAACAATTAGGCGCCCGGAAGGTCATATCGCTGATCAACCGTATTGACTACATCCCCCTCGTCTCGCGGGTTGGCATCGACGGGGTGATCAACCCCCGCCACGCCGCCATCAGCCGAATCCTTCATTATATCCGCAAGGGAAAGGTGATCTCCGCCACGCCGCTCCGCGATGAAAAGGCGGAGGCCTTCGAATTCGCCGCCCTCGAAACCTCGGAGATCACCGGCCGCCCCTTCAAGGAGATCCATTTCCCTGGCGGCGCCATCGTCGGGGCGATCTGCCGCGGGGAGGAGATCATCATCCCCGACGGCGACTCCCTCATCCGACCGGGCGACCACGTCGTCATCTTCACACCCCGTTCGGCCATCGGCGAGCTCGAAAAGCTCCTCACCGTGAAACTGGAATATTTCGGATGAAAGCAAGACCCATTCTCTACACGCTGGGCGCTTTTCTCTTCATCCTCGGGCTGACGATGCTGATCCCGCTGGCCTGTTCTCTCTACTACGGCGAGGCCGACGCCTGGAGCTTCATCCTGTCCGTCGGGATCACGTCGGGAACCGGCGGCGCCTTGTCCTTTGCATGCAGACCCGGGGAGAAGAAGACCGTCCTCGGCCACCGGGATGGTTTTTTGATCGTCTCTGCGGGCTGGATCCTCGCCGCCTTCTTCGGGGGGTTTCCCTACATGATCCACGGCGCCCTCCCCGCCCTGACGGACGCCTACTTCGAAACGATGTCCGGATTCACAACCACCGGGGCGACGGTGATCAACAAGATTGAGGCGCTTCCCCACGGGATCATCCTCTGGCGGTCTCTGACCCAGTGGCTGGGCGGGATGGGGATCATCCTCCTGTCGGTCGCCATCCTCCCGTTCCTCGGCGTCGGGGGGAGACAACTCTTCCGGGCGGAACTTCCCGGGCCGGTGAAGGAAAAACTGGCGCCGCGCATCGTGGAGACGGCCCGGTCGCTCTGGATCGTCTATGTCATCATCACGGTCGCCGGCTTTATCCTCCTCCTCTTCGGCGGGATGAGCGCCTTCGATGCGGTGAACCACATCTTCTGCGCGATGGCGACGGGGGGGTTCTCCACGAAAGACAGCAGCGTGGCCTGGTTCAACAGCGCCTACATCGAAGGCGTCCTCGTCGCCTTCATGCTGATCGCCGGGATGAATTTCACCCTCCATTACCAGATCCTGACGGGAAACCTGAAAACATTCTACAAGGACGGCGAGCTCCGCTTCTTCCTCGGCACGGTCCTCATCGCGACCTTCCTGATCACCGTGGATCTCCGGCTGCACGTTTTTTCGGAGATCGGGAAGGCCTTCCGCTACGCCCTCTTCCAAGCCTCCTCCATCATCACGACGACCGGCTTCGTGACGGACAACTTCGCCAAATGGCCCGCCTTTTCGCAGATCATCCTGGTTTTGCTGATGTTCATCGGCGGTTCGGCGGGCTCCACGGGGGGCGGCATCAAGTGCGTCCGGCTCTTGCTGATCATCAAGCACGGTTACCAGGAGCTCTACCGGCTCATCCATCCCCACGCCGTTACCCAGGTCAAGCTGGGCCAGCAGAGCGTCCCCGCCGATGTCCTGAAGAGCATCTGGGGATTCTTCGCCCTCTACATCGGTGCGTTCGTTCTGGCGACGATCCTCATGGCGTCTCTCGGGCTCGACATCATCACCTCCTTCTCCTCCGTCGCCGCGACGCTTGGTAACGTCGGACCGGGGCTCGGTCTCGTCCACCCCGCGTCCACCTACAGCGAGATTCCTGCCGCTGGCAAATGGATCCTCTCCTTCTGCATGCTGATCGGCCGGCTGGAGATCTACACCATATTGGTGCTGCTGATTCCCGAATTCTGGAAAAAATAGGGCGGCTTCGGGATAAACCGTCAACAATTGCGTTGAAAGGCTTGGTCCGATGTGCTACGAAGTGCGCCGAGGGGACACGATCCGGATCGTGTCCCCGAATAAAAAGGGAGCGCTGCATGGACAGAAAGTACAACCCTTTAGAGATTGAAGAGAAGTGGCAAAAAAACTGGGAAGAGAAGCGGATCTTCCACGTCACGGAAGACCCGGATAAAAAGAAATACTATCTTCTCGAGATGTTCCCCTACCCCTCCGGCCGGATCCACATCGGCCATGTGCGGAACTATACGATCGGCGACGTCGTCGCCCGGTACAAGCGGATGAAAGGGTTCAACGTCCTCCATCCGATGGGCTGGGACGCCTTCGGCATGCCGGCGGAGAACGCCGCCATCGAACGGGGCGTCCACCCCTCCGTCTGGACCCATGAAAATATCGAAAACATGAAGCGCCAGCTCAAACGGATGGGCTTCAGCTACGACTGGGAGCGGGAGCTCGCAACCTGCGAACCCGAATATTACAAGTGGGAGCAGCTCTTCTTCCTCCGGATGTATGAAAAGGGGCTCGCCTACAAGAAGAGCTCCACGGTGAACTGGTGCCCCAAGTGCGAGACGGTCCTCGCCAACGAGCAGGTGGAGGCCGGCCTCTGCTGGCGTTGCGGCTCGGAGGTCGGAGAGCGCTACCTGAACCAGTGGTTTTTCCGGATCACCGCCTATATCGATGAGCTGCTCGACTACTGCGACCGCCTTCCCGGCTGGCCCGAACGGGTCCTCACGATGCAGAAGAACTGGATCGGGAAGAGCTACGGCTGCGAGGCCTCCTTCCCGATGGCCGACGGAAAGGGCGCGATCCAGGTCTTCACGACGCGCCAGGACACGATCTTCGGCGCCACCTTCATGCTGGTCGCCGCCGAACATCCGCTGGTGATGGACCTCGTCCGCGGAAAGGACTGTGAAGGAGCGGTCAAAGATTTCGTGGAGAAGATAAAAAAGCAGGACAAGAAGATCCGGACCTCCGAATACTACGAGAAGGAGGGCGTCTTCCTCGAGACCTACTGCCTGAACCCGGTCACGGGGCGGAAAATGCCGATCTATGCGGCGAACTTCGTCCTCGCCGATTACGGCACCGGCTGCGTCATGGCGGTCCCCGCCCACGATCAGCGCGACTTCGAGTTCGCGAAAAAGTTCAACCTGCCGCTCATCGTCGTCATCCAACCCCCCGATCGGGCGCTGAACGTCCAGACGATGACCGAGGCCTACACCGGCGAGGGCGTCCTCGTCAACTCCGGCCCCTTTGACGGCCTGGAGAATTTAAAGGCCCTCGATGCGATCGCCGACCACCTGTCTGCGATCGGCCGGGGCAAGAAAACGGTCCAGTACCGCCTGCGCGACTGGGGAATCTCCCGCCAGCGTTACTGGGGCGCCCCCATCCCGATGATCCTCTGCGAAGCGTGCGGAACCGTTCCGGTTCCTGAGCAGGAGCTCCCGGTGATCCTCCCTCGGAACGTGGAGTTCACCGGCGCGGGCGGCTCGCCGCTCGCAAAATACAAACCCTTCGTCGAGACAACCTGCCCCCGTTGCGGAAAGCCGGCCCGGCGCGAAACGGACACGATGGACACCTTCGTCGAGTCCTCCTGGTACTTCGACCGCTTCTGTTCGGCCCGCCACGACGTCAAACCGGGTCTTGACCGGCAGAAACTGGACTACTGGATGCCGGTGGACCAGTACATCGGCGGCATCGAACATGCGATCCTCCACCTCCTCTATGCGCGGTTCTATACGAAGATGCTCCGGGATTTCGGATTCCTTGGCGTTGACGAACCCTTCACGAACCTCCTCACGCAGGGGATGGTCTGCAAGGAGACGATGCGCTGTGCGGAACACGGATACCTCTTCCCGGAAGAGGCCAAAGAGGGGAAATGCACACAGTGCGGCAGGGAGGTCCAGATCGGGAAAACGGAGAAGATGTCCAAGTCGCTGAAGAATGTCGTCGATCCGGACTATCTGATCCAGGCCTACGGCGCCGACACGGCGCGGATCTTCTGCCTCTTCGCTTCACCGCCGGAAAAGGATCTCGAGTGGAGCGACCAGGGAGTGGACGGCTCTTTCCGCTTCCTGAACCGGATCTGGCGGATCGTGATGGATTACTTGGAGGAGATCCGGGACGTGGAACCCTTTACCGGCGGGAAAACGCTGGAAGGCAACCTAAAGGCCCTGCGACGGAAGACGCACCAGACGATCCGGAAGGTGACCGCCGACATCGAGGAGCGTTTCCACTTCAATACGGCGATCAGCGCCGTGATGGAGCTGGTGAACGCCCTTTACCAGTTTCCACACCCGAAGGCGGACAACCGGTTCGGGTTTTCCATTGTCCGCGAGACGGTCGAGACGATCGTCCGGCTTCTCGCCCCGCTGGTTCCCCATATCACCGAAGAGCTCTGGACGCTCCTCGGCCGGAAGGAGAGCCTGGCCGATACGGCCTGGCCCGCCTTCGACCCGGCGGTCGCCTCGGAAGAGGAGATTACGATCGTGATCCAGATCAACGGCAAGGTGCGGAGCCGGATCACCCTCCCCGCCGATGAGGAGGGCGAAAATATCAAGACCCTCGCGCTCGCCGAAGAGCGGATTGCAAGCCTCACCGCCGGGAAAACGATCTTGAAGATGGTGTATGTCCCGAAGAAACTGGTGAACATCGTTATTTCGGGATAGCCGTTATCCCCGGGTTCCGGGCGACCCCATCCCCACCCTGACCCTCCCCTTGAAAGAGGGAAGTTTGATGCAATGATTTCTATTCGTTGATGGAGAGTTTTCAGATGAAAAGAGGCGCTCTGCTGCTTTTGGCATCTCTTCTCCTTGCCGGCTGCGGGTATCGTTTTGCCGGCGACGAAGAATCGGTCGCCCCCGCCTTCCGGACGGTCTTTGTCGACACCTTCACGAACAAGACCGGCGAGGCCTACGCCGAGAACATCTTCCGCAGCGCCTTCATCGGCCGGTTCGTCCAGGAGGGCCGTTTCAAGCCGGCCCGCAGCCGGGGTGAGGCGGATCTGATCTGCCGGGGGAGCGTCCGCAGCCTCCAGGCGGCGCCGCTCGCCTACAAGGCAACCAACCTCTCGGCTGAGGACCGGATCACGGTTACACTCGATATCTCCTTCGATGAGAGGGAAAGCGGACGAGTGATCTGGGCGGACAGTTCCTTTGTCGGAACGGGGGATTACCCGGTAACCACCGCAGGCGTGACGGAGTCCAGCCGTAAAAATGCCCTCGTCAAGCTGGCCAACGACTCAGCCGAGAGGGCCTATCGGTTGATGATGTCCGGTTTCTGAGGGTAGGGGGGAGGTTGGATAACGAAATGACGAGAACCGCCGGTTTCCATGCGATCGCAGCCTTCTGTTTTGCCATTCTGTTTTTGCCCCCTGTCGCCGCCGCTGCAGAGATCGTCCCCTTTGAGAGTGCGAATCAAAGCCCGCTTGTCCAGATTTTCGGGCTGCCGGGCACAGGCAATGCGGTGCTGCTTCCCCAGGGCCGGACGGAAGTGGGACTGAACGTCGCTTTATCCAGCAACCACGCCGTCAATGAAAATTCACGCGAACAGATCATCCTGGATGGGGAGACCACCCGCTTCACGGTTGCAGCGCGTTACGGCCTGCTTCCCCGCATGGAGGTCGGCGTCAAGATACCCTATATCAGCCACAACGGCGGATTTCTCGATGGTTTTATTGAAAGCTATCACGGCGCCTTCGGTTTTCCGAACGGGGGGCGCGATCAGGCGCCGCGAAATCGTCTTCTCTATCGTTACCGACGCGACGGCGTCGAGAAAATCCGCAGCGATTCTTCCGGCGCCGGCATCGGTGATCTGCTATTGACCACCGCCTTTCCGATATATGAAGAAAATAGTCAGGGCATGACCCTGAACGCCGCGCTTAAACTTCCGACGGGAGACAGCGATCAGCTCCGGGGAAGCGGCAGCACGGACCTCTCCTTATGGTTGCACGAGAGAATCGGGGGCGCATTGGCGGCCGGGAACTGGGCCTCTTACGGAGCGGCCGGAATACTCTCCATGACGGAGGGGAATGTACTCCCCGACCAGCAAAAAAGGTGGGCCGGTTTCGGCAGCATGGGAATCGGTTGGGCGCCGCTGAACTGGCTCTCCTTTAAGGCGCAGGCAGACGCGCATACCCCCTTCTTCAGCGACAGCGACCTGAAAGAGATCGCCGCCAATGCCGTCCAACTGATCGTTGGGGGGACAATCTCATTCTCCGAAAGAACGGCTCTCGATATCGGCGTTTCGGAAGACCTGATTGTGAATACATCGCCGGATGTCGCCTTTTATTTCACGCTGCGCACCCGGTTTTAATACGATCCTTTGAATGGGTCATCGATGAAGAAGGGTAAACGTTACAAATCGCTTTATCTGCCTGCATGGACCATCGTGGCCGCCGTGCTGACCCTGCTGCTGGTCATCGTCGTTTCCACTTACCGGAATATGAGCCGGGAGAGGGGGCGAATGGAAGATTCCCTCGTCCGGGAGGGGCTGGTCATCATCCGGGCCATCGAGGCGAGCGTCCGCGCAGACTTTCCTTCGTCTCCCCCTGATGCAAAGCGCCTTCAAAAGCTGGTGGAAGAGGTTTCCCGCGAGCCGGAGGTTGCCGCGATCACGATTTTTGATCACGCAGGGGACGTCGCGGCGGCGAGCCGCCCGGTCGGTCCGCTCCCGGAAAAGATCAAGGGGGCGCCGTCGCTGGCCCTTTTGTTGAAAGACCGGGGGATGATTACCCGTTATCAGGAACGGCAGGGAGGGGTCCCGATCTTCGAGGTGATCCAGCCGTTTCGTCCCTTTTCCTACCAGACTCCGCCCTCGTTGCGTCACAGGGTGGAATCAAGCTCCGCACTGCAGGAAACCCCGTTACGCCGGTGGTCCGGAGACAAGATGATCGCCTTGACTCTCCGCCTGGCTGCCTTTGAAACGGCCCGCCGGGAGGACCGACATCATACCCTGCTGATGGGGGCGATCCTGGTCGTACTGGGAACAGGGGCGCTTTTCTTCATCTTTATCGTTCAGAATTACTACCTGGTGGACCGCACGCTGGAGAGGATGAAGAGCTATATGGAAAACGTCGTGGAGAGCATGGCGGATGGGCTTATCTCCCTCGACCGGGAGGGGCGGATCGTGACCTTGAACCGGCAGGCGGTTTCGATCCTCGGCTCGGAACGGGAGCGCATCGAGGGCAGGAACATAACTGAGCTTCTGGGCGACGGGGTTGCCGAGATTCTGGGCCCTCCGGAGGAACGGTCGCTGGTGCGGGACCGGGAGGTGGAGATCCGGAAGGGGCCGGATGTCAAGATACCGCTCAGCCTCAGTGCGGCGCCGCTCCGGGACGATGCGGGACAAGAGATGGGGTCGGTGCTCCTGATCAGGGACCTGCGTGAGATCCGTGATCTTCAGGGAAAGGTGCGGCGCAGCGAGCGGCTGGCGTCGCTCGGACGGCTGGCCGCCGGTGTGGCGCATGAGATTCGCAACCCGCTCAGCTCCATTCGGGGATTTGCCCAGTATTTTGTGAAGCGCTTTCACGGGCAGACCGAGGAGGAGGGATATGCCTTGGTCATGGTCAAGGAGGTCGATCGGCTGAACCGGGTGATCACGGAACTCCTGGACTTTGCGGGACCGAAAGAGCCCCGCCGGGAGCCGAATTCCCTGGAGGGTATCGCCGACCACGCGCTGAAACTTCTCGCCCCCGATCTGGCCGCCCGCAAGGTGAGAGTGTTCAAGGAATATGAGCCGGGCCTGCCGGCGGTTTCCGTTGACCGCGATCAGATATCCCAGGTTTTCCTGAATCTCCTTCTGAATGCGATTGAATCGATGGAGGGAGGGGGGAAGATCTGCCTCACCCTTCGCCGATGCGGTCCTCCGCCTGTCGTCGAGGCGGCGATTGCCGATACGGGGGCCGGCATCCCTGCGGACGACCTGGAGAAGATTTTTGAGCCTTTTTTCAGCCGAAAGAGGAAGGGTACCGGTCTGGGCTTGGCGATTGTCAATCAGATCATCGAGAGCCACCGGGGAGACATTCGGGTGGAGAGCGGTCCGGGAAGAGGGACGACTTTCCGGATGACCCTGCCGGTGGACGGCGACAGTGACTCGAGGCGCGGACATGGATGAAAAACGCCGAATCCTCGTGGTGGACGATGAGGAAAGCCATCGGATCATGCTGCGGGCGGTTCTGAGCGCAGAGGGGTACGCGGTGGCGGAAGCCTCCGACGGCACGGAAGCCGTAACTGCCGTGGAGAGAGAGGCTTTTGACGTTATCCTGCTGGATATCCGCATGACCAACATGGACGGGATCGAGGCGCTAACCGAGATCCGGAAGATCAGCCCGCTCGTGCCGGTCCTGATCATGACGGCGTACGCCTCCGTAAAAACGGCGGTGGAAGCGCTGAAGGCAGGGGCCTTCGATTACCTGACGAAACCCCTCGACATCGAGGAGCTGAAGATCCTGATCGAAAAGGCGCTGGACCATTACCATCTGCGAGCAGAGAACCTCGTTCTCAAGGAGCGGTTGGGCGACCGTTTCGATTTTTCCCGGATCATCGGCCGGAGTCCTAAGATGAAAAGTCTGTTAGAGACTTTGGCGATGGTGGCGCCCTCCGACGCCACGGTGCTCTTGATGGGGGAGAGCGGGACGGGGAAGGAGGTGGTGGCCAACGCGATCCACCACAACAGCCCGCGGGCGGGGCAGCCGTTTATCAAGGTCTCCTGCGCCGCCCTTCCGGAGACGCTTTTGGAGAGCGAGCTTTTCGGACATGAGAAGGGCGCTTTTACCGGCGCCGTTTCCCGCCGCGAAGGGAGATTTCAACTGGCCCACCGGGGGACCCTCTTCCTCGACGAGGTGGGCGAGATGAGCCCGGCCATCCAGACGAAGCTTCTGCGGGTGCTGCAGGAGAAGGAGTTCGAACCCTTGGGAGGCGTCCGGACGGTCAAAGTCGATATCCGGCTGATCACCGCCACGAACCTGGAGCTGGACAAAGAGGTTGCGGTGGGCCGTTTCCGGGAGGATCTATACTACCGCCTGAATGTCGTTCCGATCGTCCTGCCGCCGCTGCGCGAACGGAAAGAGGATATCCCCCAGTTGGCGGACCATTTTTTTACGATCTACCGGGAGAAGAACCGGAAGGCGTTGAGGGGAATTTCGGGGAAGGCGCTGGATCTGCTGGTCCGCTACGACTGGCCGGGGAACATCCGGGAGTTGGAGAACTGCATCGAGCGGGCGGTGATCATGGCGCGGGAGGAGGCGATCGTCCCGGCGGATTTCCCGCCGCAGATCCGGATGCTCTCCATGGAAGGGGAAAGGGATGGATTCGATATTCCCTACGGGATCAGCCTTGACGAGATGGAACGGGCCCTGATTGTGAAAACGCTTGCCGAAACGGGCGGCAACCGAACGAAAACATCTGAAATTCTTGGCATCAACCGCCGCACCCTGCAAAATAAATTGAGGCAGTACGGGCTTAACAACCCGCCCTCCGGGCCATGCTGACCGTTGCAGCCGCGCAAGAAACGATTCAAGATGGCAATTGTTGCAGCGTTTTTGTATATTGCGGCGGCGTTTGACGGACCGGTTCAAAAGCCGCATGTTCGCATCCGAAGGAGAAAGACGATGGGGAGCTTTCCGAGCGTAGAGAGGGGCGGGGATTCAACAGACATGGCCATGCGCCGGAGTCAGGAGACCGGCGATCAGAAGGCCAAAGAGATGGCCATCATTGCCGAGATCGGGAGGCTGATCAGCTCCACCCTGAACATCGACGAGGTGTACGAACGGTTCACCGCCGAGGTCCGAAAACTGATCGACTTTGACCGGCTTTCCATCGACCTGTGCAATTTTCAAGAGAACACCCTCCGCATTGCTTACGTTTCCGGGGCGGTCATCGACGGTCGGAGACGGGGGGATTCCCTCGTTCTGGCGGGCACGTTGAGTGAAGAGAGCATCCGCACGCGGACCGGCATGCTGATCCGGCCTGAGAACATGGACGAGATCGTCGAACGCTTCCCCCCTCTTGCCGCCATATTTCAGGCGGGGCTGCGCTCCCTGATGGCCGTTCCGCTGATCTATCGGAACGAGGCGATCGGTGTGCTGCATTTCCGGTCGAAAAAACCGAACGCCTACACCGGGCAGGATCTCCGTCTCGCGGAGAGGATCGGGGGGCAGATCTCCGGGGCGATCGCCGTTGCGCAGCTTTATCAAGAGCTCAAGGAAACGGAAACATCGCTGCGCGAAAGCGAGTCGCGGTTCCGCGCCATCTTCGAGAAGGCGGCGGTGGGTGTGGCCGAAATCGAGATCGGGACGGGCCGGTTCCTCACGGTTAACCGGTGGTTTTGCGAGCTGGTCGGCCGAACGGAGGAGGAGCTTCTGGCCACCAACTTCCAGGCCATCACGCATCCGGACGATCTCCATCGGCACGAGGCCAAAATGGCGCTGTTGGTGGCCGGAAAGATCGGCAGCTACGAACTGGAGAAGCGGTACATCCGGAAGGACGGGGCGATCATCTGGGTGAATCTCACGTCATCGCCGCTCTGGAAACCGGAGGAAGCGCCCACGCGCAACCTCATTGTGGTCCAGGATGTTACCGAGCGCAGGCGGATTCAGGAGGAAAATGAGCTTCGCGCCAGACAACTGACCGTGCTGCACGAGACAAGCGTCGAGCTCACGGCTGAACTGAACCAAAATGCGCTGTTCCAGTCCATTGCCCAGCACGCGCTGGATCTGATCGGCGGCACATACTGCAATTGTTATCTCTTCAGGCCGGAGCTGGATCTGCTGGAAAGGGTTGCATTTGCCGGTCAGGCGCTGTTTTCCAGCGGCACGACGCGTCGACGTGGCGAGGGGTTTGTCGGTCATGTCTGGACGACGGGCGCCCCGCTTCTGGTCGATGACTATCACGCCTGGACGGGGCGAAATAGGGAGTATGACCCTTACCCGTCCCGTGCGCTGGCGGGGGCGCCCATTCACTGGGGTGAAGAATTTCTGGGCGTTCTCAGCGTAATGGCATTCCTGCCGCACAGATTCACCAAGGCCGATGTCGAAGTGCTCAAAATGTTCGCCACGCAGGCCGCAATCGCCATCCGCAACGCGCGACTCTACGGCATGGTCGAACAGCTCGCCGTTACGGATGAACTGACGAGTCTGTTCAACCGCAGCGGATTTTTCCAGCTTGGTGAACGCGAATTCGAACGCGCCCTGCGTTTCAACCGGCCCCTTGCGGCGCTGATGATTGACATCGACCACTTTAAAAGGGTCAACGACGCCCACGGCCATTCCGCCGGCGATCAGGTTCTGCGGGCATTGGCGGATTGCGTCCGCCTGAACACGCGCGGGATCGATGTCGCGGGACGCTATGGCGGCGAAGAGTTTGTCCTGCTGCTGCCGGAAACACCCCTTCCGGAGGCGGTCCAGATTGCCGAGCGTCTCCGCCAATCCATCGCCGACCCCTCCGTGCCGATCCGTCCGGCAAATGGCGATTTCCCGCCGGTCAAGATCCAGATCACCGTAAGCATCGGCGTTGCGGTTGCGCTGCCGGGCATTCCGAATTTGGCCGATCTGCTCGCGCAGGCGGATCAGGCGATGTATCGCGGAAAGGATTCCGGCCGCAACCGCGTCGTCGTCTGGGAGGGGACGCCCGATTCGTGACGGGGGAGCGGCCGCCCGCGATATCAACGCAGCGGAATAGCGCCTTCTAAGAAAGCGAAGAGCGGTCAGCCCCTGGTTATGCGGGGTGCTGAAAAGATTCCCATCTATCCCGGTTCGGCGGGCCATGGTGGGAAAAAAATCCGCATCCTGTGAATTTGCGCTATCTGCAGCATCATCCACCGAAAAAATAAATAACAATACATTCCGAATATATAGCGATTATAGTCGCCACGCTTCACCCGCTGGCATGGCTGTTGCTGAATAGCGATGCAAAGAAAGAGCGATGACCTCGTAAAAAGTCGATTTCGCCCTGTTTTTATCATTCCGTGCTTGACACGGAATCCAGTGTTCTCGTGTAGTTCTGGACTCCGGCTTCCGCCGGAGTGACAAGTTTGGTGACTTTTTACGAGTTCATCAAGCATGGAAAGGGGAGGTTATCTTGGATCAAAAAAGATGCGGTCGTTGCGGAAAAGAGCTTCCGGGCGGGGATGAGGTTTTTTGTTCCGATTGTAATGGAGATGACCGCCATAAAAAAAAGAGACGGCGTTGGTATGGGGTTGCCGCCGCGGCGTTTCTGCTGATGTCCGGAGCGGCCCTCTTGTATGGAGAGAAAAACGGGTGGGAATTTTCCTGGGATGCCCTGATCGGAAGGCCGGCGGCGGTGGTGAATGGGGAACCGATCGCCCGGTCCGAAGCGCGCGCGAGGCTCAATATCAGCAGACTCATGCTGGAAAAGGAGTACGGGAAGGGGCTCTTTGCCGGCGAAGGCAGGGCGCTTCTGGGGCGCCTGGAACGCGACGTCCTGGAGAAGATGGTGGAAGAGCGGCTGGTGGCCCAGGAGGCAAGCCGATTGAAGATACGGGTGGACGATGACCGGGTTCGGCAGGAGATACAGAAGATCGGCCGGGAGATTTACGGAAACTGGGAAAATTTTCAGGCCAGCCTCAAGGAGGACGGCATCTCTCAGGAATACCTTATGAATCACATCCGGAACCTTCTCCTTAGTCAGGAGGTGAAGAGGGCAAAATCCCCTCCCGAAACCGATCCCGATGCGTATTTCGTCGCCTGGCTGACCCAGGATAGGCTGATCGCCAAGGTGACTTTTAATCAAACCATCACCCCGTCGCAGGCGTTTGCCCAGGGACAGCTATCGTGCTGCGGTTCCGGCAGGGGCGGCAGCGCGGGAGCGGGCGGCAGTGCGGGCGGATGCGGGACGAAACAGGCCGGCCCTCTGGATCCGAAGTTGAAGAGCACGGCCAGCGCCACGGCTCTCGATGTTTATCGGGCGACCCATCCTGCCGAGAAGGGGTTGGAGGCAAAGGTGACCGATTACGGCTGTCATGTCCAGGTGGACATCGAAAAGGGAGGGAAAATCGTGGCATCATACTCCTATAGAGATGGGAATGTATCTGAAATATAAATAGAAGGAGATTAACCGATGAAAGAGAAGAAAACCGGCGTAAAGACGGGCAGTGAGACCAAGCGGGATAAATTGCTCTCGGAAAAGAAGAAGTTCCCCCTTGTGAAGATGATCGTGGTTTCGCTGGTGGCGGCCATTCCGCTGGCATGGTTCGTATTAAGGAATAGCTCGGAGACCGGTTCGGGCAGCGTAGCCGGAACCAAAGTTTCGGAAAAGGTCAGTTACAAAAACCAGACCATTCGCATGACGCCGGTGGATGCCGTTGCCGGCAGCGGTTCTATCGAGATCCCCGCGGAGATCGTCAAGGACAAGAAGATTGTTTATTTTGAATACAGTAAGGCGGGGAAACAGGTGCCCCTCATGGCCTACATCGCCCCATCGGGAAAGCTCGTGACCGCCGTAAGCATGTGCGAACCTTGCCGATCCACGAAGTTCCATATCGAAGGCGAGGAGATGGTCTGCAACGCCTGTGGCACGCGCTGGACCATGGAGGGTTTGAAGGGCGTAAGCGGCGGTTGCCTGGCCTATCCCCCTGATGTGGTGGCCCATACTATTGAAGGCGGGAAGGTGAAGATCCAGGAGACAATCATCCTGGACTGGAAACCGAGGGTATAGCTCAAGCGGAGGAATCCCATGCGTTTGCACAATATTTCGCTCAACAATCTGCGGCGCCGCCGGGGCAAGACGATTTTCCTCATCATCGGGCTTCTGATCGGCGTGACCACGGTGGTGGCGTTGGTTGCGCTGACCGGCGCCATGGAACAGGATATCGGCAAGAAGTTGGATGAATTAGGGGCGAATATCCTGATCACCCCCAAATCCCGCGATCTGGCCCTGAATTACGGGGGGATTCAGCTTTCCGGGGTGTCCCTGGACGTGCATCCCCTCCAGCAGGCCGATCTTGCCCGAATCAGATCGATCAAGAACAATGAAAACATCAGCATTGTTGCCCCTAAGCTGATCGCCGCGACGCGGGTCAATCAAAAGGATGTATTGCTCTCGGGGATCGTATTCAAGGAGGAACTGCGGCTGAAAAAATGGTGGAAGATTGCGCCCAAAACAGTCCCGGGCGCTCCTCCGGCGAAAAATGCGCCTGACAAGGCAGGAATGGGAAAAATGGATACCGCCCGGGCCGGCGGCGGCAAGAGCGCTTACTGGCTCGTCAATTCGCTGACGGAAAGGGACCTCCTGGCAGGGGCCGAAGCGGCTCAACATCTGCAACTTAGAGAGGGACAGGTCGTGGATATTCAGGGGCAGGCGTTTGCGGTGAAGGGAATCCTGGAAGAGATGGGATCGCAGGATGACGCCCTGATTTTCGCCGATTTGAGCCGGGTGCAGAAGGCGCTCAAGCGGCCGGGTGAGATTTCCTTAGTTGAGGTGGCCGCCCTCTGCAATACCTGCCCGATAGAGGAAATAGTGGCGCAGATTTCCGCTGTTCTGCCGGGGGCGAAGGTCACGGCCGTCAAGCAGGCGGTGGAGTCGCGCTTAGAGACGGTGCGTCATTTCAAACGTTTTTCGCTCGGGATCTCAGCGGTGGTCATGTTCATCGGCTCGCTGATCGTTTTTACCACCATGATGGCGTCTGTAAACGAGCGGACACGGGAGATCGGGATCTTCCGGGCCATCGGCTTCCGCAAGATTCACATTGCGAGGATCATCCTCCTGGAGGCCTTTATTGTGGGGTTGATAGCCGGTGTTTTGGGCTATCTCGCGGGGCTGGGCGTATCCCGCCTGACGCTGCCCTTTTTTCTTCCCGGACAGGGAATTATGGTCCCATGGGATATGGGCATGGCCCTTGGCGCCACGGCGCTTTCCGTACTTCTGGGACTAACGGCCAGCGTCTATCCGGCACTGAGGGCCGCGCGGCTTGACCCGGCTGAATCGCTGCGGGCGATATAGAGGAGAAATGATCATGAGCCTGATTGAACTGAAGAATGTACGCAAGCTTTACGAAAGCGAAGGGGAACGCGTGGTTTTGGAGAACGTGATGCTGCCGCTGACCATCATCCGCGGTCGGAACGGTTGGCAGAGGGAGATGGCCTGTCAGGTTCTGGACAAGGTGGGCTTGGGTGCAAAGGGACGGCGGCTTCCGAACCAACTCTCCGGGGGGGAGCAGGAACGGGTGGCCATCGCCCGGGCGCTGGTCAACCGACCTCCCATCATCCTGGCCGACGAACCCACGGGAAACCTCGATTCCGCCACAGGCGACGAGATCATGACCCTGCTCGGCAACCTCAATGCCGAAGGGCAGACGATCATCATGGTGACGCACAATCCGGAGAATGCCGCCTTTGCCCGGGGGATCATCCGGCTTAAAGACGGCAGGATTCAGGCATGATT
>Ga0066637_10000858_pt1 | contig 19111 bp, 16 predicted proteins | sample CryGeyCG2014_020_FD_62737 | JGI IMG/M metagenome (GOLD analysis project Ga0066637, IMG submission 62737) | Groundwater microbial communities from aquifer - Crystal Geyser CG08_land_8/20/14_0.20 | ecosystem: Environmental > Aquatic > Deep subsurface > Groundwater | place: USA: Utah: Grand County...
TGCGAGATCCCTTTTAAGCCCAGAAATGACAGGCCTGTATACTGTAAAGATTGTTTTTTAAAACGCAGAAATAGCAATGATTCGTTTAAGCCGCCACAGCAGAATACCGTCATAGAAAGAGATTTTACCAGGGACAGGCCGTCCGGTAAAAAGAAAAAAGCATCCGACAAAAAAAGAAAGGGAAGAAAATAGGTTAAAGAAGGTATATTTATTCCATGGCAGATGTTATTCTGTTTCGACCGAAAATATCCAAAAAGCAGGCCATAGGATTGCGCAGTGGCCCCCCCCTTATAATCATGGTGCTTTAAAGCCGGGATGTCAGACAAAAAACACATAACCAGGGCCGCAGGCACGATTGGTATTGCCTCGCTTTTAAGCCGCATCTTGGGTTTTATCCGCGATTGCGTAATCGCAAAATTATACGGCACGACTATCGCCGCGCAGGCATTTGTAATTGCCTTTACAGTCCCGGGCCTATTGCGTAATGTGGTTGGTGAGGGGGTTGTAAATTCCGCTTTTATCCCAGTATTGCAGGACTACAAAATCAATCACAGCAAGGAGGAATTTTGGCAGCTCGCCAACATATTATTGAACGTTATATTGGTAGCCCTGGTTTCATTGACTATTTTAGGGGTCATTTTTGCCCCGTATATAATACGTATCGTAGCTCCCGGTTTTATCGGCCAGCCGGAAAAACTGGCAGAGACCGTGATGCTGGCGCGCGTAATGTTTCCTTATGTGTTATTGATAGGGCTGGCCGCTTACGGAACAAGCGTGCTGAATTCGCTAAAACATTTTTCCATATCCGCCTTGGGGCCGTGCCTTATGAATATAGCAATGATTGCAGTCCCGCTTATGCTATTCGGCCCCATGCATCAATCTTCTGTTGTATTAGCGTTGGCGGTACTAGTCGGCGGGGTTCTCCAATTTTCAGTGCAGATACCGGTTCTATATAAAAAAGGCCTGCGTTATAGATGGAAAATAGATTTTAAACATCCCGCAGTAAACGAGATAGGCAGGTTTTTTACGCAGCGGGTCTTTGCGTCGGGCGTTTACAGTATAAGCAGTATTGTCAACCGGATATTTTCTTCTTTGACGCATATTGTCGGCGAAGGCGCGCCTGCCGCGCTGTATTACGCTGACCGTGTATTTCAGTTTCCGCTGGCTATATTCGGCATTGCCCTGGGCCAGGCAGTATTGCCCACTTTGTCGGAGCAGGCCCAGGACAGCACGCTCGTTAAATTCAAACAGACCGTTTCCTTCAACCTGCGGCTTATATTATTTATAAGCGCGCCCGCCGCGGTTATAATGGGGGTCTTATGCGTTCAGATTACACAGGTTTTATTCCAGCACGGAAGGTTTGACGTTTACTCCACAGGCATGACAGCCAACGCGGTCTTGTTTTACAGCCTGGGGCTTATTTTTTACGCAGGCAATAATATTCTGGTAAGCGCATTTTACTCCTTAAAGGACGCCCTGGCCCCGATCAAAGCAGTTGCCGCAGCCATAGCGTCCAATATCATTTTAAACCTGTTGCTGATGAAGACGCTTAAAACAGGGGCATTGGCCCTGGGCACGGCTTTAGCAGGCGTCGTGAGTTTTATTTTGCTTTTTTTGTTTTTGCGCAGAAAGATCGGGCCGTTTTACGAATCGCAGATTCTAAAAAGTTTTTTGAAAATACTGATCGCCTCAGCGTTTATGGGCATGATTTTGTTTATTTTGAGAAACAGGTTCTGTTTAATTTTTCAATATGGCAGTAATCCGGCAAAGGTATTATATCTTTCGGCATTTTTATTTGCAGCAACAGCGATATATTTTATAACGGTTGTAGCTATCGGACTGGATGAAGCATTGTATGGCCTGAGGTGGATATTAAGAAAACAGGATGGCCTAAAAAAGCGAAAAGGCGATAAATGGATGCAAAAATAATACCATCTCCTCACGGAGGATGCGGCCTTATAAACAGGATAATTTCTGAAACAGAAAAAGAGTCTTTCCTTCGGAAAGTCTCCCCGGGAAAGATGTATACGATAAGTGACGCCGATCTGGCTACATTTTACAGGATTGCTGATGGGGCCCTTTCTCCGCTTGAAGGCCCGATGGACAAAAGTGAATTCAATAATGTTTTAGACAGCGAGACGATAGAGAGAAACGGAAAAAAATACGCATGGACTATCCCGATAGTATTTCCTATTTCTAAAAAAGAGAGCGAAAGGTTTGAAGCCGGGGAGACGGTTTTGGTAAAAGATGAAATGGGCGCCGTGGTTGGCGGCCTTAAAATATCTGAGATATATCATTTTGATAAAAATAGATACAATAATATTGTTTACGGCACCGATAGGATTGATCATCCGGGGCCGCGCATAGTCAACAATGACTGCCGGGATTATCTTTTGGGCGGCGAGATCCGGGCGATGCCTGAGTTTAAGCGCCAGTTATACGGTAAATATATGCTGTCGCCGAAGGAGTGCCGCGAGATATTCAAGAATCTCGGCTGGCAGAGGATAGTAGCGTTTCAGACAAGAAATCCGCTTCACCGCGCTCATGAATACGCTATCGTTTATGCCCTGGAGAAGTTTATAAAAGAAGGAATTTTCGCCGGGGCAGCCTTGAATCCTCTGGTTGGCCGGACCAAATCAGACGACATCCCGGCGGACGTCAGGATGAAGACGTATGAGGTATTGATAGAAAACAGGCTTCTCGGACAAGGGGATACGGATTCGAAACTATGGAAGTCGACAGGGCATGACTTACACGACAGATTATTGCTTGTAGGGCTTGATATTAAAATGTTTTATGCAGGCCCCAAAGAAGCGGTTATGCATGCGATATACAGGCAGAATCTCGGCTTTACGGATATTATAATCGGCAGGAAGCACGCCGACGCGCCGTTTGATGACGGTTCGGCCGCGTGGGGCGATTTCGACGCGCAACATAAGTTTGAGGATTTAAAAGGCGAGCTTTTGATAAAACCTTTTAAGATTGGCTTTGCCGCCTATTTCAAGGAATTAGGCAGAGTAGGCCTGTTGGAAGAATATAAAAGTAAATGTTATACCCAGGTAACGATATCAGGGAAAGAATTGAGAAAGAAACTTCAGGACAAAGAGCCGATAGATGAAGGGATTATGCGTAAAGCGGTCGTTGACATTTTGTCCGACGCCTACCGGCAGAACATAGCGGAATTAAGGGCGCCAATAAAGAGCAAAAATATTATATGGCACGAACCCGGCATATCAAAACAAAAAAGGGAAATGAAGAATGGCCATAAAGCCGCCTGTATCTGGCTTACAGGCCTTTCCTGCTCGGGAAAATCAACGATAGCGGTTGAGCTTCAAAGCCGTCTTTTTAAGATGGGGTACCAGACCCTTATCCTCGACGGAGATAATATCAGGCATGGTTTAAATAAGGATCTCGGGTTTTCTCCGCAAGACAGAGAAGAAAACATAAGGCGTATCGGCGAAGTAGCGAAGCTTTTTACCGAAGGGGGTTTTTTGGTAATAACGGCCTTTATATCTCCGTATAAAAAAGACAGGGATAATGCCCGTTCGATATTTAATAAAGGCGATTTTTTAGAGTGTTTTGTAAAAACAAGCCTCGCGGTTTGTGAAAAACGCGATACGCAAGGGTTTTACGCAAAGGCCCGGTTGGGGGAGATAAAAGAATTCACGGGGATATCGGCGCCTTACGAAGAGCCGCAAAATCCGGAAATGGTTGTCGACACTACGGCCAAGACAAAAGAGGAAAGCGTGAAAACTATTTTAGATTATTTAGCCGAAAAAAAATACATTCGAAAGGGGCCGAAATGAATCCGCTGATAGGCATCGCGGCGTTTATGAGCGAGTATTTAGATTCAGGGTTTGGTATGGGATACGGTACAGCGCTCGCCCCCATTATGATAATCATGGGATACGAGCCGTTAAAGGTGGTGCCGGCAATTCTCATGTCTCAGTTTGTCACAGATATTGCCGCATGCGTATTTCATCATAAGCTCTATAACGTGGATTTGAGGGTAGGGACAGCCGATTTTAAAGCGGCGTCGGTTTTGGGCGGGTTAGGTTCTGTAGGCGTTATAATAGCCGTAATCACGGCTATAAAAATTTCGAAACATATCCTTTTGTATTACATAGGTTTCCTTATAGTCACCATGGGCATCTTCGTTCTCATTACAATAAAGCGGCCGATGCGTTTTTCATGGCCGCGCCTAATGGGAATAAGCCTGTTGGCGTCTTTCAATAAGGGCATATCCGGCGGCGGCTATGGGCCGTTAGTAATGGGCGGCCAGATACTCTCCGGCATACATGTCAAGAATGCCGTCGGTATTACGGCCTTTGCCGAAGCTATAACGTGCCTGGTCGGTTTTATTATCTATCTAGTGAGTGGCAAAGCGATAGATTGGAAGTTAATTGCGATGCTGGTTGTATGCGCGAGTCTTGCGGTTCCGCCCGCCGCCCTTACAGTCAGAAAAACCCCTTCAAATAGGCTAAAGGCCTATGTGGGCATACTTATGGTTATTCTCGGCCTTTTTACCCTTTTTAAAATAAACTCCGGCAACTGAATAAAAAACCGCGGCCGATGGAATTGCTTCACGTGATAGATAGGATGTTAATGTATGTTAAATAAAAAAGCGTTTGTGATTGGGCTTGATTGTCTCGCCCCGCAGCTTCTATTCTCAGAGTACTTAAAAGACCTGCCGGCGATAAATGCGCTATTAAAAAATTCGGTATGGGGAAGGATGGAAAGTACCCTTCCGCCTATCACATGTCCTGCATGGGCCTCAATGGTTACGGGTAAGGATCCGGGATTACTCGGCATATACGGATTCAGGAATAGGGCTGATTATTCTTATCAAAAGCTGCAGATTACGACGTCGCAGGATGTCAAAGAAAAGGCAATCTGGGATATAATTGCCGAAGACGGAAAAAGAAGCATTGTTCTTGCAGTCCCTCCGAGCTATCCGCCAAAAGAGATAAACGGTATAATGGTCGGATGTTTTTTAACACCCGACGGCGCATCGGAGTATGCGTATCCTAAAGCTTTGAAGAGCGAGATAAAAAATAATTTCGGCGAATATATTATAGATGTAAGAGATTTCAGGACCGGCGATAAAACGAAGCTATTAAGAGATATATACGATTTGAGCGACAATAGATTTGGGCTCGCCGAATACCTAATGAAGAATAAACCCTGGGATTTTTTCATGTTCGTGGATATGGGGCCGGACCGTTTTCATCACGGATTCTGGAAGTATTGCGACCCGAGCCACAATAAGTTTGAAAAGGGCAATCCCTATGTAAACGCCATGCGCGATTATTATAAATTTCTTGACGCCAAAATCGGCGCTATTATAAAGAATCTTGACAGCGATACTACGCTTTATATAGTCTCCGACCACGGCGCCAAAAAGTTAGACGGGTGCCTCTGCATCAATGAATGGCTTATAAAGAAAGGTTACCTTGTCCTAAAAGAATATCCAAAAAAAATAACAAATTTTTCGGCCGGTATAGTAGATTGGCCGAAGACGAAGGCTTGGGGCGAAGGCGGTTATTACGGGAGGATATTTTTCAATATTAAAGGGCGCGAGCCAAATGGTGTAATCGAGAAAAAAGATCGCGAGAAATTTACGAAGAAGTTGGCCGCAGAACTTAAAAGCATAAAATATAAAAATTCTACCGCAAAAAAAACCATTGTCTTAAGGCCTGCTGACATATATCGTGAAGCGCGCGGCTTTCCGCCCGACTTGTTCGTATTTTTCGGGGATTTATACTGGCGCTCCGCCGCAAGTATAGGGTTTAATGATATATACGCGTTTGAGAACGACACCGGCCCGGATGACGCGAACCACGATTACCACGGCGTATTTATGATGTATGATAAGAAGATAAGAAATCCGCGAAGATCCAATATAAGCATCTACGGATTCGCGCCGACCGTTTTGAATAATATGGGCGTCAAAGTGCCGGACGGCATGAAATCACCGATAGTGTAATGCTAAATGAGCTCAAAAGTCAGCAAGATTTTTGGCGCTATCGGGGAAATAAACAAGTTGACGGCGCCGGTATTTTTTGTTAAAATTGTGACAAATGATGAAGCTTTATATTCCACATAAGATAAGGTATGTAGAAAATAATTTGCCAGCCCAGGAGACCCCGTTAAATTTTCCTTCCAAGGCGTTATCTCTTTCCAAAAGATGTTTTGACATTTTTTTTAGTATCTCTATATTAGTATTATTATCCCCTATATTAATAGCGGTAGCAGCCGCCATAAAACTTACCTCAAACAGCCCTGTAATATTCAGGCAGGAAAGAATAGGGCTGTCAGGCAGAATTTTTACTATATATAAATTTAGGTCTAAGGTCCATCAAGCCTCTAGCTGGCGATTCGGAGAATTTTTACGCAAAGCATCCGTAGATGAATTGCCGCAGCTTTGGAATGTTATCAAGGGAGATATGAGCCTTGTAGGCCCAAGGCCCCACGTATTAGAGCAGGTGGTAATCTATCAAACATGGCAATATAAAAGACTTACCGTAAAACCGGGCATAACCGGATTGCGGCAGATAGAGACCTTAAAAAAGGATATAGAGTTTAACGAATTGATCGAGCTGGATTTGGAATATATAGAAAATTATTCCATATGGCTTGATTTTAAAATACTCGCAAGGACAATTTACGGTTTTATTTTAAATATCCCAATCATTAGGAAAAAATTCCTTTGAAGATGCTTTTGATTTCAATGCTGACGCAAATCCAACCCCTGGGCCTTTTAAACGTCGCTACCTGCCTGAGCGAAAAAGGCCATGATATCAGCGTGCTTTTTCTGACTTTAAGCAGGCTTGAAACCGAAAGCGAGGCCGGGCGAATACTTGAATTTATTAATTTGATAAAACCGCACGCCATAGGCTTCAGCCTGATGACTTTAAATTTCCAAAGGTCAGCCCGGCTGAGCGAAATGATAAAGAGCCGCTTCCCGGACATTTTAATCGTATGGGGAGGCATACATCCGACATTGATGCCGGAAGAATGCTTGAATTATGCGGATATGGTCTGCCTGGGCGAGGGCGAAGAGGCGATGCTTGAGATGGCGGGAAAACTGCAAGCCGGGCAGGATTATCATGATACCAGAAATTTTTGGTTTAACAATAAAACAAAAGGCATTACAAGGAACGAATTGAGGCCGTACGCCGGAGATTTGAATAAACTGCCGTTTCCGCGATGGGATTGGGATAAAACTTATTGCATCGATAAGGGCAGTGTTTTAAAACTGGACCTCAAGCGTTACAGGGAGCATGCTTTCGGCAGGGGCAGTAAATATAACGTATTGTTTTCAAGGGGTTGCGCATTCGACTGTTTATATTGCTGTAATTCATATTTTAAAAAACTATACGAAGGAAAAGGCCCTCATATAAGAAAGCGCGGTATGGGGCACATTATGCAGGAGTTGTCGTACATCAAAAAGAATTTCAGCTTCGTAAGCATGATAAGCATTCAGGACGATAATTTTCTTATGTCCCAGGACGATTTCCTGGACGAATTTGCCTACAGATACAAGAGGGATATCGGGCTGCCGTTTGTGTGCAAGTCTTTTCCTCAGAGTATAACCTCAGACAAAATATCCAAACTCAAAGAAGCCGGCCTGGAATATATACAGTTGGGCATACAGGCTAGCGACGGGGTCAATAAGCGCGTATTTGGGAGGCCCTCAAGGCTGGAGGACGTGCTTAAGGCGGGCAGAGTACTGCGCGAACACGGCGTTGTCGGCCGCTACGACGTCATAGTTGACAACCCTTACGAAACAGAAGAGGGTACAGCCGAAATATTAAACATGCTGATCGAGCTTCCGAAGCCTTATTGGCTGCAGCTTTTTTCCATGGCATTTTTTCCGTCCACGGAGCTGGCGGAAAGGGCAAAAAACGACGGATTTTTTACCCGGGAAAGGAGCGGGTACCTGTTTGACTACGGCAAGCCGCTTGAGGCATATTCGAATATTTTAATTTCAGTTGCCCCGCGCACCCCGCGGTGGCTTATGAGGCGCTTTTTGGCAAACAGGGATAAAACATGGGCAAAGGCGTTGTTAAAAATTTATAACAGATGTTTTATAAGATACGCGGATAGATTTATTTACAGGATAGCTGTTTTTAACCCTGAATTTGCCGTAAATATAAAAAGATTATTCAACAGGCAAAGGCGGATTTATCAAAACGCACAACAGGAGGAATAAAATATGCAGGAATATACGCCCAGACTTAAGGATTATATTGATACAATTTTTACGGCCAGAAAATGGATAGCATTGGTTACTTTAGCTTCTGCGCTGACGGCTGTTATAGCTATTTTGGTTCTGCCGAAGATTTATGAGGCCGGCACCGTAGTGTATTTACGCCTGCCCTTTGTAAGGACAAGTTTGCAGCCTGAATCCATAGCGATAATGGAATCAAATCAGCCGCAGTTATCCAGGTTTGGCACTCATATTGAAAGGGTGAATTGTTCGTTGAAGGCGTGGGAGGAGATTGCAAAAGGCCAGGATACGATGAAAGAGGTAATAGACAGATTAAAGTTAAAAAAAATTACAATGGAGGAGCTGAGGAGAATGTTAAAAGTTAGGATTGTAGTGGAGAGCAGAACATACTCCTATATTTTTAATGCCCCTATCCTGGAGTTTACGACCAAATTTAAAAGGGACCCGGTTTTAGCCGCAAATGTCGTTAATACATGGACTGATATTTTTGTGGAGAAGTTTAATACGTTTTATTTTTCGCAATTGGAAGAGATGCATAAATACGCGATTAAGCAATATCAGGATTCCGAAAAAAAATTAAATACCACTGAAGCCGCATATTTGCAGTTTAAAATCTCTCCCGGCGCGCAAAAAGACTCATTTGAATATAAGTTTAAAGAGGCGGCGATGGAAAGAGAATCTAGGGATGCCAATGAGACGTATGAGTTGTTTCGCCAGAAAGCAGAGTATTCAAGGATAACCCTTGATGAAAGAATTATCAAGGCGTTTCTTGTTTCAAAGGCTATGCCTCCGCAGGAAAGCACAGTGGAGCAACATCTTGTTCGGATTATAGCATCGGCAGGGGCGTTTGGATTTCTGATCTCCGTATTTTTCACCATAGTTTTGTTGCCTATGTCTAAAATTTCCAAATGAAAAAATATTACCACTACCCGGCGTTTTTTATAGCAATCGGCCTCACTTTTATAGCAACGGCATTATTTTGTTTTTATGGCGAAAAGTGGTTTTTGGCCCTGCCGGGCGCATTTTTGTTTTTTTTATTTTTTTTGGAACGGCCCAAAGAGGTGCTTTTATTATTTGTTTTTTCTGCGACTATCCTTATGTCTTTTGGCGTAGAAGTAGGCGTTGAAACGGACGCTATAGGAATAAGGGGCATATTAAATCTGCTTGTGCTTTTAGGCGGGTTAATTTTTATAGCGTATAAAAAAGTTAATTTAAAAAAAATACAGATTATTATTCCGGCCGCTATATTAGTCCTGTCATCGTTAATATCCATGCCTTTATCCCTGGATTTGTTATTTACGCTTAGGCAGATCCTGCGGTTTTGCGAAGCCTTTATTTTATATATCCTTGTTTTTGAGATCTTTCGCCGCAAGGAAGAATTTGGCAGTATGCTTATGGCAATAGCATTGTCTTTGGCTCCGGCCGCCATAATTGCTATTTGGCAGCATATAAATAACTTCGGGATACAGTTTGGGCTTTACAGCAGGGCGCTATCAACCTTTAGGGACCCGAATCACTTTGCTTATTATATCGTAGTCTGCGTATCGGTGATATTTGTCCTGTTGTCGCATAAAAATTCCTTTCTGGGTAAATTTTTTTTATGGTTTATCTTGTGTCTTTCTTTGCCTGCTTTATATTTCAGCTTTTCCAGGATGGCATGGCTAGCCATGTTTTTAATGACGTTTATATTTTTAATCCTGCGGCCCAATAAAATCGCGGCGGTATTTTTAACGTTATTTTTTGTGTTTTTGATTTTTACGCCAAGTTTTTTTGAAAGGCTGGCGGTTTTGTTTAATACGGCAAGGAACCGGGTATCCCCGGATTATATATGGCGGGTATCCCATTGGAAATTAATGATACCTTTTATTAAAGAAATGCCGTTGTTTGGCCGGGGCCTGGGGTCTTCGCTTGTTTCTACCTACAAAACGTACGGATTAGAAATATTTCCGCATAATGATTATATAAAACTAGCCGTGGAGGTAGGCCTGGTAGGCTTAACCGCTTATCTGTGGATGCTGTTTGTATTATTCAGAAGCGGTTTATGGGTTTACCGGCACGCGAAAGATTCTTTGTTTAAGACCTTTTCAGCGTCTTTTATCGCTTTAATGATCAGCTGGTTTGTGGTTAGCATGCTTGTTGATATAGTTTTAAGCGAAGTCGCTTTTCAGTTTATTATGATATTGGGCGCGCTGATAGCTTCGGCAGAATCCATATTGGTTAAAGAGGTATCGTATGAGGGTGTCGCTGGTAGTATGCACAAAAGATAGGCCGGCAGAATTAATGCTCTGCCTGGGTTCTATACGGGAGCAGACTGTATTACCGGAAGAAGTTATAATAGTAGACGCAGGTAAAGACGATGCAGCCCGGCAAGTCAGTATGTCCTGGCAGTCTGAGGCAGGGGTAGAGGTAAAATATATACGCGCCAGGCCCGGCCTGGCGTCGCAGAGGAACATAGGCGCTCAAAGTTCAGAGGGCGAGATTATAGGTTTTCTTGATGACGATTTGGTGATGGATAAGCGGTGCCTTGAAGGCATTAAATCTTTGTTTAAGGAAGATGCCGGCATCGGCGGCGCGGGTTGTTTTGATACGGCTACCTGCCGGATATCGTGGCCAAAGAGGTTGTTCTGGAGAATTTTTATGCTGCCGAGGTTTGACGGCAAAGGTAAAATTCAGCCTTCCGGCTATCCGGCCTTTTCGGGTTCACCGGGCCGCAGGACTCCGGTTGAGTGCCTTCAGGGGACAGCATTTTACAAAAAAGACGTATTTGATAAATTACGGTTTGACGAAGGCATACCGGCATCCGGCGGCATGGAAGATGTGGATTTTTCATTCAGTGTCAGCAGGTATTATAAATTAGTGCAGACATCGGACGCCAAAGTTTATCACAGGTTTTCTTTCGTTGCGCGCCCTTTGCCTGAAAGAGTGGTTTATATGATGATCTATTACCACTATCGATTTTTCAAAAAATACTGCGCCGTTTCTTTTATAAATCGTTTGTGTTTTGTTTGGTCGGCCGCAGGAGAAGTTTTGCGTTCAGTTTACTGGGCCGTGAGGACGCGCACCTTAAGCCCTCTGACAGGTGTTTTTAAGGCATATAACTCAATTATAAATGAAAGAAGATAAAATCGAAAAGGTATTGCTGATAGGTTTAGACGGCGCTACGTTTGACATTATAAATCCGTTGTTAGCGCAGGGTAAATTGCCGAATATCGCCAGGTTTTTGACGGAAGGCGCGCATTCAGAATGCGCGTCTACTATAATACCTTGTTCGCCGGTAGCCTGGAATACGTGCATAACCGGCAAGAATCCCGGTAAACACGGCATATTCGGCTTTCTGGAATTAAATCCTAAAGATTGTTCCCTGCGCATCGTAAACGGTTCTTTCAGGCGAGCAAAACCGCTATGGTCTTTTTTTGATAAAGACAAAAAAGCCGTAGTCGTCAATGTCCCTTTTACGTCTTCGCCGGATAAGATTAACGGCATATTCATGCCCGGGTGGGATGCGCCGGACACCGCCAAAGAAATCGTGTGCCCCAAAGATATCTTAAAGCAGGTAAATAAAAGATTCGGAGGTTTTTTTAAAGATTATTCTATCGGAAGTTTTTTTAATTACAGGGATGCGGCTTTAGTCTTAAAGAAACTTAATCTGATGACAGATAATAGGCTGCGGCTTGTTAAATTTCTGATGGATTCATATCCCTGGGATTTTTACATGGCGGTTTTTAGCCTGACGGACATGGTCCAGCATTACTTCTGGCATTGCATGGACAGCCGTCATCCGAGATACAAAGATAAAGGCGCCGAAAATTATAGAGAGGCGATTTACGAGGCATATGAGAAAATCGATGGGATAGTCGGCGCGCTCACAAAAGGGCTGGATGAAAATACAAACATTGTTTTAGTCTCCGACCACGGCATGGGGCCTATGTGCCTTGAGCAGTCCGGGGACTGTTTTAAATTGGATATCTGGCTCGTCGAGAACGGTTTTATGCAGTTGAAGCCTAAAGGGTATAGTGCAGCGCTATGGGCCTTTAGAAATATTTTAAGAAGATATTTACCCTGCGCCGTAAAAGAACGGCTTAAGGCCGTATTTTTGTTTTACAGGGAGAAATTTGTTTTCGATTTGTATTTTTCGGATATTTATTGGAAGGCCACAAAAGCCTATACTTTTGTTATGCCTTATCCGGTCTATGAAATATGGATCAACTTAAAAGGCAGGGAGCGGTGGGGCGTTGTCCGGCCAGGAAAGGAATATGAAAATTTAAGAGATTCGCTTATAGAAAAATTGAGTCAGCTTGAACATCCTCTCACCAAGAAGAAATTGGCAAAGGCAGTTTACAGAAGAGAGGAGCTCTACAGCGGCAGCCAGGTCTTAAGGGCTCCCGATATAATTATAGATTGGGCGGACGATTTCTTTTTTTCAGGTGTAGGCGCATCCGGCGCGTATAAACCGAGTAATTTTTATGACAGGCGCCTGACGGCCACTCACAGAGAAAACGGCATATTTATCGCAAAAGGCCGGCATATTAAAAGAGGCGTTAAATTAGACGGCGGCGTCAGCCTAAAAGATATCGCTCCGACCGTCCTGTACCTGATGGGGCAGAAGGTTCCTTCCGGCATGGACGGAAAGGCCCTGAAAGATATTATCCGCGAAGATTTTCTAAAAAATAACCCTGTAAGTTATTTTGATGAGGCGGACGCGCCCGCTGAAGAAAAGCAATCGTCGTATTCAAATCGCCAGGCGAGCATAGTCGAAGATAGGCTCAGAGCGCTGGGGTATATATAAGATGAAGATCCTATCTGTAAATAACGCTTATTATGTGCGCGGCGGAGCGGACAAATATTTTTTTGATTTAAACGCCCTGTTGGAATCGCGCGGAGAAGAGGTCATATCTTTTTCTGTAAAAGACAGCAATAACCTGCCCAGCGATTTTGAGAGGTTTTTTTTAAGCCCTGCTGATTTTTTCGGACGCGGCAGGAAGATGTCCGATTATCTGAAGATTACCGCGAGGGCATTTTACTCTCTTGAGGCAAGAAGAAAGATACGGGCCTTGATTAGCGCGGCAAAACCGCAGATTGCCCATATCCACCAGATTCACCACAATATTTCTCCTTCCATACTGCCTGTTTTTAAAGAAAACGGCATTCCTGTGATACATACGTTGTTTAACTATGACTTGATATGCCCGAATTATACGCTGTTTTTTGACGGCCGTGTCTGTCAGGATTGCGCCGACGGCATATATCTTCGCGCCGCTTTACGCAGATGCCACAAGGGTTTGTTTGCTGCAAGCGCGCTGGCGTCTTTAAAAAGCTATTTTCAGAAAGTAACAAAAATTTATGAAAAAAACATAGATTTTTTTATAACTCCGAGCAGGTTTTTGGAGAAGATTTTAATACGAAACGGTTTTGAAGAGAAGAAATTCGTATGCATACGTCCTTTTGTTGATGCCGCAGGCTATAAGCCTTCTTATAAGGATGAAGGCTATTTTGCTTATATCGGAAGGTTGGTTGAGGGCAAAGGGCTTCATACGCTGTTAGAGGCGATGAGGAAGCTGAAGGGCGTAAAACTTTATCTGGCCGGCGACGGCTATTTAAAAGAAACTCTGCAGCGCGACGTCAAAAAATATGATTTGAATAATGTGAAATTTCTGGGCTTTCAACGCGCCGGAGAATTAAAAAATATTCTTTCCGGGGCAATGTTTACCGTTTTGCCTTCTGAGGCATATGAGACATTTGGTATGGCGTTAATTGAGTCTTTTGCGGCGGGAAAACCCGTCATCGGATCAGATCTTGGCCCGATACCAGAGATAATAGATAACGGGGCCAACGGTTTATTATTTAGGCCCGGCGACGTAGACAGCCTTGGCGAAAACATCCGGCGCCTTATCGACCGCCCTCAATTACGCAGGGATATGGGCGCCAATGCCAGAAAAAAGGCTGAGGATTTATTTTCTCCGGCAAGGCATTACCGGGAGATAAAAAATTTATATAATTCGTTTAACGCAGGCAGCGGGCAATTATGGTCAGGCAATTAAACAAGACATACCGTTTGTTATTTAAAAAAAGAAACAGGCTGCCTGATACCTTTTGGTTTGAGGTAACCAACAAGTGCAACCTATCCTGCGGGATGTGCCCGCGCATAAAAGAAAAAATTCCGCAGGAAGATATGAAGCTAAGTTTGTTCAATGATATTTTAAAAAAGATACGGCATCCGAGGCAGATAATATTAACAGGCTGGGGTGAACCGCTGGCGCATAAGGATTTTTTCGAAATGGCGTCGCTGGCGCGGGAAAGATTTCCCAAGGCAGGCCTGATGTTTACGACCAACGGCCATCTGTTTACCGAAGAAAATATATCCAAAATCATAAGGTCCGGCATTACGGCGGTAAATGTCTCCATTGACGGCATACCTGAAAAAGATGGCAGCGTTTGGTTAGGCCATCCATACAGCCCCATAGTAACAGAGGGCATAGAAAAATTAATAAGGCAAAGGCGCCGGCAGGCCTTACCTGTTATACGGGCGCAGGCAGTGATGATAAAAAATGCATTAGGCGGGCTTTTAAATTTAATATCGGTTATAGGCAAAATAGGCGTAGATGAGATTGCGTTGATCAGGTTTAATAAATTTTCAGCAGACAGCTCTGCCCAAAGGCCGGATTTTCAGGAAGAGGCGCACATATTAAATGCAGCCGCTGCCGCGGCCAAAAAGGCGGGTTTAAAGTTTACCTCTTTAAACCGCAAGAATATAATGGTTAAATTACTTACACATTTTGACAGGCATTGCCCGTGGACTGATAATATTATGTATATTAATACCAGCCTATACGCAACGCCTTGTTGTAACTTGCGGGATTTGCGTATGGGGGATTTGACTAAGGATTCCATTGAAGGCGTTTGGCGCGGCAGGGATTTTTTAAATTTTTTTGAAAATCAGCATGTTTATTGCAGTAAATGCGATTCGCTTAAATTTAAACATTCAAATCAATGATAAGAGACGTTTGGCAGGCATTAAAAAATTATTATGTTTCGCCCCGCAGGCCGTTGGCGGCATACCTGAACCTGACCGAAAGATGCAACCTAAGATGCATTTTTTGCGAGCTTGGAAAAAACGCGGATTTCAGTTTAAGCGAGGAATTAAGCTTTGACGAAGTATGCCGCATATTAAACGAGCTTAAAAACTGGAAGGTTAAAAAAATATTTTTGGGCGGCGGGGAACCGCTAATCCGGCAGGGCATATGGTCCATATTTGAGTACGCAGCTTCCAAAAAAATCGCGATTTGGCAGGTATTGACCAACGGTTTTATTTTAGATGGCCTGACTAAGGAACAAAAATCAATCCTTAAAAGAGTGGTGAGCATATTGAACATCTCGCTGGATTCAGCGTCGCCCGAACTTCACGACCGCCTGCGCGGCGTCCCCGGGACGTTTGCCAGGATAAAGCGTTTTTTGGAGCTATCGGCCAACGGCGGCCTGCCCAGGGTCTATATAACTTCTATAGTGGCAAGGGATAATTACGCCGAGATTCCCAGGCTGACCCGTTTTTTAGGCGCGTATAATATCGGGCACATAGGGTTTCAGCCGATAAATTTTTTTTCCAACTATCCTAACCGCAGGCCGCTTCATGATAAAGAGAAGTTTCTCTTAAATGGCGGCGAAGATGCCGACAGGCTGCTGGAGGCGATAGCCGACGGCATCAGGATTTCCAGGGAACTTGGAATATCCACAAACCTTGAATTATTAAAATTGTTTATTGCGGAATATTTTCTCTATGCCGGGACAGACGAGTATTTCTTCGATAAAGTGATGAATAATTTTATCTGCTCCAACGTTTTTAACTATCTCTACATAGATTCGCGCGGCGATTTGCTCGCTTGCAGCTTATTGCCGAAGCTGGATAACATAGCCGGCAAGGATTTAAAAGATGTGTGGAGGAGGAATGCCTTTAATTTGAGGAAATGGTCCAGGCAGAAAAAGTTTTATCCTGAATGCAGGAGCTGTTTTTGCGGTTTTGCCGCCAATTTCAGCCATTGTCTTATTTATCATCCGATAGCCAATTTTTCTCTTATGCGGGAATTGGCCCCTTATTATCTCGGCAGGCATTGTATACAATGAAAATAGCGATGATCGGCCAAAGAGGCATACCGGCGGTTTACGGAGGCATAGATACCTCCGTTGAGCGACTATCGGTGTCTTTGGCAGCCAAGGGCCATGAAGTCACTGTTTTTTGCCGCAGGAAATTTTATCCAAGAAAAGACAAGAATTTTATGGGCGTAAATTTAATATTCCTGCCGGCTATCTATACCAAGGCGCTTGAAACACCCAGCCATAGCCTATTCTGTTCTATACGCGCTTCGCTGGGGGATTATGATATTGTGCATTTTCACGGATTAGGCCCGGCTCTGTTTTCGTTTCTGCCCAAGTTATTTTTCAAAAAATCTGTAGTCACCATACAGGGTTTGGATTACAGCGCCGAAAAATGGGGCAGTATCGCCAAATTGATTTTGAAATTTTGCGAACTAATATCTGTAATTTTCGCGGATGACATTATTGTGGTATCGAACGTATTGGAGAAATATTACCGAGCGCGCTATAAAAGAAAGGTTTATTATATCCCAAACGGCGCGCAAATCGAAAGCAGCGCCGTGAAAGACAGAAGGCATCTTTTGTACCTGGGAAGGCTCGCCCCGCAAAAAGGCATTCATTACCTGATAAAAGCATTTAAGGGGATTGACACTGACAGAAAATTAATCATCACCGGCGGGTCAAGTTACACGGACAGGTATATCCGTTATATAAAAAATCTGGCAGCGCCTGATAAAAGGATTATATTTACCGGGCCGCTCTACGGGGCAGAAAAAGAAAAGGTTTTATCCGGCGCATACATATTTATCCTTCCGTCGGAGATAGAAGGCCTGTCGCTTTCGCTTCTTGAGGCGATGGGGCACGGTTGCTGCTGTCTTGTAAGCGATATACCGGAAAACCTGGAGGCAATAGGCGCGGCTGGAGTTTCCTTTAGGGCGAAAGATGTGCCTGAATTGAGGGCCAGATTGGAGTTTTTATTGTCGCGCCCCGACCTTGTGGAGAATACGGCGTCTCTGGCCAAATCGCGCATTAAAGAGTTCTATGACTGGGGGAAGATAGCAGGTGATATTGAAAAACTTTATTAACCATTACGCCATATGAATGGAGGTATATAACATGACAGAGGAATTAATAAGGGCAAGGATCACCAGTAAGGCGTTTTTGGACGGGTTAAATGACCTGCTTGACATTACAACCAGGATGTTGACGGCCTACGATTTAAAAAGCCTGCTGCAGCATATATTACAGGTTTCCATCGAGGTTTCCGGAGGGAGCACGGGCTCTTTGATGCTGCTTGACGAAAAAACCGGTACGTTGACTATCGAGGTGGCTGTCGGGTTGAGCGAGGATTTTATAAAGAATAAAAAGATAAAGCTCGGAGAGGATATTGCAGGATGGGTGGCGAAAAACGCCGAGAGCGTGCTTTTAAAAGGCGATTTAAGCGATGACCCGAGATTTTCAAAATTTTCCAAAAAAGGCGGTATATCCTCCGCAATGAGCGTGCCTTTAAAGATAGAAAATAAAGCAATAGGGGTTCTTAATATAAACAGCCGCGACAGTAAATTTCAGTTTACTGAAGATGATATGAGGTTTATAGCGATACTTACGAATCAGGCTTCAATATCTATCCGGCATATGAGATTATACGAGGATGTAAGGCTCGCGCATCAGGAATCCGTGCTGGCCAGGAACCGGTTGATTGCCTCGGAAAAACTCGCTTCTCTGGGCCAGCTGGCTGCGGGGGTGGCGCATGAAATAAATAATCCTCTGGCTGTTATATCCGCTAATGCCCAATACATGGCGTCAAAGATTCCACCGGGCGATCCGCGGATGTCCGAGGTAAATGAAATAAAATCGGCTCATGACCGCTGCGCGAAGATAGTTGACAGGTTGTTGAAATATAGCCGTCACAGGCCGAAAAACAGCAGCCCAGTAGATGTGAATAGCGCTTTAAAAGAAGTTTTGGAACTGTCCGGGTATCAGATTTCGCTGAAAAAAATCAGGATTACGGAAATGTTTGAGGGCAACCTCAAAATGCCGCGCGTGGATGCGGATGAGCTTAAAGAGGTATTTTTAAACATGGTGCTTAACGCCTCGGACGCTATGCCTCAGGGCGGGGCGCTGACAATAATGACCAAGAATACGGATAACGGCAAGGCAGTCATGATAGAGTTCAGGGACACAGGCTGCGGCATACCAAAAGAGAATATCGATAAAATATTTGACCCGTTCTTTACGACAAAACAGCCGAAAGGCACAGGCCTTGGATTATCTATTTGTCAGAGGATCATTTCAGAATATAAGGGCAGCATAAAAGTAGAGAGTTCTCCGGGTAAAGGAGCAACACTTATTATAATATTACCTATATAATTGACATTTACTAGTTTATATGATAATTTAGTGTTGTATATATTATATAATATAAATATTATGATAATACTGGGTTATATATGAATTATAAAGCCGGCGAGAATTAGAAAATATCTACAAAAGCAGGGATGACCCCCTGCTTTTAAATTTAATGCCTATGAAAAATATTCCAACTATTATAATTATTGATGATGAGAAAGGCCTCCGCGATATATTGACAAAGGTTTTGGTTGAAGACGGTTATATAGTGTTTTCCGCCGCCAGCGGAGAAGAGGCGATAGAATTTATCAGGGCAAAGCCGGTTGACCTTTCGCTGGTGGATCTTAAAATGCCGGGTATAGACGGCATAGAAACAGTGCGGCGCATAAAAGAGATCAACGGCAGCATTATAAATGTTATTATAACCGCCTACGGCCAGATGGA
>Ga0066637_10000859_pt1 | contig 19099 bp, 32 predicted proteins | sample CryGeyCG2014_020_FD_62737 | JGI IMG/M metagenome (GOLD analysis project Ga0066637, IMG submission 62737) | Groundwater microbial communities from aquifer - Crystal Geyser CG08_land_8/20/14_0.20 | ecosystem: Environmental > Aquatic > Deep subsurface > Groundwater | place: USA: Utah: Grand County...
GAAATAACAATGAGCGAATTAAGGCTTTAATCTTAGCTTCCGAAGGAACCTCGGAAATCTTGAACATATGAAGGTTAGGTTTAATAACGATGGCCTAAATTATACCTAACCTGTTCCAACGTCTTTATATAACTCAAAATCAGCCTATCCAGACAAACCAAGCTTTTAATTGAAGAAATTAAGTTTTTAAATTATTTATAAAAAGCTTCGTAATCCCGCATGACCAACTGGGATTGAACTTGTTTAACGCTTTCCAAAACCACGCTGACTACGATCAAAAGACTGGTGCCGCCAATGGCCAGGGATTTTACATTCGTGGCCGACTGCATGATAGTCGGCAAAACCGCGATTGCGCCCAGAAACAAAGCACCGCCTAAAATAATCCGATTAGAAACAAAACTTAAATAATGCGAAGTCGGCTGGCCCGGCCTGATGCCGGGAATAAAGCCACCTTGCTTCTGCAAGTTCTCCGCGATGTTGTTCGGCTGAAAAACCACAGCTGTGTAAAAATATGTAAAAGCCACGACCAAAACAAAATAAGCGACCCCATAAAAAGCCTGGTTTTGAAAAGTGGTGTTCACCCAGGTGGCCAGATTGGCGATCCAGGGGATGGCATTTTTAGTGAAAAACTGGGCAATAAGCGGCGGCACCAAAATAATTGAAACCGCAAAGATGATAGGGATCACGCCGGCCTGGTTAACCCGCAAAGGCAGATGGGTGTTCACGCCGCCGGCTGACTGCTGTCCCATTATTCTTTTGGCATAGGTAACCGGAATGTTTCTCTGACCCTCTGTCACAAAGACCACGCCAGCTATGGTTATGGCGGCAATTACCAAGAAAGTGACAATAGTGAAAATTTGGGTTTTATCCAAAACGCTCAAAGTCTGCTGAATGGATTGCGGGACCTGGGCCACAATGCCGGCAAAGATAATCAAGGAAATTCCATTGCCGACTTTTTTTTCGTTAATAAGCTCCCCGATCCACATTAACAGCATAGTGCCGCCGACAATGCAGACGATGGCCGTAATCAACTGGAATGGTGAGAGTGTGCCAAGTAATTTTCCACCGCCCTGTTGCTTTAAAAAAGTCAGAGTGCTAAAAGCCTGCAAAACCGTCATAGGCACGGTCAGATACCTGGTGTACTGATTAATTTTGGCTTGGCCGGATTCGCCTTCTTTCTGCATTGCTTCCAGTTTTGGAATAATCATGGTCAGCAACTGCATGATAATTGAAGCGGTAATATACGGTCCAACACCCAACATGACAATTGAAAAATTCTGTAAGCCGCCTCCAGAAAATAAATTCAAAAGCCCCAATAATGGATTACCCTGCAAAACCTGCTTTAAGCCGCTGGGGTCAACGCCTGGAACTGGGATGTGGGCTAAAATCCGGAAAATCAACAACATCAGAAGCACGAATAACAAAGTGTTTCTTAAGTCTTTAACTCGCCAAAGTTGGCTAAGTTTTTCAAGCATTATTCTTGAGCTTTAAGTTTTGCAGCCTGCCTTTTGGGTTTTGGCTGCGCGGAAATCGGCAGAATATGCGCGGATCCCCCAGCTTTTTCAATTTCAGTTCTGGCCGTCTTGGAAAAACTGTGCGCCCAGACATTCAAAGCTAAATTAATTTTACCTGTACCAAGTATTTTTACCAAACTTTTCGGCTTAAGCAATTTGACCTTAACCAGGGCTTCTGGTGAAACTTTTTCTCCTGCTTTAAAGACCTCGGATAAATCACCTAGGTTGACCACTGAATACTTGTTCCACTGGCTTTGAAAACCACGGGATTTAGGCAACTGCAAAAGCATTTGCTTTAAGCCGCGCCTGACCAACTTTTTTCGACCGCCGCTGCGGGCTCGCTGACCTTTGATGCCGCGGCCTGAAAATGTACCATGGCCCGAAGCATTGCCTCGACCGCGCCTGACCTTATTTTTCCTGCTGCCTTTTCCTGGAGTTAGATTTGAAAGATTTATTGACATATATTTATTCTGTAACGGTTTTTCCCTTAACATTCCTGGGCCTTAATTTGCTTAAAGCCAATATCACTGCCTGAACATTATTAATTTTATTTTTGGAACCTAGCATTTTACTTACCACATCGTGTATACCAGCCAGATCCAGCACTGCCCGGGCCGCTCCCCCGGCAATAACACCAGAGCCAGTCGGGGCTGGTTTTAATAAAATCCTGGCGGCTTTAAATTTGAGATTTATCGCGTGAGGAATGGTATTGCCGTGCAAAACCACCTTGACTAAATGGCGCTTGGCCACGGTTGAAGCTTTTTCCACCGACATTTGCACGTCCGTGCCTTTGGCCACGCCCATGCCAACTCTGCCTTTCCGATCGCCTATAACTACGCAGGCTCGAAAACGCATACGTTTACCGCCGGCTACAACGCGGGTTACGCGGGCCAAATCAATGGTTTTTTGGTCAAATTCGGATTTTTCCCTCTCCCTGGGGTGTCTGCGACCTGACTGTGAACGGAATTGTGGGTTCATAAATTATTTTTAGTATTTATTAAAACTTCAAACCGCCAGCTCTGGCGCCCTCGGCAAAGGCCTTAACGCGACCATGATATTTATATCCGGCTGAATCAAAAACTACCGCTTCAATCTTTTTAAGTTTGGCTTTTTCGGCCATCAGCCTGCCCAAGGCTTCGGCTATGGCGATTTTAGTGGAAAGGCCTTTAGCTAACTCCAAGTCTTTTGGCAAATGCTTGTCTGTTATGCCAACCAAAGTCTTTGCTGTTTGGTCATTAATTATCTGCGCGGCAATATGTTTGGACGATCGGAACACCACTAACCTTGGCCGAACTTCCGAACCTTTCACTTTAGCCCGGGTTCGCTTGTGTCTGTGCTGACGATTAATTTTTCGAGAATTATTTTTCATAAAATATTATTTAGCTCCGGCCGCCTTAACCACTTTACCAGCCTTCCGGCGGACGACTTCGTCTGTATACTTAATGCCCTTGCCTTTATAAGGTTCTGGCGGTTTTAGCCGGCGAATTTCCGCCGCTGTTTCACCGACTGCCTGTTTGTCCACTCCGGATATAATTATAGTATTTTTTTCAACTGACAAAGTTATACCTTTGGCTGGCGTAAAAATTACCGGGTGGGAAAAGCCAATGTTTAATTGCAGATTCGCTCCTTGCAAGACCGCCTTAAAACCGACACCATGGATTTCAAGTCGTTTTTCAAAACCTTTGAAAACGCCCTCGACCGCGTTAGAGATCAACTGTCTGCCCAAACCCCACAAAGCCCGATCCCTTCGATTATTGTGATCAACCACATCAACATTAATGATTGAGCCTTCAATCTTGCTCAAAATCCGGCGGTTTAATTTCAAATTAATTTCGCCTTTAGGGCCAACGACTTTTATTTCCGGTCCGTTGGCTGAAACTGAAACGGCCGCAGGTATAGTAATAGGTTTTTTGCCGACTCTGGACATAAGTTTAAAAAATTGTACAAATTAATTCTCCGCCGATATGCTTTTTTCTGGCTTCTTTATCAGTCAACAATCCTTGAGGAGTGGACAGGATTGCTTTGCCCAAACCATTCTTCACTCGCGGGATGGCGCCGACAGAAACATAGAGCCTTCGGCCTGGCTTAGATTGACGAACCAACTCCTGAATAAAACTGGTTCCGTCTGGATTGTATTTCAAAGTAACTGTAAAAGTTTTTTTGTCAGGCGAAGGCAGAGCCGCGGCTAAATATGATTCGCGCACCAAAACCGTGGCGATGGCAAAACGCATTTTTGAATAAGACATGATTACGGTTCGCTGACGAGCAAGTCCAGCGTTGCGTATTCGAGTTAACATGTCGGCAATTGGGTCCATAAAATTTATTAATTATTACCAGCTGGCTTTGCGCAAACCAGGAATCTCACCGCGGTTAGCTAATTCCCTGACGCAGATGCGGCACATATCAAACTTCCGCATATAACCATGAACACGGCCGCAACGCCAACAGCGCCTGACGGTTCTGGTTGAATACTTTGGCTTGCGTTTTGCTTTAGCCTGAAGGGCTTGGGTTGACATAGAATTATTCTTTCTTTTTCTTTAAATCCAATTTTTTCGGCTTTTTAATTTCATCCGCGCCTTTTTCAATGCCCTCCCTAAACTGGAAACCCATCGCCGATAAAAGCGCCTGGCCAGCTTTGGCGTCTTTGGCCGTGGTTATCAGGTTTATTTCCAAGCCATGAATTCTTTCAACTTCATCTGACGCAATTTCCGGAAAAGCCAAATGTTCCTTAAAACCTAAAGTGTAATTACCTTGCTTATCAAAAGCTTTGGCCGAAACTCCGCGGAAATCGCGGATACGGGGCAGGGCAACATTAATCAATTTATCCAAAAATTCGTACATTCTTTTGCCCCGCAAGGTGACCATGGCGCCTATGGCCATGCCTTCCCTGATTTTAAAAGCGGAAATTGACTTCCCGGCCTTTGTTAAAATAGGCTTTTGTCCGCTGATTCTGGTTAAAGTGGAAACTGTTGCTTCCTGAAGTTTAGAATCCTTAATCCCATTGCCAAAACTGGAATTGATTACGATTTCTGTAACCTTTGGAACAGCATTGATATTTTTCACGTCTAAAATTTTTGCCAGATTCGGGGCTATTTCTTTTCGATATTTTTCTAATAGTCTGGGGGCGTTGGATTTCATATGCCAAATACTGAATTACATTTAACGCAAACTTTTTGCTTTTTACCGTCAGTGGAAACAAAAATTTTATTTCTTCTGGGCTTATTGCACTTGGAACAAAACAACATAACATTGGCGACGTTTAATGGCGCAAAAAAGGAAACTTTTTGGCCTTTGTCGCGGCCACGGCGATTGCGGATGTGGCGCGTCCTTTCATTAACACCCTCAACAACCACCAAATTCTTTTTCGGAAAAACTTGAAGTATCTTGCCTTTTTTGCCTCGACTCTGGCCTTTGATAATTATGACTTGTTCACCTGATTTAAAATTCATAAATTTACAAAACTTCTGGAGCTAAAGAAATCAATTTGGAAAATCCCTTGGTTTTTAATTCTCTGGCCACTGGCCCAAAAATTCTGGTGCCTTTCGGCTCCTTGGATTTTGGATCAATAATTACGGCGGCATTGTCGTCAAAACGAATATAAGAACCATCCGCTCTCCGGTATTCTTTTCTTTGACGGACAATAACCGCGTGGTGCATTTCGCTTTTTTTCACACTGGAATGAGGGGTGGCCTCCTTGACCACAACGCGTACAATATCACCAAGCTGCGCATAGTGCTTTTTGTAGCCACCCAGATTGGTTATCACTGCCAAATCTCTTGCGCCGGTGTTATCTGCAGAAACTAATTTGGAACGAAGTTGTACCATAAATTAATTATTCTTTAGGCTTGTTTATCACTCGCCAACGTTTGAGCTTGGATAAAGGCCGGCATTCCACGAATTCAACCTCTTGGCCTTTCTGAAACTTGCCGTCTGGCGCGTCAACTAAATATTTCTTACTGCTTTTATAACGTTTGCCGTACTTTGGGTGAACTAAAACCCGCTCAACTTTAACTACTATGGTTTTGGCCATTTTTGTTGAAACTACTGTCCCTTTCAATGCTCTTTTGCTGACTTTTTTGGAATCATTCATAATTTTTACTTCTTAGCCGGGCTTTTAACCTCTTGAATTTTAATCAAAGTCAAAATTCTGGCAATAGTTTTCTTGACGACTCTTATCTCCCGAACATCTTTGTGGGAATCCTGCGCGAGTTTAAAGCGCAAATCCCTTAATTTTTCTCGCATTTCTGCCAGCAAACTTTTTAATTCCGCCAAGCTCTTTAATTTTATTTCTTTCAAATCCATAAAATAATTAAGCGTCTGCTTTTGTTACAAATTTAGTCTTTACCGACAGTTTGTAGGCCGCCAAATTCATGGCCTGCTTAGCCAAAGCTTCGGTAATGCCATCCAATTCAAACATGATTGTTCCGGGTTTAACCACTGCCACATAATGATCAACCGGGCCTTTACCGCCACCCATGCGGATTTCCGAACCTTTTATGGTGATAGGCTTATCCGCAAAAATCCTGATCCAAACTTTTCCGCCCCGATGCAATAACCTGGTTATAGCACGGCGAGCCGCTTCAATCTGCCTGGCGGAAATCCAGCCCGCTTCCAGCGACTTCAAGCCAAAAACCCCGAAACTCAAATGAATTTTTTGAGTGGCGTTTCCACGGATGGTGCCGCGATGATGCTTCCTGTGTTTTACTTTTCTGGGGGTAAACATAAAATTATTCTTTGTCTTCTGCTTTTTTGTGAAAAATCTCTCCACGATATATCCAGACCTTAACGCCAATCATGCCATAGGTAGTAAGAGCCGCGCCTCTGCCAAAATCCACATCGGCCCGCAGGGTCTGCAAAGGCAGTTTGCCCCAACTTAAACTTTCCGTTCTGGCAATATCAGCGCCATTTAACCTGCCGGCAACCATGACTTTTACGCCTTGCCCGCCGCCTTTTTTCACCTGCTCTATGGACTGTTTTAAAATTCTTCTGAAAGGCAAGCGCTTTTCCAGCTGTTCAATCATGTTCTGGACTACTAACTGGGCTACCAAAGAAGGATTGGAGACTTCCTGAATATTTACTCTGAATTTAATATCGCCTTTAAAAAACTTCGACAGGGACTTTTTTAAATCCTCCACCCCGGCTCCGCCCCGGCCAATGACAATGCCGGGCTTGGCTGTAACAATAGTCACGGTAACGGCATTGCCCGATCTTTCAACTTCCACGCGGGCAATGGCTGCCGCTCGCAGTTTGGTTTTAATGTACTTCTTAACTTCTACATCCTGTTTTAATAATTGGTGAAAACCGCGTTTGGCAAACCATTTAGAAGTCCATTCTGTGGTGGTGCCGAGTCGAAATCCTATTGGATGAATTTTCTGTCCCATAAACTATTTACTTTCTTGTTTAGCTTCTTTAGAATGTTTATCAAATTTTTTTGCTTCAGCAGCAGCCGGCTTTCCCGATTTTTCAGTCTTAGACCTTTTTTCCGGCTTAATTTCTAAAGTCGATTGAAGAGTCAAAATTATATGCGAAGCATGTTTTAAAATTGTGTCTGCTTTGCCCATGGCTTTGGGTTTATATCTTTTTAATCTTGGGGCCATGTCAACCGTTATTGAGCTGATTTTAAGCTTATCTTCAGTCGTTGACATTTTCTGTTTGACATTAGCCACGGCAGATTGTAAAAGCTTCAATAAGGGTCGGGCCGAACCTTTGGATAAGTCCCGCAAGATATCCATTGCTTGGTTCACCGGCTTGCCACGCAACAGATCAGCCACCAATCTGATTTTTCTTGGAGAAATTCTTATATTTCGTAAAATTGCTTTGCTTTCCATAAATTATTTCTTTTCTGGAGTCGGCGCCGGTGTGCCGGTATCGGTCTTGGCTACCGCGGCCGCGGCAATTTCCGCTTCCCGCTGCATCCGACCGCCGTGCCTTACAAATTTCCTGGTCGGTGAAAATTCACCCAGCCTATGCCCGACCATGTTTTCCGTAGCATTTACTAAAATATGATTTTTGCCGTTATGAACGCCAAAGGAATAGCCAACCATTTCCGGAGTAATAACCGAATCTCTTGACCAGGTTTTTATCACCGTCTTATCGCCCAGCTTTAATTTAGAAACTTTTTTAAGAAGTTTTGGGTCGGTGAATGGTCCTTTTTTTAGTGATCTCGACATATGATTATTTTAGCTTTCTTGATTTTAAAATAAACCGATTTGAATGCTTGCCCTTTTTGCGGGTCAGCACGCCCAGGGCTGGTTTGCCCCAAGGGGTTTTAGGATGTTTCATGCCGATCGGCTGATTGCCTTCGCCGCCGCCGTGTGGATGATCAACCGGGTTCATAGCCTTACCTCGGACAGTAGGACGGAATCCTTGATGGCGGTGCCGGCCGGCTTTGCCCAGCCGGACATTTCGATGATCAAGATTTGAAACTTGACCCAAGGAAGCTTTGGCCAGGCTTGGAATCGAGCGGATTTCGCCTGAAGACATTTTTACCTGCGCCATATTACCTTCAACAGCCATGACCGTGGCCCAGGATCCGGCTGATCTGACTGCAATGGCGCCGTGGCCTGGCACAAGTTCTAAATTGTGAATTTGCATGCCAATAGGAATATCTTTCAGCGGCATACGGTTGCTGGGGGTAATTTCAACGCGGTGGTCAGAGTTGATAACTTCCATGCCCGGCTTTAAATCCGCGGAAGCGATAATGTACCTCTTTTCGCCATCAGGGTACTGCAATAAGGCAATGTAGCCGGTGCGATTCGGATCGTATTCAATGCTGATTACTTTAGCTGGCACATTCAGCTTATTTTGCAAAAAATCAATAATACGGATTTTCCTTTTAGCCCCGCCGCCTCTGTGCCGCATGGTTATTTTGCCCTGATTATTGCGGCCAGCCTTGCGATTTTTTGAAACTAACAAAGACTTTTCAGGTTCAGATTTTGAAACTTCGTTTTTCCAGTTGCTGACTGACGCAAAGCGTCTGCCTGGGGTTGTTGGTTTGAATAGTTTAACTGCCATAATAATTAGCTTGAGGTGTCGATGGTTTCACCGCTTTTCAGTTTAACAAAGGCCTTTTTCCAGTCTTTCTGCTTGCCTTTGGTCCGACCAAAACGAACGGCCTTACCATGAACTTTAACACAGGTGATTTTGACTGGATGAACTCCGTATAACGCCTTGAGAGCTTGCGAAACTTCAATTTTTGAAACTGTGCTCGGAACTACGAAAACAAATTGATTAAACTTGGCCAGCCGGGAAGCTTTTTCAGTCTGCAATGGCTGCAGTAAAACCCTATAAGCGTCACGGGTATTTTGTTTGACAATTTTAGCTTTCTCGTGTTTTTCTTCAGTCTTTTGAATTTTTTCCGGCTTTTTTCCCTTGGGAGCCTCAGCTGACTTTTTCTCTGCTTCTTTGGCATCAGAAACATGCATCGGCTTTTTGTCTTTACCGAGATCTTCGTGCTTTTTTTTGATGCGGTCAAACAATCCCATAAAAAATTACTTGCTAACTTTCTTGAAAAAAGTTTTTTTGATTGCCTCCAGGCTTTCTACCGGAAGTATAAGATGCCTGGCTTTTAAAACATCCAAAACATTCAAACTGTCAGCGCGCAGGATTTGCATACCCGAAATATTATGGCAAGCTCTTAAAATTTCAACCCCGGTTTTAGTTGGAATCAGCAAAGGTGTTCTTGAAACTTTGTTGGCTTTGATTAATTTCGCCATGGATTTGGTTTTGCCATCAGTCGGCAAAACATCAATCAAAGTTATTTTTTTATCTTCAGCTTTGGCGGATAAAGCCATAGCTAAAGCTTTGATCTTAACTTTTTGATTAATTTTTACAGACCAGTTGCGGTTTGAACGAGGGCCGAAAGTAATGCCGCCGCCGCGCCATTGTGGGCTCCGGATTGAGCCCTGTCTGGCCCGGCCAGTGCCTTTTTGGCGCCAGGGCTTGCGACCGCCGCCCCTGACTTCGGATTTGGTTTTGGTGTGGGCCAATCCCAATCTTTTATTGGCTAAATACGCATTAGCCACAAAATGCAAAAGATTAGTATCGGGCTTAACGCCAAAAATCGTTTTATCCAGCTCAACCTCTTTCACGGCTTTGCCATCGCTGTTAAAAACTGAAATTTTTAGATTCTTGATTTCCATATTATTTTACAAAGTCTGAATCATTAGCAGGGAATTCCTGGCTCCCGGGACTGCGCCCTTGATTGCCAACAAATTTTCTTTTTGATCTACTTCAATGATTTCTAGATTTCTGACGCTGACCTTTTCCGAGCCCATATGGCCGGCCATTCTCAAGCCCTTCATGACATGCTGGGGAAAAGTGGCGCCGATTGAACCAGGCATGCGCAAATTATCTTTGTGGCCATGGCTGGCTGGTCCGCCTTTGAAATGATGCCGCCTGACCACGCCCTGAAAACCTTTGCCTTTTGAAGTGCCTGTAACTTTTACTTTGTCCCCGGGTTTAAAAACAGATGCATCAATTATCTTGCCTTTTTCAAATGCGCCTTGCTCTTTTGTCCGAAATTCCTTTAAAAATTTCACCTTTGGCAAATCTTTCAAATGCCCGGCTTTGGGCTTGCTTAAAGGTTTTTTGGTTTCTTCAAACCCAATTTGCACAGCCATATAACCGTCTTTTTCGGCGGTTTTTATCTGTGTAATAACGCATGGACCGGCTTTAACCAAAGTAATTGGAACGACATTTCCATTTTCTTTAAATCTTTGGCTCAAACCAATTTTTTTAGCAAGAATAAACGGCATAAAAAATTCACTGGGGAAAATAAAATCTGGCTATCTTGAAATGCCAGATTACTTTCAATAGTTAAAACTATTTGAATAATGGGCAAATCGTTATCCGAGGCTTAAAGCAACCTTGAATCGCTAGTATTTTCAGCCCTAGAACCTATCTGCCGATAGGTTAGAAAAATGTGTTAAGGTTAAGTTTTGATAAAACCTAGCCTTAAGACACTTAACTACATTTTGATTTCCAGGTCAACCCCAGCCGGTAAATTCAAATTCATAAGCGCATCCACGGTTTTGGGGGTTGGATCCATAATATCTAATAAACGTTTGTGAGTCCGCATTTCATATTGCTCCCTGGAATTTTTGTGCGCAAACGATGAACGAATAACCGTGAAGCGATTTTTTTCAGTCGGCAGAGGAATTGGACCGATAACATGCGCGCCGGTTCTTTTGGCCGTATCCATAATCGTAACAATCGATTGATCGATTATTTTGTGGTCATAGCCGCGAATGCGGATTCGGATTCTTTGGTGCAATTCTTCTTCCTGCTTTGCTACGGGGGTATTCAATTTATTATCTTCGGTGTTCATTAATTGTTATTAAAAGGGCAAAAGGACAGAATTTTTTAAGTTGCGCCCAGGTCAGCTAAAAGCTGACCTGGGCGCGGGATTTACTTATTTGATAATTTTGGCAACAACGCCTGCTCCAACTGTATGACCGCCTTCACGAATGGCGAATCTCTGTTTTTCTTCCAAGGCAATTGGAGCAACTAATTTGATATTCAATTTCACATTGTCTCCGGGCATAACCATTTCCGTGCCTTCTGGCAAAATAACTTCGCCGGTAACATCGGTGGTCCGAATGTAAAATTGCGGTTTATAACCCTTCATAAACGGGGTATGTCTGCCACCTTCTTCTTTGGTTAAAATTATACATTCAGACTCAAATTCGGTATGCGGGGTGATGGTGCCAGGTTTGGCCAAGACTTGGCCTCTTTCAATTTCATCCTTCTTGGTGCCGCGAAGCAACAGTCCAGCGTTATCTCCTGCCTGACCTTGATCCAGGGACTTATTGAACATTTCAATGCCGGTAACCACGGTCTTTTTGGTATCGTGAATGCCCACGATTTCAACTTCGTCGTTCAATTTAACCGTGCCTCTTTCAATTCTGCCAGTGGCAACTGTGCCGCGGCCTTCAATTGAAAAGATGTCTTCAACCGGCATCAAAAACGGCTTATCCAAATCACGTTTTGGCTCTGGAATATATTCATCCAAAGTCTTAACCAGCTGCATGATGGCGTCTTGTGAGGCTTTATCCCCTTCCAGCGCTTTCAGAGCTGAACCGCGGATAATCGGCGTGGTGTCGCCTGGAAATTCATATTTCTTCAGCAAGTCTCTGATTTCCACTTCTACCAAATCAATCAACTCCGCGTCGTTCACTATATCGACTTTGTTCAAAAAGACGATGATATATGGCACACCTACCTGGCGGGCCAATAAAATGTGTTCACGGGTCTGGGGCATTGGGCCGTCAGCCGCAGAAACCACTAAAATTGCGCCATCCATTTGGGCAGCGCCAGTAATCATGTTCTTTACATAATCAGCGTGGCCTGGGCAGTCAACATGGGCATAATGCCTTTTTTCTGTTTCATATTCAACATGGGCCGTGGCAATAGTAATACCACGAGCTTTTTCCTCTGGTGCGTTATCAATTTGATCAACGCCTTTTTGCTGAGCTTTGAAACCCCGCTCAGCCAGGGTTTTTAAAATAGCCGCTGTTAAAGTAGTTTTTCCGTGGTCAACATGACCAATGGTCCCAACATTAACGTGCGGTTTTGATCTGTCAAAATTTTCTGCCATTGTTTTTTAAGTTAATTATCGAAAATTAATAAAATAATTATTTATAGGTGCAAAAGCGAGTATAACAGAACCCGAAAGTTTCGTCAAATCTGAAAGTTATTTCTGGGATTTGGCAATAATCGTTTCAGCCACATTTCTTGGCACTTGGGCGTAATGCGAAAATTCCATGGAATATGAGGCTCGCCCCTGGGTCATGGATCTCAAAGCCGTTGCATAACCGAACATTTCAGCTAAAGGTGCTGACGCGTCAATGACCTTCATATTTCCACGGTCGCGCATTTCATTAATTTGAGCGCGTTTGGAATTTAAGTCGCCGATAACATCGCCCATGAATTGCTCTGGGGTAACTACCTCAATTTTCATGATTGGCTCCAATAAAACCGGCTTGGCTCTTTTGAAAGCTGATTGCACGGCCATGGAACCGGCAATTTTAAAAGCCATTTCTGAAGAATCGACTTCATGGTAACTGCCGTCGTAAACCGTAACCTGCATATCAATAACCGGGTAACCAGCAATAATACCTCTGTCTAACGCTTCTTTTATGCCTTTGTTTATAGGCTGAATATATTCCTGCGGAATAGAGCCGCCTTTAACTTCATTCACGAATTCATAACCCTTGCCGCGCTCCAACGGCTTTACGCTAACCCAGCAATGGCCATACTGACCCCGGCCGCCAGTCTGTCTGATATATTTGCCTTCTCCCTCTGCTTCACCGAGAATAGTTTCTTTATAAGCGACTTGGGGTTTGCCGACATTAGCCTCAACTTTAAATTCCCTTTTCATTCGATCAACAATGATTTCCAAATGCAGTTCGCCCATGCCGGAGATAATGGTTTGGTTGGTTTCTTCGTTAAATTTAACCCTGAAAGTCGGATCTTCTTCGGCCAATCTCTGGATGGCAAAACCCATTTTTTCCTGGTCAGCCTTGGTTTTTGGCTCAATTGCCAAATCTATAACTGGTGCCGGGAAAGAAATGCTTTCCAAGACCACCGGATGGTCGGGATCGCAGATCGTGTGGCCGGTAAAAGTATTTTTCAGGCCGACTGCGGCGGCAATATCACCCGCGTAAACCGTTTCCACATCTTCACGATGGTTGGCGTGAAGCCGGACAATTCTGCCAATCCGTTCCTTTTCACCGGTTGAGGTGTTTAAAACATAAGAACCGGAATTTAAAATCCCGGAATAAACCCGGAAAAAGGCGAGTTTGCCGACAAACGGGTCAGCGGCTATTTTAAAAACCAAAGATGCGAAAGGCTGGTCGTCAGCCGGCTGGCAAACAATTTCTTCGCCGGTTTTTGGATTTTTGCCTTTGGTGGCCGGAATTTCCAAAGGAGTCGGCAGGTAATCAATGACCGCGTCCAGCAAAAATTGCACGCCTTTGTTTTTTAAAGCTGAACCGCAAAGTATTGGCACGATTTCATTTTTAATGCAGGCCTGCCTTAAAACTCTTTTCAAGTCTTGAATAGGCGGTTCTTTGCCTTCTAAATACTGGTTTAATAATTGTTCATCTTGCTCCACAATTGCTTCAATCAACGCATGGCGATATTCTTCGACTTTTTCCTTCATGTCTGCCGGCACTTCGCCATATTCAAATTCTTTGCCTAAATCATCTTTGTAGACAATGGCTTTGCGCTCGAACAGGTCTATAATGCCCTGAAAAGTTTCAGCCGCGCCAATTGGCAATTGCAAAGGATGCGCTTTGGTAGTCAGTCTTTCGTGAATGCTTTTTATATCATAATAAAAATCCGCGCCCATGCGATCCATCTTGTTGATAAAACATATTCTGGGCACGCCGAATTTTTCCGCCTGATGCCAAACGGTTTCAGATTGGGATTCCACGCCGGCCACGCCGTCAAAAACCACTACTCCGCCGTCCAGTACGCGCAACGAGCGCTGTACTTCAACGGTGAAATCTATATGGCCAGGAGTGTCTATGATATTAATCAGCTTGTCTTTCCAGAAACAAGTTGTGGCCGCGGCCGTAATAGTAATACCCCGCTCTTTTTCCTGTTCCATCCAGTCCATTTCCGCTTCACCTTCATGCACTTCGCCGATCTTGTGCTTTTTACCGGTATAAAAAAGAATTCGCTCGGAAACCGTGGTTTTTCCTGCGTCAATATGGGCAATTATCCCAATATTTCTGGTGTCTTCTAGTGAATAAGCTCTTGGCATAGATAAAATCTACGAAATTATGAATAAATACGCCACCGCCATCCGGCGGGGTCCCGCCCACTTATTGAATATTTTAATGACCTGCCCGGCATGTCGTCTCGGCAGGCGGGTGGCTGAAAATGTACGAATAAAGAATTAGACAAATTAGTATAGATTAAGGATTCTTTTGTATTTCACGACATTATTGGTAAAATTTGCAATTATACCTAATTTCTTTTTTGATGCTTTTAAATAACCAACTACTTGATCAATATTTTGCCTTAAAAAACGACTACCGCGCTTAATTTCTAAAATTACTTTGCCATCTATTAAAAAATCTAGGAAATACGAACCAATATTTGATGATTTAAAATCTAAAGGGACTCGTACCTCTTGTGCGTATGGCAGATCGATTTGCTTCAATCTTACCGCAATTGCACTTTGATAATATCTCTCCTGCAATCCTGGACCTAACTCATTAAAAACTTCAAATAGAATCTCAATTATCTTGTAGCTCAACTCCGGATAAACCAAATCTTTTCTTCTCAACTCCTCACTCATTTTCACTTTTTCGTATATTCGTAACAATTCGTACATTCGTAGGCTTATGCGAAATGTGCGAAGGCACGGTTTGCCTCTGCCATACGGTGAACATCCTGCTTTTTCTTAATGGCGTCGCCTTCGTTGTTGATTGCTGAAATAATTTCTGTGGCGAGTTTTTCTATCATTGGTTTGCCTTTTTTGTTTCTGGCTGCTTCCAAAAGCCAGCGGTAGGCTAAGGCCATTTTCCTTTCACCCCTGACTTCAACCGGAACTTGGTAATTGGCACCACCGACCCGGCGGGATTTTACTTCCACAACCGGCGAAACATTCCTGATAGCCAAATCAAAAGCTTCTATTGGATTTTTACCCGTCTTTTCTCCAACCTTTTCTAAAGCTCCGTAGACAATTTTTTGAGCTACGGATTTTTTCCCCCGTTCCATGACATAATTTATAAATTTTGCGACTGCAACATTCTTATACTTGGAATCGGGCTTGATTTTCCTTTTTTGAGCTTGTTTTCCGTGCATAAATTATTGCTTTTTTGCTCCGTAAAGACTGCGGCCTTGCTTGCGATTGGCCACACCTTGGGTGTCGTAAACACCTCGGATAATATGATATCTGACGCCCGGCAAATCTTTTACCCTGCCGCCGCGGATTAAAACAATTGAGTGCTCCTGCAAATTATGGCCAATGCCCGGAATATAAGCCGTTACTTCCATACCATTGGAAAGTCTGACTCTGGCGATTTTTCGCAAAGCTGAATTAGGCTTTTTGGGAGTGGTGGTGGTTACTTTAACGCAGACGCCGCGCTTAAAAGGGCTACCTTCGGGCAACTCATGACGAAAACGTTTCATGGCGTTCAAGACCGGCTGTAATGCCGGGGTTTTGGACTTTATTTTATTGGATTTTCTGCCCTTTCTGACTAATTGGTTGACTGTTGGCATGTTTTTTAAGTATTAAAACTTCCAATGGGAATCCTAGCCCCACTTTCGGAAATTATCGATATGGGGAATTAAAGTGTTTTCAGTAATTGCAAAAATAACACGGCGAGCCGCGTCTGTCAACCCCGCACCACTTTCTATCAAATGAACTAATTATTGAGCAGGTATATTTAGCCGAAAAAAACGTCTTTTACTATAAATTTTGCGTTTGCTTAGAAAGTGGTGCGGGGTCAACTCTAGCTAACTTAGACCGACTTAGGCAGGAATAATCAGACCTAAAATCCCCCGCTCAACATAGCCGAAAATTGCGCCTAAATACTGCTGGCCAAAAAGAATAATGGCAATAAGAATGACAAAGCCGTATTTGTTGAAAAATTGGATTACGCCCTCAAATTGCCGTGGGAGCAGGTTCAAAAGCTTGGAACCATCTAATGGCGGAATTGGCAGCAGATTAAAGAGCATCAAGATAATGTTGAAAACCACCAAAAGGAATAAAAAAGTGATTAACAAATTATCCATTGGCAAATGTCCGAATTGCAGAACTAACCTTAAGGCAATGCCAAAAACCACCACGCCGATTAAGTTTGAAAATGGGCCAGCCAGAGAAACTAAAGCCGGACCCCACCTCTTAAATTTCAAATTATAAGGATTGAACGGTACTGGCTTGCCCCAGCCAAAACCCAAAAATATCAAAGCCAACAAGCCCCAGGGGTCCACATGAGACAGCGGGTTTAAAGTTACCCGGCCTTCTATCTCCGCCGTGCTGTCACCCTGAAGCAAAGACACGAAAGCGTGGCTGAATTCGTGAACAGTAATGGCGATAATAATAGCCAGCAAAGAAGCTAAAGCTTCCAAAGGCTGACCGGCTAATAAGTAACTAAGTGGTAACATGGCTTGTCATTAATAAAATAATGTGTTAACTTTCTTTCATTCCCAATACTAATATCATACCCTATGGCAAAGATTTGTTCCATCTGCGGGCGCGGGTCTTTAAAAGCGAATTCGCGAAGTCACTCCAATATCGCGACTATTAAACGGCAAAAAGTTAATTTGCAGACTTTATTCAAGGACAACAAACGAATTATTGCCTGCGCTTCCTGCATTAAAAGTGAAATGAAAAAGTCGGCAAAAAAATAATTAAGCTTTAAGCCAAATATGGCTAATATCTTACAAACCCTAACTTTGATCTATAAAGAGAATCAAATTCTTTTGGGCATGAAAAAACGCGGGCTTGGCCAAGACAGATGGAATAGTTTTGGCGGGAAAGTTCAGCCAAATGAAGACATTAAGACTGCGGCAATAAGGGAATTGCGGGAAGAAACGAATATTCAAGCTGTTGATTTAAAACCCAGAGGGATTTTGACTTTTGAGTTTGAAGGGTAAAAGGATATTTTAGAAGTACACCTTTTCAGTGCTGACCGATTCAGTGGCGAACCAAAAGAAACCGAGGAAATGAAGCAGCAATGGTTTGATTTGAATAAAATTCCTTTTGAAAATATGTGGCCTGATGATCCATACTGGCTGCCTTTGGTTTTACGAGGTGAGAATGTGGAAGGTCAATTCTTGTTTAAGGATAAAAATGCGGTTTTAAAGCACGAGGTAAAAATAATTTAATAAGCACCTACCAAGGCTTTCCAATCAGCTTGACTTTTTTTGAATTTGATGTAAGTTACAATAAAACTAAACATAAAAAAGAGGCTTGAAAATTGAATAAATTTTGGAAATGGTTGGAGCGAAAGCTGGAAACCAAAGATGATCTCTTGCCTGACAAGGCTGATGTGGTAATTGCCGTTGGCATTGATGTAAGCCAAGACGGAAAAAGCGCTGGCCCATATTCCGCCGCCGTGGCCCAAAAAACTTTGGAACTATTCAAAAATCAAAAGACCGACAGTCTGCTTTTCACCGGAGGTTATAGTTTTAATAATGGCTTAACCGAAGCCGAGTTAATATACAATTTAGTTGCCGGCCAAATACAGGCTTGGCGGGTATTTCTGGAAATCCAAGGCTACCGGACTTACCTTAACGCGGACTTCACTTTGTCTATTCTCCAAGCTCATGAATTGGAAAGCGCCATTATTGTTGCCCAGCAATGGCACGCTCGCCGCGTTAGGGCGACATTCAAAAAAAGATGGACTGGCACGGGCATCAAAATCTATGTCATTAAGGCTCATTCTGAATATGGCGGCGGCTCACAATCTCGGCTTGATCATTTTATAAGCTTTTTTCTTTGGGACACATTGGCTTTCATTGTCTCTAAATTCAAAGGTTACTGTTGATTAAAAAAGCGTCATGGGCTATCCTGACGCTTTTTCTTATTGACAAATATCCTGTTTTATCCTAAGTTATTTAACTAAAACCGTACTTTTCTAACTTAAACCATAAAGCCCATTTCCCAAAAAAGGAGGAGACTATGGGGCTAAATACAAAAGCTCGCTCAGTCAGTTTGGTTGGCCTGCTTGCATTATTAATTATTGGGTGGTTTTTGACTGGCTTTTACCACAGCAAAAGCAGCAATCTAACAACCGATCTCCAAAATGCAAATCAACAAATTGTTGATAGCTCCAAGGTTAGCGCCAATCTGCGGACTTCCAACGAAGTCTTAAACAATATAATTATGGCTTCTAATCAGGAATTGGCCGCTACCAAAAAACAAGTTGATTCAGTGAACAATTTGTTGAGACTGGAAAAAACCGGGCGCCGGGCTGATAAAAATGATTTTGAGGCAAAGCTTGGTGCCCAAAAAGATGCTTGCGATCGAGTACTTCAAAATACCAAAGTCTTTCTAGTAAAAGATGGTCAAAATAAACTCCGACTAAGGGAAGACTATTGGTCCGGGCAATATACTGATGTTAACCTGAAAAGAATTATTTTTGCAGACAGTCTGACTTATATGTCTAGGTGGTGTCAGTTCTATCAGCATCAAGACCAAAGGCCTTGGCTTAAAAAGCTTGTTGGGAGCGGAAAAATTCCTCCACCCGAAGGCCACCCACCCGTTTTCGCCAAGAAAAAATAAAGCACCTAAAAGCACCGAATTTACCTCGGTGCTTTTCAATTTACAAAGCGAAGTTTGAGAGCTAGAATTATTTCACGCTTTTATTTCGAAGTGAAAATTAGCCTATTAAACTCTTGCGTGTCAGGGTCGGGGTGGCGGCCTGCCTGTCGGCAGGCAGGGACTTGTCCCGCCATGGGGCGCCTGCCATCCGCACGAGGCTTCGGCAGGCGAGGGTATGCCGCCTACCTTTTTTCGATTCCATTTGATGACGGCAAACCCACAATCCTTCTCTGGTCGCAATTGCTGAACGAAGCTCGAACCTATTTTGAACGAAACTCCGACTGATTGCCGCGCTTCGCGC
>Ga0066637_10000861_pt1 | contig 19089 bp, 15 predicted proteins | sample CryGeyCG2014_020_FD_62737 | JGI IMG/M metagenome (GOLD analysis project Ga0066637, IMG submission 62737) | Groundwater microbial communities from aquifer - Crystal Geyser CG08_land_8/20/14_0.20 | ecosystem: Environmental > Aquatic > Deep subsurface > Groundwater | place: USA: Utah: Grand County...
TCCCATTGAAATGGTGTATGGGATTTAGGGACAAAAGGGGAAATGCTTGGACGGATACTTGCTTTTGGATTTATCTTCTGTCCTATTTTTTTTAACTCTTTTACAAGTGTAACAATTCCTTTTATGTCCTCTTCAGTCTCTTGGGGCAAACCAATCATAAAATACAATTTACAGGAATCCCATCCTGCACGATAGGCATTTCCAATACTCTTCATCAGTTCATCCTGATTGATATTCTTATTGATTATATTTCTTAACCTCTGTGTCCCAGCCTCAGGAGCAAAAGTAAGGGTTGGCTTAACACGAGCACCCATCGAGATAAGTTGAGCTAAGTGCAGGGAGAAGTTGTCAGGACGAAGTGATGGGAGAGAAATATTTACACCCTTCTCCCTGTATTTCTTTGCAATGTCCGATACTGTTTCCTCAATGTCAGGATAATCACAAATATTTAATGCCAGCAAAGAGACTTCTTCCCACCCCGTATTTTCCATCAATGGCGTGATAAGTTCGCGCAGACGATTGAGAGAGTGCATCCGGACAGGACGCGAAATCATACCTGCCTGACAGAACCGGCAGCCCTGGGTACAACCGCGGAAAACTTCAACTACTGCACGGTCATGGACAATTGATTGAAATGGAACAATTGGTTTTACAGGACAAAACATCGAATCCAAATCCCAAACGATTCTTTTCCTTACCATGGATGGAACATCATCATATCTGGGTTTAATGCAATTCACAGTACTGTCAGAATTATACTTTACTTCATAAAGTGAAGGAACATAAACTCCTTCAATCTTAGCCATCTCTCTTAATATTTCTTGTCTTTTGAATCTTTGAATCTTCAAATCCTTAAATCTTTTCATTATATCAAGTATTGATTCTTCGGTTTCACCAATTACGAATAAATCAATAAATTCAGAAACAGGTTCGGGATTGAATACGCAGGCTCCACCTGCAATAATTAAAGGATGTACTTCGTTGCGGTCACGGGCAAGAACAGGAATACCTGTTAAATCAAGAATTGTCAGGACATTTGTATAGCACATTTCATACTGGAGACTGAAACCAATTATATCAAATTCTTTAAGGGGTGTGTGCGTCTCAAGACTGAATAAAGGAATTTTATTATGACGCAATCTCTCTTCCATGTCAATCCAGGGTGCGTAAACCCTCTCCGCAATTACATCTTCTTGCTGGTTAAGTAAATGATAAAGTATATTCATTCCGAGATGGGACATTCCAATTTCATAAAGGTCCGGGAATGCCAGAGCGACACGAACAATTCGCATGTCATCCATCGTGCATCGTTTATGGACGGAATTCCATTCGTTGCCAATATACCTTGTTGGCTTTGAAACTTGCCCAAGAATTTCTTCAATTGTGGTTTTCATACCTATGAAAAATAGGGGCACATCCTGTTTTTATAACTGAGTTGTTGGATGTTGAGGTCTGACCCTATGAACAAAAGTGGCGCATACGGACATTGAGGATAATTCCTATACCAATAAGTGTAAAGATAAGAGAAGACCCTCCATAGCTCAACAAGGGGAGAGGTAAACCAGTAACCGGTGCAAATCCTATTGCCATTCCAATATTAACTAAAATTTGAAATGTAATCCCGCAAATTATTCCTGTGACGAGGAGTCTTCCAAACATATCCCTGGTAGAAGCAAATTTCATTGCTCTGTAGATTAGAAGAAAATAAAGGAGAAATAATATAGAAACTCCTACGAATCCGAACTCTTCTCCAATTACAGAAAGTATGAAATCCGTATGTTGTTTAGGAAGGAATCGCAACTGAGTCTGAGTTCCGCTCAAGAAGCCCTTTCCGAGAAATCTTCCAGAACCAATTGCGATTTTAGATTGAATAATATGATACCCTGAAGATAAAGAATCGCGGCTTGGCTCAAAAAATATCAATATCCTTGCCTTTTGATAATCCCTTAATAAAAACCAGGCAAGGGGGGAAATTCCCAGACCAATTAACAAAAGTGTAACAAGGTGTTTAATTCTCACGCCGGCGAAATATAGCATGCCGAAGAAGATGAAAATGAAAACAAAAGCTGTGCCGAGGTCAGGCTGCCTCATTATGAGGAAGAAGGGAATGCCTAAAAGAATAATCGGGATAAATAAGTCAGTAAACCTGGTCATTTTTCTCTCTATTCCTTCAGGAGATAAATACCTGGCAAGCAAAATTATGAACGCTAATTTAGCAAATTCAGAAGGTTGAAATGAAAATGAACCAATTTTAAACCATCTCTGCGCCCCGAGGATTTGCCTGCCAAAAACCAGAACACCTATCAGAAGAATTATGGCAAAAATATATATAAGCCATCCCCATTCCCGTAGTAAGCGATAATTAAAAAAAGTTAAGCAAATCATTATTATTACGCCTACCCCTAACCATATTGCCTGACGCAGGTATATCTCAGTCTCCCCGGTGAAATGCGTAGCACTGTAAATACTAATTATTCCTATAAAACCGAGGGTTAAACACAGAATCATCAAACCAAAATCAAAATTTTTTATTAATCTACGGTCAAATATCATCATGGTCCATAGAATATTGAGCGTAAAACTTGGGCAGCAATCGGAGATGCTACCGTTGAACCGCTTCCACCATTTTCCACAAACACCACAATTGTAACAGGAGTAGCCCGCGAATCTACCGCGTGCGGGATTGACATATTTGGCTGGGCGAAACAGACAAACCATGCATGGTCCTCCCCGCCGGGGTTCTGAGCTGTTCCAGTTTTGCCCATAACCTCTGCCTCTAAAATATTGGCAAGTGTACCAGTTCCCTTTGTAACCACCAACCGCAATGCCATTTTCATCAGATTTACTGTTGCAGGATTCAGATTGATTTCACTGATTAATTGAGGAACGAATTTTTTCCCACCCCGATGCAACATCGTGGTATCCGCTCCCCGAAATAATATTTCTTGAATAAGTCTGGGCTTATAAAGTTTTCCACCATTAAATATGACATTTACAACATTTGCCATTTGTAAAGGTGTAGCAAGAAGGTACCCCTGACCGATGGAAAAATTAAATGTATCCCCGAGAAACCAGCGCTCTTTCTTTACCTTTTTCTTCCAGTCAGGACCAGGAACAACACCGCTCCTCTCCCCTGGTATATCAATCCCAGAACGAACTCCAAGACCAAATAACCTGGCATATTTTTCTATAATCTCCGGTCCCAATCTTACTCCTAAATGATAAAAATATATGTCACAGGATTCTGCTACCCCGCGAGTAAAATTGACCAATCCATGCCCTGTTCGGTTCCAGCACCTGTAAACCCTTGTACCTGCCCTGTGCACTCCCTCACAATTAAAAACTTCTTGGGGGTCTATCTTCCCTTCCTCAAGTGCAGCCACAGCAACAACAATCTTAAAAACAGAGCCTGGTGGATAAGTAGCTTGCACAGTCCTGTTCAGCATTGGGTGGCCTGGACTATTTACTATTTTCTGCCACTTCCTTGAAGGAATAGGGTGGGTGAACATATTTGGATCAAAATCAGGACTACTCGCCATTCCCAGGATATCGCCGTTGAAAGGATCTGTAACCACTATTGCACCACGCTTTCCAAGGAGAGCGAATTCACAGGCCTCCTGGATTTTCTTATCGATTGTAAGAAGGACATCAGCGCCAATAATTGGTTCTCTCTCGCCCAGGATACGTGGAGGATGTGCTGGTCTTCCACGAACATCTATTTCAATCTTCGTACCTCCATCTATACCCTTCAAGAAAGGTTCACAAAACCTCTCTATTCCAACCTGACCAATTTGGTCACCATATTCATATCCCTCATCTTTCAATTTCTCTCGTAGATCTTTTTCACTAATTTCCTGAACATATCCAAGCAGATGTGCACAAAGGGAATGATTTGGATAACATCGCGATGGTATAGTTTCAATGATGATACCCGGAAATTCATTTCCGGATTCAAGTATTCTCGAAACAACTACAGGAGGAAGGTCCTGAGCAAGGGGAATCGGTTGGAATGGACGGAACCTCTGTCTTTTCACCCTCCTCTTGATTTCTTGCACATCAATTTTATATATTCTCTCGAAGTGCTCTACCGCTTCATCAATTTTGTTTCTAGCCAACCACGGAACGAGGTACGCACAAAAAGAAGGACGGTTATCAACTAATAATTCTCCTTTGCAATCATAAATTCTACCGCGGGGAGCAATATTCTTGATTAACTGGATTCTGTTATTCTCGGATTTTCTGTAGTAAAAATCACCACGGATAATTTGCAAGAAGAATAATCTTGCAAGGAATATTGAAAAAACACACACAACAAATAACAGAAAAAACCATCGCCGTATCACGATTAATCTCCATCCAGGATTACTCCTTCTTTTCTTTTTTCTTCAGTTAACCGCAGGATAAATGTACCTAAAAGGGTGGTGTAAAGACTGCAAAATAAAAGGCGCAAGAAAAATGAAGAAGGTGAAGGAGTAAAAGGTGAAATATAAAGAGGTATAAAGAAAAACATTCCCTGAAGGAAAGTGCATAAGAATAAGAGCAGAGGTTGGACTACCGGGTTTTCCCTGTTGATGGGGCCAATAACTAACCCGAGGAGAAAACCAACCAGGACCCAGGAGAAAACATCCGCCCAGAATAACCGGGAATTAATTCCCTGGCTCAATCCAGCAAAAAACCCTAAAAAAATCCCGCGAAATACATTTTCAAAATAAGCAGAGCTTGTTGCTCGTAAAATAAACGTCGTGGGCTGGTCGCAATACCTCTCTCCTGATTTGTATCTTGAGGGTCGTGCGAGGCTGAAAAATATAAGGGGAATTACAAGGAGGTTTGGAACCACAGAAGCAATCTGTATAAACTGGGCTATACTTATTTGCACAATCATCGTTATGACAATTGAAATAATCACTAATATATAATATGTCATTTAAGTAGTATAAAAACTTCCTCTAATTTATTGAAATCAACTGCTGGTTCTATGTCTGCCTTTGGTACAAGTCCTCCCTTTTTCACCTGTGTTATTTTTCCCAGGATTAAACCTTTTGGGAATGTTCCACCCAGACCCGAGGTCAAAACTGTATCCCCGGGTTTTACTTGAATATCCCTGTTAAAGAAACTCATCTGAATGAAACTCTCCATTCCTTCAACAACCCCAAATTCCCGTGTCTCTCTGACAATTGCCGCTATTTTACTTCCACGGTCAACCGCAAGAAGGACAGTTGAACATTTTGGGCTTACTTCTATTATCCTGCCAACCACTCCATCCGGGAGCAGCGCCACCATATTAAGGGTAACTCCGGATTCTTCTCCCTTATCAATAAAGAGAGTCTTAAACCAATTGCCTGGATCTCTGGCTATTACTTTTGAGAGGAAAAGGTTAGAAGACAATGATTCATATTTCCTTAACCTTTCCAGTTCAGATATCTTAGCTCTATAAAGGGAATTTTGTGTTTCAACTTCATTAAGTTGTTCTTTTAAAAATCTATTTTCTTCCTCCACCTGCTTTGCATGATATAAGAAGGAGAAAAAACCACCGAGCCCATTCAGGGTTCCCTGAATAACCTTCGAAGGGAACAGGAAAGCTGTCCTGGTTGCATTCCTGATCCCCGGCAATTGAAGAAAAAATCCCACAAATACTAAAATCGAGCTCAGTATTAAATACCTGCGCATTTACCCCTCATTCTGTATTTTAGATTTAAGTAATGCCTGATTCCCACTCTGAGGTCGGCCTTTCTTTGAGGACTTCTTTTAGAGTTTTCAATTCCTCCAACACCTTACCTGTGCCAAACACCACACAGGTAACCGGATCTTCCACTAAATGAATCGGGAGTCCTGTTTCCTGCCCTAACAGTTTATCTAAACCCTGCAACAGCCCTCCTCCACCGCACAGGACCAATCCCTTTTCCACAATATCCGCTGATAGTTCCGGGGGAGTCTGTTCTAAATTCATCTTTATAGTATCAACGATTATTTTTACTGTTTCTGTAAGTGCCTCTCGCACCTCCTGGGAAGTAATTTTTAATGTGCGCGGTAAACCCGTAATCAAATCTCTCCCCTTTACTTCCATTTCCTCTTCGTTTTCCAATGGAAAAGCTGAACCAATCTGGATTTTCACCTCTTCAGCGGTACGCTCTCCAATCATCAAATTATATTCATTTTTAATATAGGTGACAATCGTCTCATCCATTTCATTCCCGGCGACCCTGACAGATTTACTGACCACAATTCCACCCAGGGAAATTACAGCCACCTCGGTTGTCCCTCCTCCTATATCGACAATTATGTTTCCACCTGCATCCTGCACTGGTAATCCCGCTCCTATTGCAGCGGCCATTGGTTCTTCAATTAAATATATCTCCCGTGCGCCCGCCCTCTCTGCAGATTCCTTCACCGCTCTCCTCTCAACCTCAGTAATCCCGGACGGAACTCCCACCACAACTCTGGGACGGACTAACTTACGCCGCCTGTGTGCCTTCCCAATAAAATAACGCAACATCTCTTCTGTAACTGCGAAATCGGAAATGACACCATCTTTCAGAGGTCTGATTGCAATTATATTTGCCGGGGTACGCCCCACCATCCTTTTAGCCTCTTCACCAACTGCAAGAACCCTGTTCGTATCCTTGTTTATTGCTACAACTGATGGTTCAGTGCTCACAATTCCTTCTCCTTTAACATATACCAGAGTGCTTGAAGTTCCCAGGTCAATACCAATGTCATTTGAAAATAAATCCTTGAAATTCCTGAATAAATCCATGTCTCCTCCTTGTTAAAAATTGTGCATTGTGTGGTGTAATATTATATCAGATTTTTGGAATTTTGGCAAGTTTTTTTATATTTTGTTGCTTTTTATGAAATTTTTAGTATAATAGAAAGTAGGTTCGATCTGTATATAACCGAGCGAAATAAGGTGTGAGGAGGAGAAAATGCTTGAGGTATTGCGCAAAAATATGAAGCTGGTCATCTGGATAATTCTTTTTTCCTTTTTAGCCACTATATTTATTGCATGGGGAATGCACTTTACAGGAGGAAGAGGTGAAAAGAATTATGTAGCAAAGATAAACGGAAAAAAAATCACCAATGAAGAGTTTTATTCTCTTTACAGAGATTGGATAAATCGGTACAGGGAAATCTATGGGGAGGCACTGGATGATGAAATGGCTGAGAACCTGCGCCGCCTATTGCTCAGCAATATAATAGCAGGTGAACTCTTATACAAAGAGGCGCTCAAGGAAGGTATAAAGGTCACAAAAGATGAAATTGAAGAGGTGGTTAAAATGTCCCCCATCTTCAAAAATGACAAAGGCGAATTCGACCCCGGAAGATATGCACAGGGGAAAAAAGTGTTACCTAAAACCTGGTGGAAAGCACAGGAAAAAGAAACTAAAAAAACATTGATGGCAAGGAAACTGGAAGCACAAATTAAAATGGCAGTAAAGGTAACTGATGAAGAAGTTCGCCAGTATTTTAAAGAAAAAAATATGAGTTTCAAAATAAGTTATTTACTTATACCCCGTTCCTCCTTTGGTTCTGTCTCTGTTTCACAGGATGAACTCAAGAAATTTTATGAAATACGTAAAGAGGAATATCGCAGGGCTGACCAGGTTAAGGTTGAATATCTGTCTGCGCGCAAACCCGGCGAGGAAGACATTCCGGATAGTTCGACAAGAGAAACAATAATCAAAAACATCGGAATAACCATGGAAAACGCTTTAAAGGAGCTGGATAAAGGTCAGGATTTGAAGTCTATTGGTAAAAAATATAGTTTAGAGGTCGATGAGACTCCCTTTTTTGAGAAAAGACAGTTCATTCAAGACCTGGATTTTCAAGTCTTTACCCGTGCCGCGTTCACCCTGTCTGATCCTGGCGAAATTACAGACATCGTCCAATCACCTAATTATTATTACATAATCAAGTTAATCAAGAGAGTGGATGCGCATATTCCGGGGCTTGATGAAATAAAAGATGCAGTTGAAAAGGAAATAAAAACTGACAGGCAGGATACGCTTGCAAAAGCAAGGGCTGAAGAAATCTTGAAAAAATTGAAAACCGGGAAAATAAAATCCGCCACTGCTGATTGGCAGGCCAGTATTAAAACAACGCCATTTTTCAGTGCTAAAGGCGAAATTCCTGGTTTATCCGGAGAAAAGGAATTGAAGAAAGTGATATTTGAATTGAGCAAGGATGAGTGGAGCGAGCCTGTAAAAACAAGTAATGGTTATTGTCTGCTCAAACTTGATGCTAGGATTATTCCCACTGTTGTGGATGCGACTCAATTAGGTACACTCAGTGAAGAATTATTACAGATTCGCCAGTACCAGACCGCTCAGGAGTGGTTTGCGAATATACGCAAAAATGCCAAAATTGAAAATGTCCTCTACCCTGAGCAAAAAGCAGGGGAGCAAACAGAAGAAACCGCTGAAAAATAAGATTGAAAAAATAACAAAAAAGTGTGGGAACGCTTGACTAAACAATAAATATGTGTTATACTTATAGTAGGAAAGGAGGTATAACTAATATGAGCAAAGTAAAAACTGCAATCTCAATACAGGATTATCTTTTTCAGGAAATGGATGCTCTTGCCCACAAAACACATATACCGAGAAGTAATTTATTTGAAAAAGCAGTAGGAGATTTTCTGGAAAGGCAAAAAAATCAGCAGATTCTTAAGGAACTTAACGCCGTCTATAGTACTGCGCCAAGCACGGAAGAAAAAAGGTGGCAACGTGGAACAAGACTATCACACAAGAAAATTTTGGAGAAAAACAATGGTTATTAACCAGGGAGATATTTTCTGGGTCCAGCTGGGTAAACCAACCGGGTCTGAACCTGGATATCGACATCCACACCTCGTTATACAGAACAATCTCTTTAATCGCAGTCGTATTAACACGGTTATTGTTTGTGCCTTAACATCAAATCTGGAACGAGCAAGAGTACCTGGCAATATTTTGCTTTTTAAGGGTGAAGCAAATTTGCCAAAACGTAGTGTAGCAAATGTCTCTCAGATTGTTACTGTAGATAAATCAGATCTGGTCAAAAAAATAGGAACACTGTCACGCCAAAGGTTAAGCGAAATTCTTAAAGGGGTTCATTTAGTAATAGACCCCCGCGAGATAGAATAAGTAAGAACACAGGTTCAGAATTATGAATCCACATAATTTAAATTAATGACTTAGCATTTTTTTCAGGAATTGACCTGTGTATGACTTTCCATTATTAGCTACTTCCTCTGGCATTCCTGCAACCACAACCCTTCCACCAGCATCTCCGCCTTCAGGGCCCAGGTCAATGATATAATCTGCTGTTTTAATCACTTCAAGATTGTGCTCAATTACAATAACGGTATTACCCGCATCAGTAAGTCTGTGCAGGACATTCAACAATTTTTCTACATCTGCAAAATGAAGGCCTGTTGTTGGCTCGTCTAAAATATAAATGGTCTTTCCTGTGCCAATCTTACTAAGTTCAGTAGCAAGTTTTACTCTCTGCGCTTCCCCGCCTGAAAGAGTAGTTGCAAATTGACCCACTTTTATATAACCAAGCCCTACAGCGTTAAGCATCTGTAATTTTCTTCGGACGCGTGGAATGTTCTTGAAAAATTCCAGCGCTTCTTCCACAATCATATCTAAAACTTCACTGATATTTTTTCCTTTATATCTAATTTCAAGTGTCTCGTGATTATACCGTGCTCCATTGCATACTTCGCAGGTAACATAGACATCTGGCAAAAAGTGCATTTCTACTTTTTTAACACCCTCTCCCTGGCAGGCTTCACACCTTCCACCCTTGACATTAAAGGAAAACCTGCCAGGCAAATATCCACGAGCCCGTGATTCCTGCAACATTGCAAAAACATCTCTTATCGGCGAAAATGCTCCTGTATAGGTTGCTGGGTTTGAACGGGGAGTACGACCTATGGGTGACTGGTCAATTATAATGACTTTGTCAATATTTTCAGTACCTAACATTTTTTTAAATTGTCCCGGTTTTTCTTTTGAGTTATAGATTTTCTTTGCAAGTGCCTTGTAGAGAATTTCATTAACCAGTGTACTTTTGCCCGAACCTGATACGCCGGTAACGCAGGTTAAAATTCCTAATGGAATTTTAACTGTGATATCTTTTAGGTTAAACTGGCTTGCGCCGACGACCGTAAGAAAACCTTTTGGCTTGCGTCTAATCTCAGGGACAGGAATTTCGAGTTCTCCCTTCAGATATTTTCCTGTCAATGACTTTGAGCAGTTTGTCACATCCTTGATTGTTCCTGCAGCAACTACCTCTCCGCCATGAATTCCAGGACCCGGGCCCAGGTCAATTACATAATCAGCACACAGAATTGTTTCCTTGTCGTGCTCAACAACAAGCACAGTATTACCCAGGTCTCTTAGATTTTTAAGTGTGACCAGCAATTTCTGATTATCTCTCTGGTGCAATCCAATTGTGGGCTCATCTAAGATATAAAGTACGCCCACAAGCCCTGAGCCAATCTGGGTTGCAAGGTGCACCCTTTCCCCTTCTCCACCTGAAAGCGTCTCTGCTGTCCGGTCAAGCGTAAGATAATCAAGTCCTACATTCATAAGGAATCCGAGTCTTGCCTTAATTTCCTTTATAATTTCAGAGGCAATTATCTTTTCCTGCTGGGTCAATTTTAAATCTGAAAAGAATTCCATTGATTCCTGCACAGACATCTTTGTCATCTCAGTAATATTTTTGTTGCCGACTTTTACCGCCAGACTTTCTGGTTTAAGACGGTCACCTTTGCAGGCTTTGCAGGTCACATAAGAAATGTATTTCTCGTAGATATCCTCGCGCACATTATCTGAATCAGTTTCTTTATATCTACGTTCCAGATTGGTAACAATACCTTCAAAATCAATTTCCGGACTGCCATAAAGCAAAATATTCTGGTGCTCTTTTGGAAGTTTATTGAACGCAAGACTCAGGTCAATATTATGTTCTTTTGCAGCATCCTCAATCATTGAATAGTACCAGTTGCTTGCAGCTGCCTTCCAGCGATAAAATCCCATTCCTTTTGACCAGGGTTCAAGTGCTCCCTCCTGCACAGATTTACTTCTGTCAGGGACAACTAAATCCGGGTCAACAACCATTTTTGCACCAAGACCAGAACATTCGGGACAAGCGCCATACGGACTATTGAATGAAAAAGACCTGGGTGAAATTTCTTCATAATTTATTCCACATTTTGGACAGGACAACTGCTCGGAGAACAAAATCGCCATCCGTTTGTACTGCACCATCACCAAGCCCTTGCCGATTTTTAATGCAGTTTCCAGTGAGTCAGCAAGACGGTTGCGGGAATCTGGCGTGAGCACAATTCTATCAACTACAACTTCAATATTATGTTTTTTGTATCTTGCTAGCTTCGGCAATTCTTCTGATATATCATAAATTTTTCCATTAATCCGCACCCTGACAAATCCCTGCCTTTTTACCTCGTCCACAATGTGTCTGTATTCTCCCTTTCTTCCTCTTACAAGTGGAGCGAGAATGTCAATACGAATACCGTCGTGGTCTATTGTGGTGGCCGAAAGTAGCCGACTGTAGGCACTCTGGAAGTGGCACTCTGCCGAAGTAGGCTCTGTAAGAGGAAGTGCAGAGTTTACTCTGCTATCTTGTTTAGTATCGCGAGTTATCTGTATTATTCGCTCAATAATTTCGTCAATGCTCTGACGCTTGATTTTTCTGCCGCATTTGTAACAGTAAGGAATGCCTGTGCGTGCAAACAATACACGCAGGTAGTCGTAGATTTCAGTAACTATGGCAACAGTTGAACGGGGATTGTGACTTGCAGCACGCTGCTGAATTGCAATTGCCGGAGAAAGACCGATGATTTCATCCACATTTGGCTTTTCCATCTGCTCAAGAAATTGCCTTGCATATGCTGAAAGTGATTCAACATACCGACGCTGTCCTTCAGCATAGAGTGTATCAAATGCAAGCGTGGACTTCCCACTCCCGCTCAAACCAGTGATTACAACCAGTTTATTTCGCGGTATCTCCACATCAATATTCTTAAGATTATGCTCTCTCGCCCCACGAATTATAATTTTATCTGTATTTGCCATTTCTTATTTTGCCTGTCATTGCGACCCCGATGTTACATCGGGGGAAGCAATCTATTTTTGCTATATATTTATTATATCCCCCTGCCCCAAAAAGTCAATAAAAAATCCCGCCGCACGAACTGGCGGGCCATAAAAATAATGTCTATCCCTATTTTTAACCAAAAAGAAAATTTTCTAACGAAATATTTAATTTTTTGGTAACTTGATATATCTTTGCCAAAAATCTATTTGAGTGTCTCTTGCGCCAAAGTGCTTCGCGAGAAGTTCTTTTACCTTTAAATCGTTGATAAACGATTTCGTTTAGCTCCTCGGGAAAAGTATGATTTGTGGCTTCAGACCTTTTTCGCCTGGTAGATACTTTCCGCCACAAAACAGGTTATTAAAAAAGTCTACTCTGCCTGTCATGGGTTGAACCTGCACATTTATTCCCGATAGCGCATTATTAAAACATGCCTTTTTGTTTTCATTTATTTCAAAACCATCTTTGCGCCTTATTGGCAATCTTCTTAAGATAGTTTTGATAAAATCCTAATTGACATGATAAAAAACTAATTTTTGTTTTTGAACATTGCATATTTGTTTTGTTTATTTTATGCTTTAACCACTTTTAATATTTTTTTATATATAAACCCTGAATGGGATAAATTACATGGAAGGTTTTAACGACCCTCATTAGGGCGCGGTAATCGATGCTTTCAAAAACCTCACCTTCCTCGTAGGAAATTTGTGTTCTCCTTTGAAGAAGTATGGTCTTTTTCTTAATTCTCACCTTCCATGAACAAGCAACATTTATATTGCTTGTTTAATTATCCTTGAATAAATAGATTAGTTTTTTTAAAAAATAGGTTTTCTTGAAATTAATCTATTATCCAATACAAGAATTTCTACTTTTAATTTGTTTAATCTAAATTATCAACAAACAGAAGTTTTGAAATCCTTGTTAAAGCCTCATTTTAGAGGAATGGAATCATCTTCCATTTTTTGAGGTGATCAGAAAATCCATCTTCTCGAAAACACAATCTCAAAGAACTCAAGAAGGGCGAAACGCCCTTCTGTTTTTCAATTTATAAATATTTATAAGAATTGAATAATTCTCCAATTAATGATTTATCCCACTATATTTTTCACATTGAAAATATTTTTTGCCATATGCAGTTGAATAATAACGAAAAGTCTTATTGCCACAGAACAAACAACCTCCTCCGGGATCATAAGTATAACATCTGGATCGATTTACTAGTTTTGGCTGATGATAAAAATAATAATTTTTGTCCTTATATTCCTTCATAGAAGTTTCCAATCCATCACATTTCATCACTTTTCCACATCGGCAAAATGTTTTTCAAGAGATTTTTTGATTTTAGTTCTTCGTCCATTTTTAATCTTGTGTTTGTTTCCATATTGGAGCATTGTCAAATACTGCAATTTTTTTTGATAGCAAATCTTTGTCTAAGTATAAAAACTCGATTCTAAAAATATCTTTTTTATATTTTTCCTTTAGCAATTTAAAATATGGCTCTTCAGCATAGTGATATCTAAAATCACGGCCTTTTTCATAACCGCCTTTTCCACTCTTTATCACACTTTTACCATAGATGGAGAAAAGTTGTCCGTTTGGAATCGATATCAATATCAATGCTTTAATGCCTGGTTTAGCATGTTCGTGTATAATTTGTATGGCATAAGTGAGGCAGGGTTTATTTTTCAAATAATATTCTGGTAGATTTGTACGTATATTTGCTTTTTTCCCATATGATGTCTGGTTTGTTGCTACATTGATCTTACCTTTATAATCTGCTGGATTATCTATTAAGGCAGTTTTGATGTCTACGTGCAAAATAGCTTCAGGAAGTTCATACATTAAATCTGCACCTACAGGAGCAGAATTGGGAAATTTAAAAATTGGTGCAAAAAAATGATGAAAAATTCTTTCAGCGCCAGTATCTAAATCAGATGCTTTATATCCTTTTCTTGCGGTTTGGATAAAATTTTCGTACCAATTCTCTTTAATCTTCAACCTTGAATCTAGCCCTTCCAATATATGGGTGAAGTCTTGTTTAAGATATAATTTTAACATTTTAAAATATTCCCATTCTAACTCTTCGAGCTCTATATCATCTAACATTTCTCCCCCCTATTCGATTCTCACAATTTCTATTTCCCCGCACCGTTTTCTCATAATCTTAAGAAATTGAGATTGAATTTCTATTAAAATTGATTTTCTTCCTAATTCTTTTGCTACTTTGCCCGTTGTTCCTGAACCAGCAAATGGGTCAAGCACTATGCCATCAGGAAGACAGCAGGACAATATTGCTTTTCTTGGAAGTTCTTCAGGAAAAACGGCAAAATGTTTATCGTTTAGTTTTGCTGTATTCATCTCCCATATATCTCCCGGATTTTTTCCGTTTGGGTGCCTTCTTATTGTTTGAAGAACATAGTGCATTTCTGTCATTTCTTTGTCATATTTATCATCAAATTTCAAAATACCTTTTAATTTTAACCAATCTTCTGGTAGTGGTAAAGAACCACCTGCATCTTTACGAAACCAATGTCCAGCAGTGTGGGCGTATCCGAGTTTTTCATCTATTTCCTTCGTAGAAATTCCTACTTTTTCACGCCATTTTCTAAGATAATCGCATATTACTTCCTGAGGAAGTTCGGCTTTTCTTTTTTTAACATAATTTATTCCAGTTATTGAAGCACGACCACCAGGGGAAGCACCTACATTAACTTCATTCCCCTTAAATTTTCCGTTATAATCAATTCTCTTCTTCTTTTCTTCTATAACACCACGCATTTTTTTATAATCTTCTTCACTCAAAAATTCAGGCAATCCCAAATCTTTTCCATTATCATCTCCGTTCGACTTGTAAGGCACTCTAATTTTGTCAATGTCAAAATATACTTCTTTTTCCCAATCATCTCTTGTGAAGAAATATATTGGTTCATATGTATTAGTAAATCTGGCTTTTGCTGGGGAAGGCATATGATTTGGTTTGTGCCATATGATTTGATTCCTGAGCAGCCAACCTATTTTTAAACCTTTCCCGTTCTTAATTTTCACTTCCTTTGTCATCTTAGCAGCTATCCTTTGAGGAATCATCTGGAGACCTTTATCAATATAGGTATCACCTATATTTAAAAAATATGCTCCCTTTTTTGTAAGAATTCTGAGGAGCTCTTTGGAAATTTCACAAATTTTATCTATGTATTCTTCCGGAGTTTTCTCTCTTCCAATTTGCCCATTTGTATAGTAATCCCTCAAATTCCAATAAGGAGGCGAAGTAACTATACAGGAAATAGACTCAGAAGGAATCTTTTTTAATGCCTCCATCACGTCGCCAAGTAAAACAACTGGTTTGGTGTCTACTGGAAGATCAATAAAATCACCGCGAATTTTTATTTCTTTCATCGCCAGTTTCTCCATATCAAAAAGATAAGGTACTTCGATTAATTGTTCTGTCATCTGCTGTGTTTTCATATTCGTCTCCTCCTTCGTCAAGATACTGTGATACATTCTCTACAAATTAAATCTTTATCTGCGTCTAAAAAATTTTAAAATTTCCTAATTACACCCTTAATTTTCCCTGCAACCCAGACCTGTTTATCTGCAGGGTCAATGATTATTGGCTCCAGATTTTCGTTTGCGGGTTGCAAACGGAAATTGCCATCTCTTTCCTTATATAATTTCTTAACTGTGGCTTCGCCATCAATTAATACAACTACGGTATCGCCATTATAGTCGGGAGCAGATTGTTTGTGCACTATGACATAGTCACCGTCAAGAATTCCAGAATCAATCATACTGTTGCCCTTGACTCGCAGAGCAAAGATATCCTGAGAGTTTTTTATAAGGCTATTATCAACAGCGAGTGCTCCTTCAATATTTTGCTCAGCAAAAATTGGCTCTCCTGCAGCGACTCTACCGACAATAGGAATATTTATTGCGGAAGCATTATTTTGAACGCCATTATGTAAACCATTGTACGAACCTGAAGGTTCTACTCCTCTGGCAAGACTGATACTGCGGGATTTGTGAGGTTCGCGTTTGATATAACCCTTTCGTTCAAGCGCAAGCAAATGATCCTTAGCGGCATTGGGGGATTTGAAAGAAAATTTTTTCTGAATATCCAGAAGAGAAGGTGGATAGCCATGGATTGAGATGCTTTGTCCGATAAAATCCAAGATTTCTTTCTGGCGTGAAGTTAATTCAGCATTCATTTCAAAATCTCCAAAAACCTTTGTTTTACCTACATTATATATTATACTGTAAATTCTTACAGTTGTCAAGTAAAAAATGAAATTTTGGTGATTTTTTTAAAAAGTGGCAAGAATCTACCAAATCAAAATAAACCGGGGACAAACCCCGGCGCTACAAAAATAATGCCGAGGATTAACCTCAACGCTACATCAAGCAGAGTAAACTCTGCCACTACAAACAAAGCTAAAGCCTATGGCTACCAAAAAGCCTGATAAATCAGGCAACTACAATATTGGATTCCCGCCTGCGCGGGAATGACATATAAGTGCAATGAATCGCACCGCTACATTACCGCACCACCCAAGCCTTCCATCTTTTTCTCAATCCTATCAATGCATTTTTGCAAATTATTGACAATATCTTTTTCTTTTAACCTTAAAATACTCCATCCTTCTTTTCTCAAATTTCTATCCCTTAAGGAATCCTTCAATCGCTGAGAACGGATAGAGTGCCATTTCTCTCCGTCGCATTCTATATTGAGAAGTCCGTTTTTATCGTCAAGACCTACTCGGCAAAATATCACGAAGTCCAGCCGATATTTTTTGCCGTCAGGCAAAGAGAATATGTGCTCTCTCGAAAATTTGATTCTTCTTTTTGAGAGTGCATCCGATAATATTTCTTCAATCGGTGGGATATCAAATAATTCCATCACTGTATTTACAAATAGAAGTTTCTTCAGTGTGGTAAATCCAAAAGATATGCGTGTTCTGTTTTTGTTGATTATTGGCCTGGGAAGTCTTTGTATCCCCGAAAGGTTTATTTTTAGATAATCTTCATCTGCTCGGATATGGTCTGGTTCCCCGGGCAGAATCCACTTCCTTTTCACGATCTCACAATTTTTTATCCTGGCATAATAGCGGATGCGCTGTCCACTCTTCCCAAATACTGAAGGCTGATAAAAAGCAATAAACCTGGCTCTCCTTCTTGGAGCGTAAAGCGAAGGAATGCGATACCACTTCTTTCTCAAGAGAAGATTCAGGTCCCGCCTATTCTTCAACACTCCAATCAAAACTATATCTTCTTTCATTTCCCTAATTTCTGGGTCCAAAAATGGCTGTGCCGACGCGGACCATATTTGAACCTTCTTCGATTGCTACTTTGTAGGAATTCGACATTCCCATTGAAAGAATTTTTATATCAACATTTGGCATCTTTATTTCTTTTGCTTTTTCAAACAGTTCTTTCATCTTTTTAAAATATGGTCTTGCATCTTCCGGATTTTCAGAATATGGCTCCATAGTCATGAGCCCTTCCACCTTTATATTTTCAAGTCCGGACATCAATTCTATTAATTCCAGCACTCTTTCCTGTGCAATACCGCTCTTAGTTTTTTCTCCAGCGATGTTTACTTCTATATAAACAGGAACTATTTCCCACACCCGACCCGCCTCGGCGGGGTGGAGCACTACTCCATGGGTGGATACCCGCTTGTCTATGGCCCGGGCAATTTCAAAAGAATCAATTGTCTGTATAACATCAAAAGTTCCCAGAGCTTTATTTATTTTATTTTTCTGCAAAGGTCCTATCATATGCCATTTCACCTGCTTTGCCTTTTCTGGAGATAAGCCTTTATATATCTTTTCTGCTTCCTGAACATAATTTTCACCTATGTCTGTTGCACCGGCATCAATTACTTCTTCTATTTCTTTCATCGTTCTTGTCTTGGCTGCTATTACTATAACTACATTTTCAGGAATTTCATTCCTTATTTTAACATAATCCTCTGCAATTGACATCTTTAAGCCTCCAACAGATATTATAAACAATTTTTTGCATTTGTCAATTCCTCTTACGTAACTCAGACCTTCAGGTCTGATTTTTCTTGACAAAACCGTGAAAAAAGTGTATACTTTAACTTAGGAATAAGCAAAAATTATAAAATATGAAAAAGATTGTTTCAATAGGTCGTGGTGGAGTTGGTAAAACTGTTTTTATTGCGCTTCTTGCAAAGTATTTTAGAGACCAAAAACCTATTTTGCTCATAGATGCTGACCCTGACCAGAACCTTGCTGAAATGACTGGCGTTGATTTGGGAAAAAATGGAACAAAGACAGTTTCAGACATTCTTTTTGATGTGAAATTTGATAAAATTGAAGAAGGATTAAAATCCTTAGCACTTGCAGACAAAATAGATTATCTATTCAATCAGAAAGTACTGTATGAAGGCAAGTATTTCGATTTTATCTCTATTGGCACAAAGTGGACAGAAGGTTGCTACTGCCAACCCAATAATATCCTGAAAGGTATTATTGCAAAAATTGAAAAACATTACAGCTATGTTTTAATTGATTCCCCGGCAGGACTGGAACATTTAAACAGAAGAATAACATCTTCCATAGATGAAATTTTTGCTATAATTGATCCGTCTTGGAAGGCATTTGAGAGTGCAAAAAGAGTACATAAACTTGTGCAGGAAATAGGTATTAAGTTCAAGAATTTTTATGCTGTTGCCAATTATAGATTCCCGGATGAACGCCTGGAGTCAATTGAAAAAGAAACCGGATTGAAGTTTGCCGGCAAGTTGAGATACGATGAGGATATAGAAAATTATAGCCTGTCAGGTAAATCAATATTTGAACTAATAGAAGATTCTCCTGCATTCAATTCTATAAAGGAAATTATGAAAAAAGTGGTTCTTCAGGGAAAAGTATGGGTAAGCCCTCTTGACTAACCCGCCTATTATGCTATAATACTCCTGTATAGTAGATAACAAAATACAGGAGGTTAGGCATGATTAGCCAAGAG
>Ga0066637_10000864_pt1 | contig 19062 bp, 19 predicted proteins | sample CryGeyCG2014_020_FD_62737 | JGI IMG/M metagenome (GOLD analysis project Ga0066637, IMG submission 62737) | Groundwater microbial communities from aquifer - Crystal Geyser CG08_land_8/20/14_0.20 | ecosystem: Environmental > Aquatic > Deep subsurface > Groundwater | place: USA: Utah: Grand County...
CTAAAAATAAAATTTCCCAAGGTAATCTCGTTTCTAAAAGCCTTTCCCGCCTGCGCAATACCAAAAGGCATTTTTGGACGCATAGCGTCCAGCACATTTCTAAAGTTTACAAACATACCTTGGGCAATTTCTCCCCGCAAGTACGCCAAGGACGACGATTCGGTAATAATTCCTACAGTAGTTTCAAAAAGCTGATTAAACTTTCTGGTAGGTGTCCAATTACTTTTTCCGCACTTAGGGCATTTTATCTTATTATCAGCTAATATTTTATCCAACTCTACCAGCGATCTACCCTCAACTTTCTCGCTTTTTCCTACTGACTCAAAATAATCCTCGATTACATGATCTGCACGGGTTCGGTACTTACAGTCCTTACAGTCAATCATGTCGTCATTAAAGCTTTGAACATGACCAGAGGCTTCCCAGACTTTGGGCGACATGAGTATGCTGGTATCCAATCCATACATGTTTTCCCTGCTGGTAACAAAAAACTTCCACCAACTAGCCACAATGTTTCTTAACATTTCTACACCCAAAGGTCCAAAATCGTAGGTATTAGCAAGCCCGCCATAAATTTCAGATCCGGGAAACACAAACCCCCGCCTTTTACAGAGGGAAATAATCTTTTGTTGCTTTGACTCCTTTTTAACTTCTTGAGTATTTTGCATTAGTCCTCCTTCTTGCGCTGATGCGCAACCTAAAATCTAATACAGACTTTAGGGACGGAGGCTTTTAGCCCGCGCGGTTCCACCCTACTTTCCGCCATAGGCGGACGCTTTAAGTAATTGCTCGACTCCCGCTTGCCACAGCGTTCACCGTCGAACAAAGGAATTTAAGAGCATACAGCAAAATTTGTCAAATTTTGTAAAAACCCTATAATAGCAAAATGGCTAAAAATGTTATATCAAAAACTAGAGAGAAGTTAATAAGCGTCCGTGAAATAGAATCGGAGGTGGAGGATCTGTTAAGACGGGCAGAAGCGGGTGAATTTTACTATAAAATACTTTTAGATAATAAACCTTTAGGTGTTTTAGTTCCCTATACAATGTGGGACGAGTTATTAGAAGACTTGGAAATGTACTCGTCATCAAACTTTTTAAAAAGTATCAGAGAGGCACGAAAATCCAAAGTCTTCTATACGCCAGAACAAATAAAAAAAAGGTACGACCTTAAATAGCGGGGGGATCTGTCTAATCGATGGAGGTATTACCTAACCAATAAGTATTGACAAGTGACAAAGTATTACTTATACTTGACCCATGGAATACGCAATGCCAATCACACAAAAAGGACAGATTACTATTCCCAAAGCAATCAGGGATTTGTTAGGTTTAGCCCTTGGAAATAAAGTGTTAGTGTCAACAAATAACAACTCTGTAAATCTATCAAAGGCAAGAGATCTTATGGACAAAGCCGGATACATAAAGGCTTCTAAGTCCAAAAGAACCATAGAGGGCATCTTAAGGGCGCGGGAATTGATGGAAAAAACATATGTTAGAGTCTAAATCCTTGTACTTTATAGATACAAACATCTTTCTGCGTATCTTTGTAAAAGAACGCGACTCTCAATACCATGAGTGCAGTAGCCTATTTGATTATATAAAAAGGGCAGGAACGAACTCCAGTTTTTATACGGGTAGCGTGGTAATGGCTGAATTAGTTTGGACTTTAACCTCTTACTACAAAGATACAAAAGACAGCATCGGCGATACTCTGGATCTAATAACAAAAACAAGGGGAATAAACATGATTGATAATTATAATCTTCCAAAAGCTATAGAGATATTTAAAAACAAAAATGTAAAATTTGTAGATGCGTTGATCGCCTCGATCCCACAGATCCAGTCAAAAGATTGGACTGTAATATCGTACGACCGAGATTTTGACAAACTTGGGGTTAGACGAAAAGAACCGATGGGAGTGAAGGAGGCTTAAAACAACCTACTTGAATAGATTCTTTCGTCCAAAACCTCTAAAACATATTCCTTAATAACCGCATCCCCGGCTTTGTGAGAACTTTGCAACAATTTAAAGTCGCCAAAACTCTGCCCACTTTTTAACGATCTCAAGTATTCCACCTCGCCTTCACCCAACTCCAACCTATTGAGCAAAAAATTATCCAAACTCATCTCATAACCCAAAATTCGCATTAGCCTGGCCTCAAAAATATTCATAATTCGCACGGGCACAAAGTTAAAACTGCCTTCCGGATATTTAGCGTAAAATTTATTTAAACTTTGAAGCGACTTGATAAGAAGCGCGTAAACCTCCGGAGCCGATTCGTGCGCGTAAGTATCGTGATAAAAAAACCTATGCACCAGCTCCGCCATGTAAAGCCCTTTGGCTATCCCGGACATGGCCTTTTTTAAGTTTTTGTGCGACTCCACAAGTTGCGCCTGATGGATGATTTTTATTCCTCTGTACGATTGGGAAAAGCTAATTTGCACCCTATTTAAGGTATCAAGACTACCCAATCTTTTGGAATTAATGCGTCTCACGCCTTTAGCGGCGGCGGTAAACTTGCCGTACTGCGGGGAAAAAAGCGTGTACAACTTATCCGCGTCTTTATAATTGGAATTTTTTAACACCAGACACTCTGTACTAAACCTTTTGTTCACTTATTTAGTATACCAACAAAGCTAAATCTTAGTAACAAACTTGTAGTCGGTGTCTGTTTCTACCGTGCTCTGTTTGCCGTTTACGCTTAGGTTGTATGTTTCCTTGGGCATGCCGGCTTGCTTTTGGATATACAATTTGTAATCCCCATTTTTAACCACGCCATCCGGCAAAGTATATTTAAAGGAAATTTCTTTAGTAGCGCCAGGTCCCAGCGTAATAAAGCCATTAAAAACGGTTTTGGCTAACTCTTCGGCAGTGCCAGAACCATCCTCACTACCTTCCACACTAATAAGCGTTGATCCCTTTGGCACATAGATTCTTAAATAATCCTTATACAATTTGGCAAAAAGGGAATATTCTCCCTCCGCCGGTCCGTAGGTATATTTAACTTTAACCGTTCTATCCCACTTTCCACCGTTGTTAGTAGTAGAGCTAGTAATCTCCCTAGTAATAAATAAATTAGTTTTATCACCACCCAAGTTACTAGTTATCACTGCCAGATAGTCACCCTCTGGAACATCCACTAACCGCCCTGCAAAGTTGTATTTTGATAGTAGTGCTTGAATCTCCGGGTCGTTCATAAAAGCCACCACATGCTTGCGATTCATTAAATCCACCGCTTTGTTAATAAGTTTAGGCCACAAATTTTTGTCCGACTCAAAAACATTAATTAACATGCGTTCCATTAAGTCGCCCAAAACTTTTTTACGATTAGACTGTTCTTTTAAAGCGAGAGAAGCAATTTTTTCTAGCTCCAAAACCACATTATCTTTATTATAAGTAACACCATTAATGGTGGCTGGACCGGTAACATCCAAGAGTTCGCTCACCACCTGTGTATCCATAGCAAAAATGCCATCCACCGGTTTTATTTCCAGCGGATTTAGACGCATAGCCAAGTTGTACGACTTCATAAAATTAGCAATAGAGGTTGGGAAATCCGGCGAGAAATTGGCATCCCTAGCAAACCAGCGCTCTACCAAAAGATATTTTCTAAAAGGCGCGGGAAGCCCTACGGAAAAATCCGTATAAGGATCGGCAATATCCAGCGTGTAATCAATGCTGTACATGTCCTTGGACGAGAAATCGGAATTTAAGAGAGCGTTTTTAATTTTAAAGGTAGAATAGTTAGTCCAAAAACCGCCGGTGGGTCGCATTTCTGCATTATTTTGCATAATAATCATGTAGCGTTTTTCTGTAACTCCCACACCCAAAAGCCGTGGCACTAAAACTAAAGCTTTTTTAAGATCGGGGGCGTAATCACTTAAACTAGAGAGCGTGACTTGAGCGTACACTATGTTTGATCTAATGGGCGTTCCTCTAAAGCTTTCCGGATACTTACTGGCATCAACTTTAGAAAGCTCTGTACCAATTTTATCCACCTTAACTAAAAGCGGATCAATATCATTAGCTACTTTAGGCATTAAAGAAACCCAATCAGAAAAAGCGTCGGCAAAACTTTTTTGAGCCACTTCCTGATCTGCTTTAACCTTTAAACCCGCGGCATCGGCAAAAGGCGTAATAATTTTGGTAAATTCCCTAGCCGCATCAATAGCGTACAGTCCGCTGTTTAAAAAATACTCTGTATCCGTGTAATAGTCTTTAACCCTTGGCAAATCCTTTGCCCAAGCAAACTTTTGATCTCTATCGTCCCGTAAACCTTTTATGTCCGACTCTGTTTGAGTTAAAACTTGTTCCAACAGCACTAAATCACGACCTTGAAAAGCTACACTCGCCTGCACGCCGTCCTCCTTTAATTTGTCCACTCTAATTTTTAGTGCTAGGGCGGGATCAATAACAAACTTGTAAGCCAAAATGCCCGCGATACCTAAAAGAACCAAAAGCACCACCAAACCAATGCCAAAAACTTTTCCTGCTTGCTTGGGACTTTTTACACCTCCGTTTTTTACTTCCTTAAAGGTAGGTTTCCAAAATTTCTGTTCCATTTAGTAAGCTCCTTTCATGCTAAGTACCGCGTACGGCGTTTTTAAAATTAGCAAAATATCGTACAAAATTGATTTCTTACCTGCATAGTCTGCATCAAGTGCTATCCTTTTGTCAAAACTAATAAGCGATCTACCTCCTACTTGCCAAGGACCGGTAATCCCGGGATTTACGGAAATCACTTTTGCTATCACTTCCGCTGGGATATTAAACTTTACCGCTTGATCTTTAATTTCAAAAGGATAATATGCGCGCGGACCTACAATACTCATTTCTCCCTGAAGAACATTAATAAATTGGGGGAGTTCGTCTATGCTGGTTTTGCGCATAAAATTTATATAATCGTCTTTAATCATGCGCGGGTCTTCTTTAGGATCTATTTTATAATTATTGGCTTTGTATTTTTCCATCCAATCCGGATGTTGCTCAAGCCAGGTGTGCGCGCCGGGTATCATAGACCTAAACTTTAAAAATCTAAACTCTTTACCGTTTTTGCCCACCCTAAGAGGAATATCTGCAAAGATAGGACCTCCCGGCGATTTAATTCTTATGTAAATGGCAGTAAAAATAATTATGGGGGAAAAAAGTACCAGAGCTATTAGTGAGCCTACTATGTCCAAAAGCCTTTTTAGTACCTGATAAATCATAGGTTGTGATGCTTATCATAAACTGTTTTTACAAACTCGTCCAATTGGTGCATAAATTTTTGTTTGGAAAACTTGGCGACTTGGCTTTTGCAACTTTCAGGTTTATAGATCAACGGGTTAAACTGCGCTAGTGTTTTAACAAGACCTTCCGCCTCCTGCGCATTAAAAAACTCCCCTGTTGCGCCCTCTATTACTGTTTCCAACGCACCCCCCGCCCTATACGCAATTACAGGTTTCCCAAGCGCCATAGCCTCCAAAGCCGTAATCCCAAAATCCTCTTTTTGGGTTACTATCAAAGCCTTGCAACCAAGTATCGCCGATATTTTTTCCTGTTCGCTTACATAGCCTAAAAATTCCACTTGTCCGTCCGTCACACCACCATCGTTGCGACCTTTCTCGTCGTTGGGCGGGACAAGAGCGTAGCGAAGCAATCTAGCTTTATCCGATCCCTCACCGATTATTTTTAAACCCACACCAATTTTTTTACACGCTTCAATAGCAATGTCCACCCGCTTCCAAGCATTCAATCTTGTTATTACAAGGTAATAATCGTCGCCGCGAGGTGTAACCAAAGCAGTTCCGTTGTTAGATTGCTTCACTCGCATGCGCTCGTTCGCAATGACATGGCTGTTGGTCTCGTCCAGCCCAATAACAGACTCATCCACAAACGGGTAAATTACAGTTGACTCGCGCCGGTAATATTTTTTAATGCGTTTCTTTGGCGTTAACGCGTTGGCGATAAAATAATCCACTCTTTGCGCGCAAGCGTAATCACAAAGTCGTCTAAAGGATAGCAGTGGTACGGAGAAAAGTTGGAACAACCTTTTAATAAGGTCGTTACTCAAAAACCCTTCTCGCTCAAAATAATCGCACTGCTCCCAAAACATCCTACCGGGCGAGTTCATATAGCAAACATGGATAGTACCTGGTTTGGTAATAATTCCATGGGCAAATCGGGCAGAAATAGAAAGCACTACATCAAAATCATCAAAATTAAATGATTCAAAAGCCAACGCGTGCAAACCTAAAAGTCCATAAAATCTGTTGAGCGACTTTTTAAACGGTAAGTTTTGCATAAAGGAGGTTTTGAGGTCGATTCGATTATCCGGGCACCTTTTTAACCAGTCGTCACTTGCCACAGAGGTGTAAATAGGCGCATCGGGATAGAGTTCGTGTACTGCTAACAAAAGCCTCTCCGCCCCACCAAACTGTATTAAATCGTCAAAACAAATAGCGATTTTCACTTTACCTTCTTGCAAAAATATTAATTAATCAAAATCGATGTTTCCAAGCTCCTCGTCCGTAAGACCGTATTTCTCTAACATGTCAGAACATTCTAATAACGAACTTCTTTCTTGGTGGAAATCTTCTGGATGATAATTTATAATATTTTCACCCAAACTATCTACAAGCTCCTCTAGGTCTTCTTTTGATATTTTTTTCACATCAACACTCGGACAAAATTCGGAAATGGCTTCCATCAATCCCGCCAATGCTTCTATACGGTCAATTAATAACACCGGTTTGTTGGGATCTATACCTTTTTGTTCTAAAATTTCTTTAGCAGTCATAATTGATTATTTATAAAATCATTATAGCACATAAAGCCCGGTATACCGGCATAGAACGACTCAACATTCCTTTTTGAAACTGCAAATCAAACTACTAATTTCTTGAAATTAACACTACTGTTTTCGTCAACAGAGTAGGTATAACAAGCTAAATTATACAGCCTGTCATATTCACCAATTCTTTTAATAATTTCCTGCTCTCGTTCCCTTTGATTGCCAAAATCCCTACCGATTGCAATACCCTGGATCATCTCTTTCTTAATCCCGGGAAATAGTCTTGCTGTCCATTCAATGTACTCTATTAGCTGATCAAAGGTGTCTGGCTCTAAAACTCCTTTTTTCAATTCAAAAACACCCACGCCAAGTTTAAGCCACATATCAAACAGATTCTTTTCGTAAACAACAATAATATCCACCGCCCCACCTGCAACATAGGTACTCACTTGATTGTAAATGTCGGTAAAATATTGAGATTTATTACCGTTAATGAATTGCGTTAATGAGTTTAACTCGTCCTGATTTTTAAGTAAGTAGGTTTCTAATTGTGCCTCCAAACGAAACTCTTTAAGACCTTCGCCTAAAAATTCCCTTGGATCAAATGGATTTTCTTCTTGCCCGTGACCTTTCTTTGGGCTTTCTTTTACTGCGCCCTGAGAATTTTGCTGGACTAACGATTCAAGAATCAATTTACCCTCGCTCGGTAGCAAATTTATCACACTTTTATTAATTAAAGCGGAACTGTCAATTACCGATTTAATTCTCCCCTCCTCCTTTAGATCGTAGAGTTTCTGCGCAGAAATAGGTTTTTCGCAAATATGCTCACCTGTGGTATCTATTTTAACGCGATAAGGGTATTTATCTTTCCCATCATCTCCTTTTACCCACACAGGTTCGTCATTAAAAAATGATTCCGAAACAACTCTAAAAGGACCGTAGATAAATGGGCGAGTTCTACTTCCTATTTTTTGCGTTGTATAGATAAAAACAAAGTCGCCTTTGTGTACATTGGCAATTTGGTTCATTTGAGTTCTCGCGACCCCAAATAATCCATATTCAAAACTTCTCTCGTAAAAAACGGGCGTTATAAAAAGATGGAATTTATATCGTTGCACGGCTTTATTTTACTCCAAAATTATTACTTTTAAAGCTTTTGATGGTTTCAAGAATGGTTTGGGCGGAAGATTGCCAGGAAAATTCCTGTGCGCGGGCTTTAGCTTTAGTAGCAAAATCTGGCGAGGTTTTTATTAAAGATTTTTTGATAACCTCCGCCATGTTTTCAATGTTTCTAGGATCAAAATAATCCGCCAAATCCCCACCAATCTCCGGCAAAGAGGTAGCATTGGAACAAATAACCTTACACCCACAAGCAAAAGCCTCCAAAGTTTGAATCCCAAAGCCCTCATACAAAGATGGATTAACAAAAGCCTCTGCCCCACTGTACAAAGCCGGCAAATCGGAATCGCTAATAAAGCCTGGGCACACCAATCTCCCACTTACCACTAAAGACGCTGACTCTTTCTCCAATCGGTTGTAAAAAAAGTTTTTCTTACCTCCCAGAACCAAAGTCAATTTAGGAAAATCCTTTAAAACTATTTCAAAAGCTTTAATAAGTAACTCTAAATTCTTATGCGGATACCCGTTTCCCACATAAAAAAGGTACGGTTTGGCAATTTTATACCTCTGCAACACCACATCAACTTCACTATTGGGTCGTGGGTAGAAATTCCCATCTACCGCATTAGGCGTAAGCACAATTTTATCCGGGGCTACTTTAAAAGTTTGCACCAGATCGTTTTTTACAAATTGCGACACGGTAAAAATCTTTTGGGATCTTTTAATTGCCACAAAGTGAGCCAAAAAGGCCGCTAGATACTTGATAGCGTAGATAGGATAGGGCAAAGTAGTTACTCGCCCAGTACGAACGCGCAGGACTGTTAAATCGTGGATAGTGCTAACAAACTTGCCTGGGTAAAATATTGGCACATTAAAATGCGGAACAAACAGCAAATCCAGCTTTTCCCTTAGGTATAAGATTGGAAGAATGAGTTGCTCGGAGAAAGAATGCCAGTAAATAGTGGTTTTAACCTTTTTAAAGTTTGACGGCAGGGTAACGGTATCAAAGTCGCCCGCCATTAAAAAAATTACATACTCGTTTTGGGTGTCCTGCTTTGCCAATTCACCCACAATTTCCCTAATGTACCTACCAATCCCCGTTTGACTCCAAAATCTTGCGTCAATACCTATCTTCATAGTCTTACTCTGCTTCTAACAGTTAAAAACGACACCAAAGCAAGTCCAACAATAGAGGAAATCAATTGAGATAGAGCCAAACCCTTTAGTGATAACATTGGAAGTAATATGAGCGACGCCAGAACAAAGACGGAAAGCTTGACTAAAGAAATATACATAATGGTTTTGGTGCTGTCGTGCACATAAAAATAATTTTCCATAAAAGCATGAACAGCAGAAATGGCGGCGGAGATAACTAAAATATCTAAAATTAAAAGCGATCCCGCGTATTTATTACCAAAAATTGCTGGCACAAAAACCCCTGAAACACTTACAAACCCCACCGCTAAAATCATCACCAACATTGCCAAAACACCAGTTTCTTTTAAGTCGTGCGGAAGATTTTCTTTTTTTCTACGAGCATTTTGAGGCAAAATAACCGTAAAAATACTAAGCGAAATTAAACTAAAAACATTAGCTACTTTGTCGGCCAAATAAAAAACCCCCACATCCGTAAAACCCTTAGAAAATTTAACCATAGTATTGGAGATTGCTGACCAACCTTGAGAAATAAGCTGGGAAATTCCGGCGGGAAAGCTGGCTTTAAGAATAGGCAAAAACCCTTGTGGCGAACCATTAATCCAACTGGCAACTTTAAATTCCCTGGGAACATAAAAGTATAAAACAGCACAAAGTCCCATGGAGAGAGCAAAAATCCCATAAACTCCAAGAATTGACGGGGTAAAAAGGTGGAACAGCATGAGTACACCTAAAAATGCTTTAACCATTGCAGGAACGGTGTTAAGTAAAACCGCGTGAGTAAACATTTCCGAAGCTTGGTAAATTGCAAAAAGCGTAACATTAACGGAGTAAAAAATAAGCCCAACAACAAAAATCCCTATAACAGAAAACGAGCTAAAACCTAAAAGGTATAAAAGAACGGTGGACAATACAACTGCCACAGTAAAAAGAACAAGCTTTAAAAGATAGAAGCGTTTGATTAGTAAATCTCGATCCGGTGTTTTAAGCGACTGGGCTACAAAAACGGAGTTAGAGCCAAAATCCACCACCTTAGACATAAAAACCAAAAGCGTGGTTAATAGCGCGTATTTACCAAAATCGGCGGGGGTTAAAACGCGGGCGCAGGCAGTTAAAAACACCAACCCAAACCCGGCGTTTACAATATTTCCCGCGCTTACCAACGACACTTTTTTTACCACCCCTAAATATCTCATTTAGTTACCAACTCCCCCAAATACCACTCATTGACGCTTGTTACTAACTTAATGGCAGGAAATTCTTTTTGTAATTTTTTAAATCTACTTTCCTTGGTAATAAAAATAAGCCTTTGCCCCTCTTTATTGGCATTTTTTAAGGATTCCTGCAGGGGGGTAAAATCCGTAATCTCAAAAGGTCCAGCAGTATAAAAAAGCATCAGAGGCAGATCAATCCTATCGGCGTAAACTTTAGCAGAAGTTCCATAAGTGGCGTCTTTAAGCTCCAAAAGCGTAGCTTGCGAACCAGTTAGATCGGAGGTGTAGACCAAATTTTTATTCTGTAACAGATACAACAGAACAACACAGATTGTAATATAAATAGCCACCGATTTAAAAATAAAGGAAGAAATGTATTTAAGTGTTGAGGCGTAAAAATATCCAATCATAATGGAGAGAGCGGGATAAATGGGCATAATGTACCAAACTAATTTTGACTTGGAAACGGAAAATACTACCATAATAACCATTGCCCACAGCAAAACAAACGCCAGTTTACCTCTATCCAGAGGATGTTTTATAAAACGATATCCTGCAAAAAGTAGCGCTGGTAGCAAAGCAACAAACCAAAGTCGCATAGAAACTTTTAACACTACGGCATACCAATAAAATGGGGCAACTTTATTCTCTACCTCCATAGTGGCTCGTTCCAGAACATGATAACCCAAATAAGAATTTATAAAAGTTTGACCGTGGAGCTGGTACATAGAGAGATGCCAGGGCAGAAAAATTACCGCAGAGCTAACAACGATAACAAAGATACGCGCTACGGGTAACAACATCGATGGGATTAGATTGCTTCGCTTCGCTCTCATCCTGCCCAATGACGAGATTGTTTCAAATATCCCTATAATTATTAATGGTAAAAGTCCTACTACGCCCTTAGTTAAAATAGCCAGTCCAACAAAAGTTCCGGAAAGTATCAGAAAAAACACGGGTCTAATATTTTTGATACCTTCCCTGCTTAAACAATAGGCAAAAAGCGACGCAGTGATAAAAAGGGTGCAGGTAACATCCAGCATGCCGATTCTGGAATAATAAAGAAATTGAAAAGTAGTTAAAAGAGAAAATCCCGCCACAAAGCCTGCCGTCTTGCCAAAAAGTCGCTTACCAAAAAAGAATGTGAGAATAACTGTGGCAAACCCAAAGAAAGCGGAGGGTAACCTAACCGCTAATTCCGGAGTAGGCACTACTTTTAATATCAATGCCGATAACCAAAAATATAAAGGGGGCTTTTCAAACCAAGGCTCGTCCCCATGCCAACTTAATGTTAACCAATCGTTCCTTTGCAAAATGTTTTTTGACGCTTGGGCGTAAATGCCTTCGTCGTAAGGAATTAAATGATTTGTACCCAAATTAACAAAAATTAGGATGGACGACAGGAAAATAAGCACCACTACGGGAAATTTGGGGTTAGAGATGAAATGCGAAAAAATATTGCCCCAGAGCCTGCCCGCGGACTCTTTAAACTCTTCGCGCAAAGCAAATAACGCATAAAAAAAGTAAAAAAACAAGATAAGCCAAAAGAATTCAGAATTGTACGAATAAAAAATCCCTGCCACTAAGATGCCAACAACTGACCCCGCCATGGCGGAAGAAAGTAGATAATCTTGGCTTTTTTTAAGTAGTACAGAAGCATACATAAGCATAAAAACCACGCCAGCGTAAAAAACTAGCATAGCAGAAAAGCCTAAAATGCCTGTTTCCGCCAGCAACTCGCCCCAAATAGAGTGGGCGGGAACGCGGGTATTGAGCGCGGCGGGATCGCGCGAAAAAAAAGTGGCGGAAATTTTAGTTTTAGAAAACTGCTCATAGAAACTGCCGTAACCTCCACCAAGAACTGGATACTTTTCAAAAATTTGCCACGAACCGGTAAGGAGCAAAAAATGGGAATCAAAGGAATCAAGTCGGTAATGAAAGTACTGGCGAATTTCGTGCCTTATGGGGCTGTCTTTTTTTAAATATTGAGAAAAAAGTCCAAGAGATAAAAGTAAAATTATGGAGAAAACTGTAGCTAAACCCTTATACCTAAACCGCCTAAAGATTAAAAGCAAACCAGAGACTAAAAAGGCTACTCCACAGGCAATCCAGCCACTTCTGGCATTAGTTAAAAGCAGGGTTATACCAACAGATAAGCCTATAATGCCGTAGATAATTTTCCCTCGCCACTTACTCACTAAAACGAGCGCACAGATAACGGGCAACAGCAAAGCTAAAAAGCCCGCAAAATGATTAACATCCCAAAAAAGCGAGCCAATACGGGGCGTGTGACCTGGCACATTCCAAAATGCGCCAAAAATAAATTTGTATTCGGTAAAAACAAAAATTTGGATAAAGCCTACCAGCGACAAAATAAAAGCCACAAAAATATAAAACTTGGTAAAGTGCAAAACCTGGGTACGATCACCTTGAAAAACGCGAGCTAAATAGATAGCTAACGCCACCATGGAGGTAAGAAAAGCGTAAACCGCAAGGCTAGCCGGGATATTTTTGGAGAAAAAAATGGAAAACCCCGCAATTACCCAGAAAGCTACTAGTGAGACAATCGCCGGATTAGCTATATCACGCTTGATCCAACTTACATCTTTCTTTTTTAGGCTTTTAACTATATCTACGGTCACAAAAACCGCCACTGCCACCATAAAAATGCGCGCAGGTAAAATGTTCCACGAGTAAATACTAAAAAGCTCCTTGTGTAATAAAACTGAAACAGCCAGCAACAGAAAAAGTGCTTTTTTCTTGTCCACCAAAAGAGCCGTAAGCGAAAACACTAAAATTAAAGCAATAAATATTATCTCAAAATTCATACCTCACCACCTTTAAGTAATTGCCGATAAACAGCAAGGGTTTGGCTGGCGGCATTTGCCCAAGTATATTCTTGCCTAAAGCTTGCAGGGACTGGTGCAACAACCCGTTGATACGCCTGGCGTAGGGCATTAGTAACGGACACTACACTGGCCGGATCGCAGTAAACTGCCAAATCACCCAAAAGCTCTTTGGCGCGTGCGCCACTTGCTACCACATTGGTTCCGCAAAACAGCGCCTCTAAACTTGTTAAGCCTGTGGTTTCAAACCAACTGGCAGAAATGCCCACTTTGGCAAAGTGATAATAAGACGGTATGTCCTCCTGTGGGATAAAGCCTGGATGAACTATCCAACTGTTTTCCTTTAATGCCCCGTCAAATTTGGCAATGTAGCTTTTATGGTGCTCACTTCTTTTTCCTAGAAACACCAATTTTATATCTTTAAATTCTTCCTCGCGTCGCAAAACCTTAACCGCCTCAATAATAGTAAGTTGGTTTTTTCTAGCCTCTATTCTCCCAACGCATATTATATAATTAGTAATACCCAATTTATTTTGATACGCTTGGCTAACCAAAAATTGTTCCGACACCCCGTTTACCACTTTTTCCCACTTAAAATCCACGCCGTAAGTAGTTTTAAGATCCTGTGCTTCACAATTAGTTTGTACCAAAACAATGTTGCTGGTAATCAAGGCTTCTCTTTGCGACTTTCGGTAACCAAAGTAAGCACCCTTAAGCGTAGGCAAAAGTTTTGCTTTGTTGTGAAAAGATCGATAGATATTTTTTAGTATGTCGCGGTGTTCCTGCTTTTTTACCACCAATCCTACCAAGCGCCTAAGTCCAAAAGTATAAACATCGTCAAACTTTTTTACCTCTCGCTCTGCGTGGTGAATGGGTGAAAGTACAATAGGCTTACCGTGCTTTTGCGCTTTTACTACATAAAAGTAGGTTTCTGGAATCCAGTCCAGCTGAAAAACATGCACTAAATCATATTTAGTTATATCGACTTTGGAATCGGCAACTACATCTACCTCCACACCCAACTTTTTTAATTCCTGGGCGGTATTTTGGATCTGAACAGTGTCCCCTCCCGGCACGCTAAAAATGTCTGATCTGGCCAGCATTAAAATTTTCACGCTAAACTCCTATACAGCTTGTCATAATTTTCCCCAAATTTTTCCATGGAGTAGGTATCTTTAACATGATTAATCTGCCCCGTTTTATCAAGCTCGCCGGGCAGACTAATTAAATCTGCAAGCTTACTGACCAAATCTTCCCAGTCGCCCGTTTTAAAATACACAGGATAATTAGCACCAACTTCTTTTAGCACTTCCAGATCTGAACATACCACAGGAAGTCCCGCTATTAAAGCCTCGATAAGCACGATCCCAAAACCTTCCGCCAGCGTAGGAAAAACAAAGTAATCAAAGGTGCTATAAAATTTAATTTTAAGCCCGTCATCAAAGCGACCCGTAATTACCACACGATCCTTAATCCCCAGCGTTCCCGCCAGTTCCCACAAACTACTTTCCAACTCGCCCCCACCACAAATCAGGAGAGTATATTTTTCTCGCTCAATGGCCTTATCATCAATCAGCTTGGCAAAGGCTTTTAGTAATAAATCCTGACCCTTCTCTGCGGTGGCTCTACTCAAGTTTCCAATAATAAGGGTTGTTGGGTCGATAGCATACTTTTTGCACACTTCCCGTTTATACATAGCTTTTTCATTTTCTGCCACAAAAAACTTATAAATATCAACGCCGTTGGGGATAACAACAAGTTTTTGAGTTGGAATACCGGCCTTTATTTTAGCCTGTTTAATAGACTGTGTTAGCGCAACTTCTTTTGACCCCAGCAAACTTATTAAAATGGAGTAAAACAAGTCGTAAATTAATCTTTTTGACTTAGCAACCTGCCAATTTGTAAAAGGGGTATGCTGGTGGGAAATCCTAATTTTTACTCCCGCTAAAAACGCCGCTATAAGGGTATTAGTAACAGCTTTTAGCTCGTGGGCATGAACAAGCTCAATGTTGTTTTCCTGTAAGAATTTTTTGAGATCTTTAATATAACCAACATCAAGATCGTTTTTAATGGTTTTTTGGATAACCTTGGCACCTGCCTTAATATACCAATCGTAAATAATCCCACCGTTGCACCAAACAAAAACTTGATGCCCGCGGGCGAGCATTTGAGTTACTAAATCCAACACATGTTGCTCCATTCCACCTGGATCTTTTGAATTTAAGGTATACAGTATTTTCATAGCGATTCGATTAACTTTAGCATGCTAGCAACCTTACCATCCCAATTATTGTTTTTTGCCACCTCTTGCCTGGCTTTAATTTTTTGAGGTGAATCTTCTTGTAAAGCTTTTTCTAAATTTACACCAAACTCCTGGTAACTTTTGGAAATATAACAAACATCTTTAAAAAGAGTGTAGGCGGGCATATCGGTTACAATTACGGGCAAACCTGCCGCCAAAGCGTCGTGAAACTTTACCGGAAAACACCCCCCTACCGTTAAATCATTTAATTGGTAAGGAATAATAAAGGCGTTAAACCCAGCAAAGTACTGGTTAATAATTTCATATGACCGTGAACCCAATAAATAAACATTTTCTAACCCTCCCAGACCCAAGAGCTCCTTGGTAGCACTTTTTCCTTTTCTAGCAAGAGACCCAATAAGTACAAAGGAATAATTGGGATGATTTTGCACCAGTTCTTTAAACAAACTCATATCAAACTTATACTCATCTAACGCGCCAGTAAAACCAATTACGGGTTTGGTAAGATCTTTTAGATCGACCGGAAGATCCTTAAGTAATTTAGCGTCTTTAAATTTTTCATAATCACCCACATTGGGTGTAAAATGTGTATGCGGGTTGTAGCTTTTTAACCTGTCAACAAGGCCTGGTGCGCTGGCAAAAACTAAATCCGCTTTTTTTGCTAACGCTTCCTCCTGTGTAATCAGTTGCTTTTTTGTAACGGTAGTAGAATAAAACGCGGTATTTTCTGGAAAACCCGCATAATTATCTACGCAATCGTAAATTAGAGTATCGTGTGTTAACCCGTCTACATACTCAAGTAAATTTTTAAGCTGAACATGGTACACCCACAAAAGCGTTTTTCTTTGCGGGTCAAAATACTTTTTGGTCACCTTATTTATGCCCTTGATATGTTCGTGCGAAGTAAAATTTGCGTTAGGTAACACATTAAGCGGCGAATACAGCAAAACCCCGCTTTGCTCCTCCACCTTGGTGCAAGTTACAAGTCGTTTAAAGGACCAGCTACCTGCCAAAACCTGTTGAAGAAAAATATTTCCGATGTTAATGGGGGGTTCTACAAACAAAACTTTGTGGCCAAGTTTGCTTAGGCGACTCATAACATGGCTCTTATTGGTCCAGTAGTCACTAAGCCAAAGCTGATTGGAAAGGCAAATAATGTTGTATTTTTTGCTCACGCTCCTAATTTTACCAGCAAACGCCTAATGTTAAAAACGAGCTCGCTGTTTTGGATGCTCCAAAGCCAACTTTGTTGCCAAAAACCTTTATCGTATGTGCCGTGCCAAATGCCGTCAAAAAAGGCTAAACCCATAAGCTCAAAGAGAATTGAAACGATAATTGTGGCGTAAAAAAGTTTTTTGGTTTTAATGAATATGGACGACTTAAGATACGGAATCAAAAGCAGAATTAAAAATGGAATAATATCGCTAGCCATGCGGTAGCCAAAGCTGTAACCACCGTACCAATGCTTCCATGCACCTAAAATTAAGGTGTGGGTAATAATAATGGACATAAAGATAAAGTATACCAGATTCTTTTTAATTCCATTTTTTATCGATAAGGCAAAACCCACCAGGGAAAAGATGGATACGGAAGAATAAACTAAAATACCTTTACTGGGAGAAAACCACAACCCCAAAAAGCCTTGCGGGAAAGGCGTTAACCAATTACCCCCAACTTGACCGGCGTAACCTTGGTTGGCAACAGTGCCAAAGTAAGTGGCATTGTACCAAAGGAAAAACAGCATCGAGGGCAACAGTCCCACAATTAACACCATCGCAGGCTTAACCACATCCAGAACACTACCTGCCGATAATTTTATGTTAAGCATTTCTTTTTGGCGCACATAGACAGCGAGTAAAATAAAAAACGGTAGCAAAATTCCCGCCGTAGGACGGGATAAAATAGCCAAACCCAAAAACACGCCGGCAATAAAAACATCTCTTGTTCTACCTGCACCCTTAAACAAAAATAACAAACTTAAAATGGTAAAAAGTTGCACCGACCCGTGTTGCCACAGAGATTGCGAAACCATAGCAAAATTTACCGTGGCAAAAAGATAAATGGCGGTAAGTAACACCGCCTTTTTGCCCTCAATCAATTTTCTTAACAAAAGGTAAAAAAAGCCCCCGCTCAAAGCCACAATTAATGATGCGGAAAGATGGGACAAAATAGTAAGGTTATCCCAAGTAACATCCACATGTAAAAGCAGCGGAATTAAATAAACTGGCACGCTTAACAGCCCCGCCATAATAGGAAAGGCGGAGATGTAGTGTTCACCAACTTTTCTAAAATAAAACGGCACCAAACCCTTTAAGTATTTCTTATCGTCGGGATGGGGATATTTTTCAATAATTGCTTTGTAATAAGTATCGGCGTAGAGAGTACTCTCTCTAATTACGGTAACGGGCAAAATAATGGCAGGAATAGTATCTTCCGACTGGATAGCTGGTGTATTAATCCCCGTCTTATATACAACAAACCACCCACCAAAAAACGCCACCCACGCAATTATGACGATAGCAAAAAACTTTTTCATAAGGTAGATAGATTTTAGCACTAAATTCCTAAAAACTTGGTATAATCTGCGTAATAAATATGAGCAGGGGGCAGATATTAAAATCGTGGCTGGATGGTGCGGAGAACTCCATTACCACCGCTAAAGACATGTTAAAACTTAACCATAGGGACTGGTCGCTATTTTTTTGCCATCTAGCAATAGAAAAAATCTTAAAAGCGCGATTATACAAAAACGGCGTGGATACTCCTGTAACGCACAACCTTGTAAAACTTGCCAAAGCAAGTAAAATAGGCATGGACAATAAAATCTTGTCCGATTTGGCTGAAATTACAACCTATAATGTTTCCGCTCGGTACGACGACGAGAAAAGATCTTTTTATAAAAAGGCTACTGCTCCTTATGCTAAAAAATGGTTTCAAATCTGTTCGGAAATCTATCAAAAAATAAAAGGTGCTTTATGACTAAAAAAATCGTTAAAAAGGAATACATAGAAACGGCCAAGGAATTTGCCAAAAAAGCAGAAACAAAGGGTTACAAAATTGATGCCTTGTACCTTTTTGGCTCCAGAATCTCGGGAAAACCAACGGAATGGAGCGATTTAGACATCTGCCTAGTGTCACCATCCATAAAAAAGAATCTTTTTGATGAAAGGGTAAAACTTTTTAAAATTGGACTTGGAGTAAACGACTTAATAGAGCCACACCCTATGTCCCCCAAGGACTTTAACGATGAATTTAACAGCCTAGCTAGAGAGGTAAAAAGAACCGGCTACAAAGTGGTTTTAGGTAGCCACTTTAAATGAGATCCTTAAAATTTTAGGACTCAATTAAGCTAACAATTTCTTGCTTTGATTTTGGCTTGCCTTCCGAGCCTAAAAGCCATAAAGCCCTATCAAAAGTTATCCAGTTAACACCCGAGTCTTTAGAGGCAGTACTCCAAAGCTTCTTTGTTTTTAGAATGTTTTTAGCGGTCATCTCGTTATTATCAATAAACCCTAGGATGCAAGCAATTCTCACATCGTGCATATCCACAGGAGGCAAAATATCTTTAATATCCACGAGTTTCGCTTTAAGTGAAATTAAGTTCCATCTTTAGTCTATTTGAAATTGACTCTTTTATCACCTCCCAATTTTGTTGATAGAGAGATACGCCTGTTTTAGCTCGTAATTTTG
>Ga0066637_10000868_pt1 | contig 19012 bp, 12 predicted proteins | sample CryGeyCG2014_020_FD_62737 | JGI IMG/M metagenome (GOLD analysis project Ga0066637, IMG submission 62737) | Groundwater microbial communities from aquifer - Crystal Geyser CG08_land_8/20/14_0.20 | ecosystem: Environmental > Aquatic > Deep subsurface > Groundwater | place: USA: Utah: Grand County...
TTTCTTCAGTCATAAATTTTTATTAAAATTTATTAGCCATTTAATTATACAATAAAAATATTACCAAGTAAAGCAACAACCTCCCGCTTATAAATTCAAAATATGGCGAGATAAAACACCAAATAATTTCTAAATTACATAACGACCACGAGTAAGCTGATCGCCAATAATTTTTCCGTGATCCAAGGTAATTACTCTTTTTCTCAAAAAATTGACGATTTCTCTGTTGTGAGTGACCAAAAGAACTGTCGTGCCAAATTCGTTTATTTTGGCCAATAATTCAACAATATCGCGCGCGTTAATCGGATCAAGGTTGCCGGTTGGTTCATCGGCAATTAAAATTTTCGGCTGATTGGCCAAAGCGCGAGCGATTACGGCGCGTTGAGCTTCCCCTGCTGAAACTTGGCGAGGAAAATAATCTGCTCTCTTTTCTAAACCGACAATCTTTAAAAGCTGATTAACGATCAACTTTATTTTTTTTCTCGGCAGATTGACTACTTCTAAAGCAAAAGCGATATTTTCCGCCAAAGTTTTTTGTTCCAATAATTTAAAATCTTGAAAAACTACGCCGATTTGTCTTCGCAAGGTCGAGACTTCTTTCCTTTTCGTTTTAGTGATATCCCAACCGCCAACAATAATTTTGCCTTCAGTTACTTTTTCTTCGGCAATCAATAATTTTATAATCGTGCTCTTTCCGGCGCCGGACTGCCCGACAATAGAAACAAACTCACCGGGTTGAATATGAAAATTCGCGTCTTTGATGGCATAAATATCAGGCGGATAAAATTTACTTACATTTATAAATTTAATCATATCAAATTTTTGTTTTATTAGATAGTTTGAATCATAGCCCCCTGTCAGAATCGAACTGACGTATGTGGTTTACGATACCACTGTTCTGCCACTGAACTAAAGGGGCGCAAATTCCGTTTTGGAACAGGAATATAACCGAGAAATATTTGTCTTAATCTTGATCCCGCTATAAATTTTTCTTAGTCTTGGAGCGGGTGAGGAGAATCGGACTCCCGTCCCTAGCTTGGGAAGCTAGTATACTACCACTGTACTACACCCGCAAAATTAAGCGGGATTGCGATTCGTTACTAAAAATTCTCTCTGTCGATTGACGGATTGAATTTTTAAACAAATCGGAAAAAAGGATACATAATACCGCTATACCCCGTTAAAAATTTACGTAATGGGCAAAAAATATTTAAAAATAGATTAAAATTACTTTTTGATGATTGAAATTTCTAACGGAATATACTAACCCCGCGTTTATTTGCTTAATTTTTTTATAGCTACAAATTTCTTTAATAAAGAAATTTTGTCAATAATTAAAACTCCGTTTAAGTGATCAATCTCATGCTGTAAAGCTCGAGCCAATAAACCATCAGCCTTAATTTTAACTACTTGTTCTTTTTGTAATAAATATCCCTCTACTTCAACCAGTCCGGGTCTTTTTATTCTTAGGTTAAGGCCGGGTAAACTTAAACAACCCTCATAATCGGCAACTAAATTATTTGATTGACTGATAATTTTTGGATTTACCAAACAAAACGGACCTCGTCCGATATCAATGGTAATAATTCTTCTTTTATCCCCCACTTGCGAAGCGGCCAGACCAACACCGTTTTCTTTATACATTATTTTCAACATTCGACGGCAAAACTCTTTTACTTCGGTGGTTATCTCATCAACTGATTCGCATTTTTCACGCAAAATAGGATCTGGATATTTTTTTATCTCTAATTTAAGCATTAATTTATTTTAACATTTTTACAAAAACAAACAATAACTTGAAAAAGCATGTGTAGACATTTAAAACCTGCGACCGATTATTTAGATTATTTAAAACCCAAAAATCTGCATCTTTTATCCACGCTTTCTATCCTTAAAAACGAAGTTGGATGCAAAACTCAAAATCACAACGGCGGAGCTGGTCTCCCGACAGTCTGTTTTAAAGCCCCTATATTTATTTTTTACGCAAGATTGACTTTTTACCAATTTTTGCTATAATTTTATCGGCTTAAGTAAGCGAGCGACTGCTCTAAACCTCGTGTTTAGAGAGGAAAGTCCGAGCACTCTCTTTATTAAACAGAGAAAGCTTTCTGCTTAATAGAGAAAATTGGTAGCGGGTAACGCCCGTCTAGAGTAATCTAAGAGGTGCGAACAGAGACGATTTTGTTTGAAAAAACAAAATTACCCTTAGTGTTATAAAACGCAACGGGTGAATCCTAAAAGTAATTTTAGGGGTGAAACGGCTAAATCCTTACCTGGGTGAAAGGCCAAACAAATGGTAGGCCGTTAGAGGCCGGCTGTAAAGCCGGTCCCAGATAAATAGTCGCATTTAGTCGCAAGACTAAAAACAGAACTCGGCTTATAACTTACTTAAGCCTTTTATATTTTCATCAATTGCCTCATTAACTAACTTGTCGGCTAATTTATTTTTCTCTCTGGGAATATAAAAATATTTGATTTTTTTAAATGACTGCGACAAATTCCAAACCTTAACAAACAAAGACGCTAAATCTTTGTTTTTTACTTTGTAATTCCCACTTAGTTGTTCCACTGTTAACTTACTGTCTAAATAAAAATCTATCTCAGTCGCTTTAAGTGTTTTGGCTTTTTCCAGCGCTAAAATAACTCCTTGGTATTCGGCTTGATTATTGGTAGCTTTCCCCAAAAACCTGGAAAACTCTTTTATTTTTTTGTTGTCGGTGGTAAAAAAAACCGCCCCGCAACCAGCCGGACCCGGATTATTCCTCGCGCCGCCATCAGTATAAATTATTAGTTTCATAAAAAAATATTTCAACAGGCGCGACCTCTTTAGAAACAAATTCCCGAGGAGGTCGCACCTGACTCCGCTCCGCAGCCACACCTCGCCTCCGCCAACTGGCGGAAACGATGCTCCGCTAAGCTGGGCTGTAAAAAAAATTCGTTTGCAGAATAAATTCCAAATTCTATTTTGATTTTTTCAGGGCTATAACTTTTAACTGTAATTCTTGCTGACCATTCCATTGATTGATTCCGGCCTGAAAAACAACATCAATACTGTCACCTATCTTTAAATCATCAACTTGGCCTTTGGCGCCAAAAAATATCATTTTACTCCCGCCATTAACAAAAAGACGGCAATGCTGTCCATTATTTCCCAATGTTTGCAAATCATTCAGATGAATATTTTTTGCTAAAAAATTCGGCGCACTGTTATTTTTGCCAAACGGTTCAAACTTCTTTAATTCATCATAAAATGACCAATTAATGTCATCCAAGGAAACCTCCGCATCAATCTTAACTGACGGACCAAGAATTTTACCCTTAAGTTCTTGCTCGGCAATTGTCGATAAATCTTTTTTAAATTTTTCAAAATCGCCAAAATCTTTCAAAGTCAATCCGGCCGCACCGGCATGTCCGCCAAATCGAGTAAAATACTTTTTTAATTTATTTAATGATTGATAAAGATCAAATTCGGGAATTGAACGCCCCGAGCCGGTAACTTCATTATTCTTGCGGCTAAAAAGAATCACCGGACAATAATATTGTTCCACTAAACGATTAGCGCACAATCCTAAAACGCTTTTAGGCCAATCAGCCCCAAAAATAACCAAAACTTTATCTGAAAAATCCGAAGGAACGCTCTTTTGTATTTCTTGAAAAATTTTATCGACTTCTTGCTGTCTTTTTTTGTTAATCAAATTTAATTTATCGGCTAACTTTTCGGCTTCGGCGGTTTCTTGAGACAAAATTAAATCTAAAGCTTCGTCGGCGTGAGTTATTCGAGCGGCCGCATTTAAGCGCGGACTAATCTGATAAGTAATACTTGTTGTATCAATATCTCCTAAATTCAAACTGCTTTTTTGAATCAAAGCTCGAAGTCCAAAATTGGCGGTTTTATTAAGAACAATCAATCCATATTTAACTAAAACCCTATTTTCTCCAAGTAAGGGCATTAAATCAGCCACAGTGCCAACTGCGACCAAATCAAGCATCCATTTTTCCACCGCTTCTTTGTTTTTAATTTGACATTTTTGATCTAAAAATAACGCTTGAATTAATTTGAAAGCAACTCCGACACCGGCCAAAAAACGAAAAGGATACTTTTCTCGGCTCAATTGAGGATTGATTATGGCAAAAGCCGAAGGAAGTTGTTCTGGTTCACAATGATGATCGGTAATTATAACATCAACTCCCAATTGCTTTGCCAACTCAACTTCTTCAATACCGGTAATACCGCAATCGCAAGTAACAATCAATTTGACGCCCTTATCGGCTAAATTGTTTACGGCTTCTTTATTCAAACCATAACCATTTTCTCCGCGATTAGGAATATAGGTTAAAACATTTTTTGCTCCTATTTTATTTAAAGCAAAAAATAAAATCGCCGTTGCGGTAATTCCGTCCGAATCATAATCGCCAAAAATAGCGATTTTTTCATCTTTTTCAATAGCCTGATAAATTCGTTCAACCGCTCTTTTAATATCAAGAAAAATAAGCGGATTATAAACGTCTCGCGAATAATCGGGTAAAAGAAACTGATCAATTTTTTCTTGCGTGTCTAAACCTCGATTATAAAGCAATTGTAAAATAATCTGATTTATTTTCGGAAATTTATTTTTAAAATCTTCTGATATTTTAGGAAACACCTTCCAATTTTTTTGCATAAAAAATCATCCCTCATCGGCAACAACCGATGAAAAACAGATAAACCGTTTTACTTCTTTTTAATTATTTTTAAATCAGAATACTTTCTTAAAACTTTTGGAATCTTTATTGAACCGTCGGCTTGCTGATAATTCTCCATAATCATAATTAAAATTCTGCCGATGGCAAAAGCGGTTCCATTTAAAGTATGAACGAATTCCAATTTTTTTTGGCTGTTGCGAAAACGAACATTAAGCCTTCGAGCCTGAAAATCAGTACAGTTTGACGTAGAATGGGTTTCTCTATATTTATTTTGACTCGGCAGCCAACATTCAATGTCGTATTTTGCCGCCGCCGGGTCGCCTAAATCGCCGGTACAAATATCCAAAACATGATAAGATATTTTCAAAGCTTGAACTATTTTTTCTTCCACTGAAAGAAAAAACTTATGTTCTTCAATCGATTTATCGGGATGACAAAAACTGAACATTTCAATTTTATCAAACTGATGAACCCTTAAAATCCCCTTTACATCTTTGCCGTAAGAACCTGCCTCGCGCCGAAAACAAGTTGAAAAAGAAACATAACGCTTTGGTAATTCTTCTTCGGAGAATATCTCATTACTGTGCATCGGACCGATTGATTGTTCCGAAGTTCCGACCAAATAAAGATCGTCTTGGCTGGTTTTGTAAATTTCATCTCCGCCTCTTTCCAAATAACCCATTGCCCCCATTGATTCCTTGTTTATCATTACCGGTGGCACTATGGGAATAAAGCCTTGTTTAGTCAAAGTTCTAAAAACAAACTGAACTAAAGCGTATTCCAAAATAGCTAATTCATTTTTCAGATAACTAAACCTGCTCCCGGAAACTTTACCAGCCCTTTCTGTATCAATCACGTCCAGCTCTTCTCCGAGCTCAACGTAATCTTTTGGCTTAAATTTAAATTGAGGAATTTTCCCCCACTCTTTAATAACTTTATTCTCTTTTTCGTCATGGCCAATTCTGACATATTCAAGGGCCGGATTGGGGATGCTTAGCATTATTGGTTTAAATTCAATTTCGATTTTTTCCAGTTCTTGATTTATTTTTTCTATTCCCTGAATTTTTTCCCTGGCCCTTTCAATGGCTTTTTCCCTTTCCTCGTCTTTCAATTTGGAAACTTCCTTGGAAATTAAATTTTGTTCTGCTTTTAAATTTTCCAATTCAACAATCAATTTTCTTTTTTGCTCGTCTAATTTCAATAAACCGTCAATATCAACCTTTACCCTCTTATTTTCGCAGGCTTTTTTTATTTTTTCAGAATTTTCCCTGATTAATTTGATGTCAAGCATAAGCGTTTCGCTTAAAATAAAAAATAAAATATGAAAACAGTAATTTGTAAAGGGATTAAAATTTAAAATTTAAAATTATAATTTTTGCTCCCATATTCTCGTATTCCGATCCCAATCCCTAATCTGCCTTATTCCTCTTTCGGCCTGAGGGTTGGGAAAAGAATCACTTCTTTAAGATTGCGCGTATTGGTAAAAAGAAGCGCTAAACGATCAATACCTATACCTTCTCCGGCTGTCGGAGGCAAACCGTGTTTCAGGGCCGTAATAAAATCCTGATCAAATGGCTGAGCTTCTTCGTCGCCATTATTTAAAAGTTTTTGTTGCTCTTTAAATCTTTTTTCTTGTTCGAAAGGATCATTTAATTCTGAAAAAGCGTTACACATTTCAAAACCGGCAATCAATAACTGAAATCTTTCTACATAATTTGGGCGACCGGCTATTCGTTTGGCCAGTGGAGACAATTCAATCGGATAATTAATTAAAAAAGTAGGATTAATAATTTTTGGTCTGACTGTTTGTTTAAAAATTTCATCTATCAGCTTTCCTCGTTCCCAGCTTTTATCAATTTCTAAATTTAGTTTCTTTGCTTTATCAAATAATCCGGTCGAATCGTTTTGCTCTTCCAGATCAATGCCGGCATAATCAATTAAAGCTTGACGATAATCAAGTTCGCGATACGGCGATTTAAAATTTATTTTTTGCCCTTGATAATCAAAATCAAAACCGCCTAAAATTTCTTGAGCTATTTTTTCAAACAAATCCTCAGTCAGTTTCATTAAATCGCGATAATCAGCGTAAGCTTGATAAAATTCTATTTGAGTAAATTCGGGATTGTGCGACCAATCAATGCCCTCATTTCTAAAACAACGAGCGATCTCATAAACCCTTTCCAATCCGCCCACAACCAATCTTTTTAAATATAATTCCGGAGCTATTCTCAAATATAAATCTATGTCTAACGCCTGATGATGGGTGATAAAAGGCTTGGCAATCGCTCCGCCGGCCATTGGTTGAAGAATTGGGGTTTCCACCTCCAAATAACCGCGTTGATCAAAAAAATGTCTGATTAGTCGGATAATCTTGCCTCTCTTAATAAAAATATCCTTGATTCCTTTATTGGCCAATAAATCAAGATAACGCTGACGAAAACGCAATTCAACGTCGTTTAAGCCGTGCCATTTTTCCGGCAAAGGCAAAATTGTCTTGGTTAAAATTTTCCAGGAATCAACTCGAAGTGTTTTTTCTCCCTTTTTAGTTAAAAAAACAACACCGCTAAATTCCAAAAAATCGCCGACGTCAATATTTTTAACGAAAAAATTATACTTTTCTTCTCCTAAATCATCTCGTCTCAAAAAAATTTGCAATCGTCCGCTACCGTCCTCTATGTTGGCAAAACAAGCCCCGCCGTGCAACCTTAATAAAACTATTCGACCGACCAAAATTATTTTTTTTTGAACTTGAAGTAAATTATCAAAATCAACAATAACCGATTCGCAAGTATTTGTTCGATTTGAAACCGAGGGATAGGCGTTTATTCCCTGTTTTTTTATTTGTTCAAATTTTTTTATTCTTTCTAATTCTTCGGTCATAAAAATAACAATTATTAGGTGGTTATTAACCATATTAACATTATTTTGAAATAAAAACAAGACCGTTTTCGGCCCTGTTTTTTATATATTTATTTCTATCCAATATTAATAATTTCGGCTTCAATTTTACCGCTAGGAATCGCAATTAAAACCTTTTCTGCAATACGCTTATCCATTAAAGCTTGACCAATCGGCGACTCATAAGAAATAAAACCATTAATCGGATCAGCCTCAACTCCGCTTACAATAGAATAACATACCGTCTTTCCGTTAATTTTTACTGTTACTTTTGACCCAAACATAACTCTTTCGCATCCCTCATTATTTTTTATCACTTCGGAAGTTCTCAATAATGCTTCAATTTCTTCAATTCGACTCACCAGTCGACTCATTGTTTCTTTAGCCGCAGTATAACCGGCGTTCTCGCTTAGGTCGCCCAATTCTTTGGCGGTTTCAATCTCTCCTGAAATTATCGGTTTTTTTTCCTGCAAATCATTTAGCTCTTTTTCAAGCATTTCTTTTCCTTTTGGCGTCAGAAAACTCACCGCGCCACTCGCTAATGATTCCTTAATTTTATTACTTGTCTTATTTGTATTAATCATATTTTCTTTAAACATATTTCAACAAATCTATTGTAATCGCGCCGTAAATAGCGTGATCTTAGTATTTTAGTAAACACCCCAACGCCAACTTCTGCCAAAAAACAAATAAAATAATAAAAATTGGGGCAATAATAAAATAGCTCCTTTTATAATTTAGTCACTATCTAATAGTTAGCAATAACTGCTTTAATTATAACTAACTTCTAATGATTGTCAAGGTATCTCTGTGGAAAAGTCACGCAGAAAAACAACTTCAACTTATTTTTATCTTGTTGAGAAATAATATTTATAAAATTCTTCCGCCAGGGGGACGGCCAACTCAGACCCTTCTCCGCCATTTTCTATTAAAATCGTTAAAACTATTTCCGGATTATCGTAAGGCGCAAAACTGGTAAACCAAGCATGTGATTTTTTGTTGTCGCTTACTTGAGCTGTCCCTGTTTTCCCGGCCACTTTTACCTTCAATTTATTTAATCGGCGAGCGCTACCGCTTATTACCGCCTCCATCATTCCTTTTTTAACTATATCCAAATATTCTGATTTGATAAAATCGCTTCTGATTATTTTTGCTGTTGTTTCAGTAGAAATTTTAGTGTCAGAGTTGTTAAATCCTTTAACTAAACGCGGCTGAAAAAGCGCGCCATTATTGGCAATGGCGGCGGTATAATTAGCTACTTGAAGCGGCGTGACTAAAAGGTCGCCCTGTCCAATAGATAAATGATAAGTATCGCCAATATACCATTGTTCTCCTTTAACTTCTTGCTTCCATTCCGCAGTCGGAATGAATCCGTTACTCTCACCGGCTAAATCAAGTCCGGTTTTTTCTCCCAAACCAAAAAGTTCGGCATAATAACCGATTTTTTCCAATCCCAATCCCTTAAAATCTCCGTATCCACCGCCAAGATAATAAAAAAATGTATTAACTGATTCCGCTAAGGCCTTAATTATATTTGTTTGACCATGTCCGCCTTGTTTCCAATCAGCAAAAAACCATTGGCCTATTTTCAAGCCGCCTTGCGAAAAAAATGAAGTCTTTTCGTTGATAATTCCCTCTGCCAAGCCGGCGGCGGCATAGACCGGTTTAATTACCGATCCGGAAGGATATTCGCCGCTAATCGCCCGAAAAAATAAAGGATTATTCGCTTCTTTCAAATAATCAACGGCGTTTCCTTGAATAAATAAATTATTATCATAAGTCGGCAAACTGGTTAAAACTAAAACTTCCCCGTTTCTGGGGTCTAATGCAATTATTGATCCGGCTTGACTATGACTGATTTTTAAATATTTTTCCAGCAATTCGTCGCTCTTTTTTTGCAAATCAGAGTCTATTGATAAAATCAAATCTGAACCGGTTTGGGGCGATTGTTCTGAGGCCACCCTTTCTTCTTTGCCTAAGGAGTTAACTTCCACTCTTTTTTGCCCATCAATTCCTTTTAAATAATTTTCGTAAAATGATTCTAATCCGGTCTTCCCAATATAGTCGCTTATTAGATAATCACTATGCTCGTCCAATTCTTTTTGATTTATTTTTCCCACATACCCCAAAAAATGAGAAAAATCGCGAGCAAATAAATATTCTCTCTGGGCCTGTATTTTTAAATCAAATCCCGGCAATTTGGTCAATTTTATTTTTAACTCTAAGGCGGTTTGATAATCAATATTGTCTTTTATTATATCTTCTTGATAAGAAAATAATGAAATTTTGGCTAAGCTTTGTTTCACGGCATCAATTTCTTCTTTGCTCAAATGCGGTTCCAAAAAAGAGAAAACTTGATTAAAAATATTTTCTCTTTCTTGCGTTGTTTTGGGTAAATCACCGGGAATGACCACTAAAGAAAATTTTGATTTATTCTGCGCCAATGGTTTTAGGTTGCGATCGTAAATCAAACCGCGGTCAGCCTTAGTTGTCAGAACCCTTACACGATTGCCGTCAGCCATTTGCCGATAATAGCCGCCTTTTAAACCTTGTAAAACAAAAAGGCGAAAAATAATAAAAAGAATAAAAAACGATACGAAAAATAATAAAACGCGAGTTCTTTCTTTTTTAACAGGAGAAGACATTATTCCTTTTTTTACTTCTTCGTTCCAAAAATAATCGCCTTCTGAACGACGCTTTGAAAAATCAGACAAGCGATTATTGCTTTTTGAAGATTCGATAATAAAAGGGTCCATAGATTCTATTTATAAGAATTCCTCAATTTTATTTCTCCGTTTAATCCTGGAGCTAAAGCAAAAATCGCCCCCAACAAACCATTTAACAAAACCGACCAAGCGATTGAAAATAAAGAAAATTCATCAAAAGAAAACTTTATTTCCGACCAACTTAAAAAATAAAACAATTGACCAAATAATAAAATTAAAAATTGATAAAACAAACTTATAATCAGACTTGCCAAAAAAATAAACGCCAAGCTGTTCAGATTAATCCAATTTAATAAAAATCTTTTGGTAATATAAAAAGTCGTTAACAAGCTTAAAATAAATAATCCGGGAGGAAAAACAGAATATAAATCAAGCAAAAAACCGCCGATTACAACAGCGACAAAAACGCGCTCAAGTCTCTGATTTTTTAAAACCGCTCTCAATAAAAAACTCAGACTTACAACAAAAATAAGAGAAACTTGTTTTGGCAACCAGCCGGCTAATTCCAAGACAATTAACGCCAAAAAAAGAATTAAAATAAAAAATATCTTTAAAAATCTCATTTACTCTTTTTTAGGAAGAATTATGGACACTATGCGAAAATCGTAGTCAGCCAAAAGTTCAATTACCGCTTCTTGAAAAATAGCGTTTGGTTTTTTATCAACTTCCACAATTTTGCCGACAATTATATTTCGACGAATATTCTCGTCTAATCCGGATGTAACCACCAAGTCGTTAACTAACACTTGTCTGTCCGGCGGAATATATTTCATTTTTAAAACCAATCCATATTCGCTCTCAACTAATCCGGAAATCTTTTTAACATCATCGCTTGATTCAACTGATTGGTTTATCACATCGGCTGTCAGAAAAAAATTTTTATCAAAAGTCGGTTTTAGGTAAGAAATATCGATTTTTGTTTCGGCTATTACCCCGACCAAAAAACCATATTCATCTACGACCGCCAGCCCTGGCTTTATTCCGTTTTTACTTCCTTGATTAAGAATAAACCAAGTAAAACCGGATTCTGATTTTTGACCTATTACGTCGGCTAAAACAAAAGAGTCTTCTGAGTCTTTAAAAAAACCAAGGTAATTTCTTAAGGTCTTATTTTCTGTTTGTTGAATTTTTAATCGGCTGTTTTCCGCTATTAAATTTTGACAATTTTCTTCCGAATCTTTTTTAATCAATTTCTGATAAACGTCTTTCTGAAGCGGTTTTAAAATAAAATAAAAAATCCTTTCTCCTTTAAGGAGAAAAATCGCCAAAAATGCCAAAACTAAACAAACTGAATAAATAAAAATTTTTTTCATATGTAAGCCGGTCTGTTATTCGGTCGGCGACGGAGCAGGTTGATTCTCTTCCGGTTGCGGTTGATTTGTTTCTTGTATTTCCGTTTTAACGCTCACCGCGCTTTCAATTGTTGCGCCATCGGGATAAATTTCATTTGACTGAATTTCTATCACATCTTCCCACTTATAACCCAACGCTTCAAAAACTTCACCCGAAGCAAAGGCTCTTTTTTTGCCGTTTTCCACCAAATAAACTCCGGAACTGTCAACGTATTTTATTAACGCGCCATTCAAACGACCGCTGATAATTTCTCCATCAACATAAGTCTCGCCATAAGGAATCTCTATTATATCTTCCCATTTGAATCCCAATTTTTCAAAAATTTCTCCCGAAGCGAAGGCTCTTTTTTCGCCGTCTTCAATCAAATAAATTTCCGGCTTATCAGCATATTTTATCAAGGTCATATCAGCTCGTCCTTGAGGCTGAGAAACAAATTGAAAACTGTTAATCAGGGAGCTAAAAATATTTTTAAAATTCGCTTCTTGCTCCACGCCGACAATATAAAATATAACATAAATCCTGTCGTCTTTCCCAATATAAATAGTAAGATGGTCGGGACTCCAAACCGCTTCATAGTTATTGATAACGGTTTTATAAAGCGTAGCCGGATCAACTTTTGACGATTGAGAAGTGTACCAATCAAAGGGCGACAATTTAGAGGGGTTGTTTATCACTGTGATGCTAAAAAATTCGCCAGTGTTAGTTATGACCAAAACCTCCTGATTATCTGTTTCAGGTAAAGAACGAACCAACCAAGGGGCGGGATAAAAGAAACTATAAGCATAGGTTCGATTGGTGTATACGTTTACCAATCCTGATACGGCTAATTTAGTGTCCCCTGATTGAACCGGGTCGGTAAGATTTGAAATTTCTTGTCCGTCAGGCATACCATCGGCGTCAGTATCAGGATTATTTTTCTCGGTTTTCAATATCTCTTCTTCAACGTCGGTTAATCCGTCGCTATCAGAATCAACGCTTGATTTCAAGTTTGGACCAACCTGGAATTCCTCTATCGTCAGAACAATTTTTGTTTTTTCAACAATTATGCCAAAACTATCGGTTGGTAAGAATTCCAAACTTATCGTCAACACGTTCTTTTCAAAATCAAGAATTGAGTTTAGAGGCGTCCATAAATTATCCTTGAAATAACCCAAAACTAAATCTTTTTCCCAATCATCCTCAACTAATTTTTGCTCGTAAAATATTTTTAAAATTGTCGGTTTACTGAAAGAAATGTCACTTTGTTTTTCTTTAATAATTTCTCCCAAATCATTTGTTGTTTCTTTGTAAAATGATATTTTGTTTAAACCGCCGATAATTTTATAATCGCCTGTTTCTTGTTCGGCTGTAATTGATTCAATAGATATTTCGGCTTTTAAATCTGAATCAATTGCTCCGGCCGGCAGATAAAATTCAGTTGTGGAAACAACTTCATCTTTTTCGTTTTTAAATTCGCCCTCCAAGGTTTGTTCCAAAGATAAAATCGGTTCCGGAGTTTCTATTGACTCCGTCCCTATTCCGATTTCTGTCCCTATCCCTGTTTTTTTATCCGCATCAGACGTTTCCGGGACAGTAATTGGCGTCGGCACGCCGGGTTGAAAATATTTTTGAGCCCAAAAATAAAAACCGGCGCCGCCGGCGGCGACCAATAAAATCAAAATTATTATTATTAAAAATATATTTTTCTTTTTAGGTCCTCCGATTTTCTTAGGCTTGCCATGCCTGAATTTACTATCCATGGTATAAACTGATTCTCCGATTGATTTATCTCCCTCGTCGGCTTTTTCTATAATTTGCCGTTTGGCTAATTCCGGCGTAGAAAAACTCGGCGCCTGGCTGATTGGCGAACTGAAAGATTGAAGCGGTGGTTGATTTAGAAAAGGCGGCGGAGTATAAGAACGCGACAAATCGGCGATTGACCCGCTCGCCGGCTGAGTCAAATCAACACCGGAGAACTCAAAAGGGTCGGAAATAATATCTTGCCGTTTAGTTGGATTAATCGGCTCCGGCTGAGTTTGTGAAAAAGCCGGTTGAGGTTGTTGAACCGGCTGAGTTTGTAAAGCCGGTTGGATTGGTTGATTTTGAACAATTTGGATTGGTTGAGTCTGTGGAATCGGTTGATTTTGAATCGGCTGAACAGATTGAGTAAAAATCGGAGGGATAACTGCTTTTTGTTCAAGTATTGATTGATTGTTAATTTCCGGCAAACCGGTTGCAATAGCAAAATCCGACTGATTGTTAGTCGGGGGTTGTTGAGACGCCGGCGGTTCATTAACTTGAGAAATTACTGGCGTTGGCGGTGGATTTAGATCTACTGGCGCCGGATTTGTTGGATTAACAAAAGGATTAGAAGGTGATAATGGCCGGGATTGACCAGTTCCGGTTGGAACAGCTTGATTGTTTGTCTGCCCGCCGGCGGATTGATTTTGATCGTCAAACATAATAAAAAAATTAAAAAATTAAATATAAAGATAATAATTAATAAGCAGATAAGTTAGTAAGTAAATAAGTTGATAAGTAGTAATCGGTAAAATAATTCAATCCGCCGGCGGCGAGGCGAGAGTGAATTTCAATTAAACAATAAAAAGATTTTGAAAATTATTGATTTGAAAATTTAATTAAAATTACCCGTTCGGCGGACTCAGGGTAATCCCGAGTATGCCGAGGAATTGGAAATTTAAAATTATCCCGCAAACAGGAAGGATATCAATATTTTTTCCGCCAGGGGCGGGTCAGTCATTGGCTGATATTTTTTATATTTTACCTTTTATATTGCATTCTAACGCCCCAGTTTTTCTATTTCTTTTTGCAAATCAAACAATTTGGCGTCCGGATTTGAATCTTTTGGGTCGCTGTTATTTTTTACTTCTTCCCAATCGAAAATCCCATCTCCGTCCGTATCAGAATTCAACGGATCAGTGTGATAAATTTTTACTTCTTCTTTATCAGTCATTCCGTCATCGTCTGAATCAGGATTATCATAATCCGTCCCTAATAATTCTTCTTCGTCGTCAGTTAAGCCGTCTGAATCGCTATCGTATATTTTCGGCTCTTGAATCGCTACCGGAGTGGTGGTGGTATTAACTTCGGGTTCTTGAACTGATTCTATCTCCTCAGTCGCCGGCGATTCAATTTTTTCTTCCGGAAGAACAGCTTCGAATTTTTTAAATTTAGGATAAAACTTTATAAAACCAAAAACTAAACCGACAATTACAATCAAAATTACCAACCAAATTATGATTTTCTTAAAACTAAATCTTTTTGGCGAACGACCACTGGTCGCGACTTGTTTTACCGGTTGATTAGCCGGCACTGCTTCGCCGACTTCATTAAAAATATCTTCTATTTTATTATCTTGAATAGACATATTAATTAATTATTAATAAATTGAGGGTGGCGTTGGGTTGACTTAACGTGGTTCGCCTGCACAATGATTAACTTCGAATTGAACTGTACTTTTACAACAATATGTTCCTTGATCGCAATATGATTTTTGTGCTGGAGTTGTTCTTGAAATATTTTTCCAAACACGTCCAGGAGTTGTTTTTGTTGCTGGAACACAAATTGCTCCCCTTATACCAGGACCGCATCCGTAATAGTCATAATCCGTTTTCACGCATGTCGGTCTAGCGCTTGAAATATTTTTCCAAACACATCCATCTGTATCTTCTACGCATTTTTGACAACGATCATTATTTAATCCCACCTTATTATAAACTCTATATGCATTAAAAGTACACTCGCCAACCGATACACATGTCCCTGCACTATTACATTCTTTACAATCACCGCAATCAGTATTATTCGCTTTTTTCACGCACCCCCCCTCGGAACATATTCCGGTCAAACAAGAATTATTATCGCAAGTTGTGGCGCAAGTTCCGCAATGATTAGATGTAATATTAAGGTCTGTTTCACATCCGGCAACAGCGGCGTCGCAATCGCCCCAACCATTGACGCAAGTTTGCCCGCAACTGCCATTTTGGCAAAGTTGATGCGTCCCGCAAACAGTTGTATTGGATACGTTGTCGCATTTTCCACTTGAACAAATTTTACATTCACCGCAACCATGTTGTTGGTTATCATTATAAAAACCGCAGCCGCTACTGGGATTATAATACAAGCAAGCTTCATCTGCCAAAGAAGTACAAATCAAAGAACCAATATATTGGCCGCTTCCAGACAACGCCCAAGCTCCATTAGAATAAGCCGCATAACCTCCACCTCCGCCAGTATTTGTATATGAGCTAAAAGTTGAATAGCCGTTTTCCTGACAATATTTTTCAGCTGTCGCGTTGTTTGGAAATAAATATACTTGCGATGATGCTGTCATTTGTTTTTTTGGTAAAGAAAAAGAATAAGTTATCTCTGAAGAACATCCAAAATTTATCGCCGCGGAACCCCTGACTGTTTGCGCCGCGCATTGTCCGCCGGAATTACAACCATAACAAATTGCGCATTTTTGTTGACCGGAAGTATAATATCCGCAAGCCCCGCTTTTACAAAAACCTGTTCCACAACCAGAATCATTGCATTCATTATAAGGATCTAAATTATCCGTTACTGGCGCGCATTGAGCTACTTCTACATCGCATTCTTTACAAGCCCCGCAAGAAATACCACAGCCCCCGCAATTTTCTTTGGTAAGAATTGATGTTTCACAGCCGTCTCCTTGAGCTGGATCCGCCATATCTTCATTACAATCGCCATATCCCCCAGAACATTCGTATTGACAAACATAATCTACGCCGGTTAACGAACATGATATAGCCACATTCGCGCCGGAATGAGAACACTTAATTCCGCAAGAGCCGCAAGTATTTATAGAGCTCACGTCTGCTTCGCAACCATCAGCAAAGGAATTATTACAATCACTATAATTGGTTTGGCACGATTCAATGGCGCAAACGCCGGCAATGCATTCATAATCAGCCACATTGGCTTTGTTATATCTAGAACATAAATTATTGCAAACGCCGCAATTATCCACGTCTGTATTGATATTTATCTCGCAACCCGTATTATTGATATTTACGTCACAATCAGCGTAATTACTTTCACAACTATAACCATTACAATTGTCATTGCAAACCGTATTGGCCGGAAAATTTTCCCCGTTTTTATTAAGAATACCGTCGCACACTTCTCCGCAATCCAATTGGCTATTGCCGCAAACCGGAGCGCTATCCGGAGAATAAGAATAATTATAACAATCATTAGGGGTTTCTTGCGTTCCAACCCCAATATTATCATTTGTTCCTAACCAAGTTACGCCGGGATATTCAAAATTCATTTTTAAAGTATAATAATGACCCACACAACCATCTCTTTTTGGAGTATAATACTGATAAATGCGCGAACCGCTTGGACAATTAAATTCCTTAGTTAATGAATTATAACAAGTGGCTTGACATTGTTTTTCGTCTGGCGCGCTGTCGCAGTTAAGACAATCACTATTAAATTTGTTAATAGGATCAACCGGCGCGCTCCAGCCCAGCGCCTTACTTAAAACATTTTGCCAAGACGGCCAAAGACTGTTGGTTTGTCCATAAATAAAAGTGCCGCTGTTTAAAATGGGATAAAAATTATTGTCATCGCTATTTTTATAACCCTCTAATTCATTTCTTATTTCATCCAAATCATAAATTCTTAATAAATCTCTTTGAATTTTTTCTTTATCTTCCAAAGTTAAATCAATATTAAACTTCCAATTACTTAAGAGTTGTTTGAATATGTTTATAGTCTCTGCTGAAGCATTATCATTGTAAGAAATAAGAAAGATATAAGGAGTGATGTTTAGGCTTTCTTTTCCTATTGGCCCTTTTACCGCGCCGACATAAACACTGCGGCCTTCTTGTAAAGCGTAATATCCATTAACATAAAAACTGCCGGGTCTGCCCGGATTGGGCGTATTCACATTATACCAAAACTGCGGGGTTAATCGTTCCAAGTTTTTAAAAATTTTCAAACCGATAATGTCGCCATTGCCAACTGAAAAAAACATTTCTTTTTTTAAATCCGGGACATCAGTCCCTATGCCCACACTTACCGGCGACTGCAATTCTGGCAATAAGTCTTCGCCGTTCCCGACACAATATTTTAATTCAAAATTATATTCATTTCCCTCTCCGCCCGAGATGTCAATTTCATTATAATTCCAAATATTTTCGCAAAGAAAAACGCTATAATCAGCTTGATTTGTTTTGATTTCTTGATTGTTTGTTGTAACGGTTACTTCTATAGTTGATTCCCCGTTTTTATTTTTCGCCAAAATATTAATTTTATCTTCTGATATATTTGAGCACTCTCCGTTAACCCATTGACAAGAATCATATTTTTCCTCGCAATCTGTTTGATCTTGTTCAGAACAATTTAAAACAGAAACAACGTCATCGATAGATGACTCCCATTTTACCTCCCAATTATAATTACTCGTCTCCACAATTTCATTGTTATTTTTATCATAAGTCGTGAGAGTTAAAGTGTCTGTTTCGTCCTTTTTAATAAATTGACCGCCTTCGCGCATACCGGTAATTTTAACTTTGTCCAATAAACAAATTTGTCCATTGGAAGCAACGCTTAATGTCCATTCAAAATCACTAACCATTGTCGTCCCATATTTGCTTTTAACTCCATTGTTTTCACCCAAAATATTCACTTTATAAAATCCTCCCGACTCCAATAAACCAATATTTATATTGACTGTTGTTTTATTATAACCATCTCCGCCACTACTCGCGTCAAAACTTGAAATTTTTGCCGATCCAAGCTCAACCCAATCGCTATCATTTTCTTTATAAATTTTTATTGTATCTTTATTTAGCGTGGTTTTATTTATCAACTGATTAAAAGTCGCTGTAATGGCGGTATTTAAACAAACTGTGGCTGATTGAACGCAAATTAAATTACCAATCCGATTACCCCATCCGATCAACTCCCAAATTTTGTTTTCGCTATCATATTTTGCGTAACCTCCGCCACCGCCGGCGGTTGTATAGGATTCTGAATATGGATGCCCTTTTTCTCGGCAATATTTATCAGCCGTAACTTTATCGGGATATAAATAATAAACCTGATTTTCAGAGTTTATTTGTCTCTCGGGTGATTCGTAAGTAATGGTCTTTGATGGATCATCTGAAGGATATTCACTTTCAACCGCCAATTCCGGCGCTACCGCCAAATTGATTATTCCTTCCTTGCCAACACCCCCGGCTTTTGGCGTAGCTAAAGCCGCCACCTCCACTTCGCCATAATTTTTTGAAGTTACTTGTTTAATTTGCGGAATATTAGTTGGTTCGATTGCGACTATGTCAACAATATCTTTATCGTCATCGGTATTATCCGGATCTTTT